>Ga0190286_1001072_pt1 | contig 10416 bp, 9 predicted proteins | sample 48691834_MG_FD_183241 | JGI IMG/M metagenome (GOLD analysis project Ga0190286, IMG submission 183241) | Hydrothermal vent microbial mat bacterial communities from Southern Trench, Guaymas Basin, Mexico - 4869-18-3-4_MG | ecosystem: Environmental > Aquatic > Marine > Hydrothermal vents > Microbial... | reverse complement strand
GAAAAAGGGGGGTTAGGGGGGATTTTGAGACTCGGTCCCTCACCTGTATGTACTTCTTTGAACGCAACTTGGTATGAGGGCCCTGAAGGCCGGACACTCCATTCCGTGATATGTGGCTACTCCACGCCATAGTCGGCGGTCCCGTCCACCGCGAAACGAAATATCCCGTCATCGCCCGTTGTTGCATAAACCGCGGGCATGCTCACTGCCGACCCGAAAATGATCGACCGAATCTCGGAATCAACTATTCCCCTGGATCTCTCAAAAAATGAGGTTTCCTCCCTTAAATCCTGATCCAACTTCCGCGGGAAACCGAACTTCCTGATTCCCCCATTCTTGAAGGCAATGTAGATCGCTGTGTTGCCCGGGCCGCGGCCTGCATCGATCGCACTGATCTCACGAGTGACGGAAAAAGAGGCCAGTTCCCGGATCCAGGGTCCGATTCTTGCCGTGTTGGGAGCGTGAGATCCGGGGCCCAGGAATTGATACAAATGCTGGTGCCCGGGCGTTTTGATGCAGACCAGGAAGATGGAATCTTGTCTTGCCCCGTGTCTGAACTCAGCGTCTTTCAGGCCCTGGTTCTGTGTTGAATCCAGAAGCTCGTCCACGGAAGAACACTTCAGACAGTATGGGGTTTTGGTGTCCTCATTGCCGGCCGTCCCATAGTAGAGCTTTTCGGTGGAACTCAGTCCTTAATGGCAGAGGAACTTGCCGTTTCCCTCTATGGTAAGCCAGTTCAAGGCGCAGCCCGCCAATCCGGAAATGCTTCCCTGCCTGGGACGTATGTGCTTGACCGCCGGCTCCTCGGAACCCTTTCGCAGGATGAGCGGACTCCCTTTGATAGGATAGAAAATCGAGTCCTTGCTTGCGTAAATGATGCTCCGAAGTTCGGGAGAATAGCCCACAAATTCCCATTTGGGATCGAGCGTCTCTTCGTTCGTCAGGATCTTTCCCCTGCTGTCTATGAGCAACCATTCTTGAGAAGCTTCGTCAAAGACGTAGTAAACCGGGTTCGTCCTTGGTATCGGTGTTTTCGGCCGCACGTACCTGCTGGGTTTGCTCCTGCCCAGGAGCAGATCGGCTTTCATGTACATCCTTGTGAGCTTTCTTCTCGGTAATCGCTTGAATACTCCTTTTTCGTCCAGCGGTTTCAGATCCAGGCTTCTCAGCTCATCAAGCGCCTTTTTGAGGTTCTCAGAACGCTTGAACACGGCCGGTTTGCCGGCTGTCCGGTCAAGATAATACTTGTAGTTCAGGAAGTGAGTCATCCTGTAGAGCCGCGTCCGGAACCCGCCTTTATCGTAACCATTCAGTTAGAAAATCTTGACCCGGTCCCGCGGCTCCAGTATAATGCCTTCCGAAACCTGTTGAAAGAAGAAAAAGGTCGTTGATCCCGAACGCTTCGCAGAGGCAACCTAGGGAGTTTGGTCAGTTGAGAACTTGCTCTTTCATTATCGGATTAATCGTAGTGACAGCGCTGGTAGTGGTCACACTGCCCGTGGTGTCGGATGCATTTTTCCCGGCAAAAGATCCCTGCGAGATGGTTCCCATGAGTTATGCAAGACCGGGCCCTCCGACCTGCCCGGCCCCGCCTCCACCGGCCTATTGCGGCCCTTGCGCGCCCGCTCCCCGGTGCTATCCCAGGAAGCTGGTCGGGCCTCCCGAATGCCCTGTAATCGTTTGTAATCCACCCCTTTATCCCAGTCCGGCCGCGTACAAGTGTACAGCGCCCAGTCCATGTCCCCCTCCGCCTGCCTGCACAGCGCCGCCCCCCTGTGCGCCTCCGATGTGCGCTCCCCCGGTACGCGCGGTCCCGATTAAGGTTCGAGCAAGATAACGCTCATTGCTCAGTTGTTCATTCATCTCGACCCCAGGCCACCCATTTCGGAAAGAGTTTTCTCATGCTGCTGCACGAGGCCGGCAGACGTAACCATTGACTCATTCGTGGCGGGGGGACGTTTCCGGTGAACATGTCATTGCGAACACAGCGACGCAATCCCCAAATTGCCTGGTTAGGAGATTGCTTCGTCGTTTCACTCCTCGCAATGCCATGAATGATTACCAGTAGATTGCCAATGTTATTGCCAAAAGCTCATGTAATATGTTATAGTTTGTCGTGGTCCGCTGTCGTCAACCGGTCCTGGAAGTGGTTTCCCCCATTCTTGGGGCGGTTTGAGGCTTCAGTGGAATAGAGGTCGGCGAAGGATTAATGTCTCAGAAGACTTCAAAGAAACGGGTTGTCAGTAAAGCGGGCCGAGGATCAGCGGAGCCCGCGGCCGGCGTCGGCAGACGTGAAGGCCTGGGAATCCTGCTGCTTGCCGCATCGATCTTTTTGTTTTTGTGTCTGGGCTCGTACGATCCTCGTGACCCGTCCTTTAATGTGGCGACCGCTCGGCTGAGCTCGTCCAATCTGTGCGGTCTGGTCGGATCTCACATTGCCGATGCGCTGGCACAGGTGCTGGGAATAGGGGCGCTGATCGTTCCTGTAGGATTGCTGATCATGGCCCTGCGATCCTTTTTTCCGGGTCGTCGCGGTCTGCGTTGGACGGAAATCGGTTCGGTGATCTTGATGGCTGCCGCGATTTCAGCGCTACTGGAGCGGTTCCTTCCAGGGCAGGTCTTCAAGTTTCCTGTTGAACATCCCGGGGGCGCGTTGGGGAGCCTGATTCACGGTTCCGCCATAAGTCTGCTGGGGAGTGGCGGAGAGATCGTACTAACCGCGGCACTGATACTGATTTGCACATTGCACATTTCCAGATTGTCGGTACAGGGGACCATGCGCTTTGTCTCGTCCTCATGGACTGCCGGCAAAGGGTGGTTCGCAAACGCGGTGGAGAGCTTACACGCGGCCGGTTCGGACAATAATTGGGCCGAGGTTGAGGGTTCTTATTCTGAGCCTGATGTCTTGCCCTGTCACGCGGGCGACCATGATGAGACACCGGCCACCGAAAGAGTCTCGACCGCTCCGTCATTCGAGCAAGAAGACTACCACGCGGGGCAACTGGAAATCCCCTCCTGGGAAAAGCTTTCCTGGCTGCCGGAGGAAAATTCGGATGAAGCGGTCGATAACCCCCATTCGTCGGTTGCACAGGCGCCCCCTATTGTTGTGCGCAAACCTTCCTCGTCCAAGGGGAGTGAATTTCGCGGCCGCGCCAACGGGACTTCGTCAAGAATGTCCGCTCGGCTGAGTGAATCAGCCCGGGACACTGTGAGTCAGGAGGCACTCGAGAAAGCAATTGAAGAGTACTTGGCCCAAGAATTGTCCCGGAAACAGCGTGTCGCCAAATCACGATCGAGCAAAATTGCGCAGAAGCCTGCCGCTAATGAGCGGGGGGCCATCGAGGTGACCAAAAGAGCTGATGAAAAGCCCTCACGGAGCAAGGGCGCCAAGACGCGGTGTACAACGGAAGACGACTTCAGACTTCCCAGTTCTGATCTTCTCGACAAGCCCCAACATTCAAACCGATCCATCGACAGGAATCTCCTGGAGAGCAATGCCGGAGTGTTAGGCCGGAAGCTGTCCGATCTCGGAATAAAGGGCGAGGTGGTGGCGATCCATCCGGGACCGGTGGTCACAATGTATGAGCTTAGCCTGGCCCGTGGGGTTCCGCTTCGCAAAGTGCTCAACAAGGCGGATGACCTCGCCATGGCCCTGAAATCAGGTTCCACCAGGGTGGTGGCGCCTATTCCGGGCAAGGACACGGTTGGCATCGAGGTTCCCAACCTGAACCGGGAGACCGTCTATTTCAGGGAAATAGTTGAATCCCGAGCATTCATGGAATCCACGGAACCGCTGAAGATCGCGCTGGGAAAAGGAATTGACGGCGAACCGGTTGCTACGAGCCTTGCCAGTATGCCCCATCTGCTGATCGCCGGCGCGACCGGAACAGGTAAGTCGGTGGGCTTGAACTGTATGATCTGCTCCTGGCTCATGTCCTGCCACCCGGACGATGTCAAGTTCATCATGGTGGACCCCAAGAGGTTGGAACTCTCCTATTACCAGGATATTCCTCATCTGATCTATCCCGTGGTAACGGACCCGGAGACGGTTCCAAAGGTGCTGTCCTGGGCCATCAAGGAGATGGAACGGCGATACGAACTGCTCAGCAACGCCGGCGCCAAGAATATCGAAGGCTACAATGAAAAGGTTCGTTCGGGCGTCATAACCCCTGATCCTGAAGGCCCGCCGGTGGAAAAGATCCCGTACATAGTCATCGTCGTGGATGAGCTCGCGGAATTGATGATGGTTGCGGCAAAAGATATTGAAATCTTGATCGCTCGTCTGGCGCAGATGGCGAGGGCCGCGGGAATTCATTTGATACTGGCGACCCAGAGGCCTTCAGTGGACGTGATCACAGGTGTGATCAAGGCCAATTTGCCCGCGCGGTTGTCGTTTCAGGTGTCCGCTCGCCCTGATTCAAGAACCATTCTCGACACGGTAGGGGCTGAAAACCTTCTCGGAAAAGGTGATTTACTCTTCCTTCCCCCGGGTACCGCGAAGATAGCGCGCCTTCATGGTGCGTTTGTCTCTGAGGATGAAATCACTCGAGTTGTGGATTTCATCAAGAAGCAGAGATCCCCGGTCTACCTGGAGGAGATATCCAAGCACGTCACTGACGAGGGCGCAACCAGCTCGGGCGCGGATCTGATCGATGACGTGAAGTATGACGAAGCAGTGGAACTGGTCACACGCCTGGGCCACGCGTCCATATCTCTCATCCAGCGGCACATGCGCATCGGGTACAATCGCGCCGCGCGAATCATTGAGGCAATGGAAGGGGAAAGAATCATCGGCCCGTCCGACGGCACCAGTCGTCCACGAGAAGTCCTGGCCCGCTCCCTGGTTTCCATCCCGGACACGCCCGGTGCATGACCGTACGGCATAGAGCCATTTCCGCGCTGAGCTATAGTGATGCGCATTGATATTCGGCGCGAAAATCACCTACCCCCTACCCATACGGGTCAACATAAGCCTTTCATCCTGTTGCTCCCGCCGCAAACCCGGATTACAATAATATTCGCGAAATGGTATTATACGGTGACCTCGCGGCCGAAGTAGTCTGCAAAAGTACCGATCATCACAGAGGGACTTCAATGAATGGAAACAAATTCCTGAACCCGTATGCCAAAGTGGTCCTGTGCGTTTTGGGAATGCTTTGCCTCGGGTACTATCTCTTCATTCAGATTCAATCCGGGCTGATATCCGACAGCCTATTCGTCTTTATCCTAAGGGTGACTGTGTTTCTGGGGTTCACCTACCTTCTTGTGAGAAGCGTTTCGGATCTGCTCAAATCGGATGATTCTGATCGGACCGATTCAGAGTGAACCCGATCTCACTCTCTTGATTGCGCATTGGTATTATACGTACCGAGAGAAGCTTGTCGGCTTCCGAAGTCCCGTGGTCGGGCTTTTCGTTTGTACGCGCTTCCTGTAGGTGAAATCACTTGAAACGTCCATGTGGTATGCCAATCATGTAACCATTCACTTACGGGGGGCAACGGGGAGGGCAGACACATAGGTCTGCCCCTACGTTTGGGTCCAGACCCGTCATGGGGCACAGTGTACGGCGCGTACTTGTGTGTGCGCCCTCTTACCATCCGCTAGACTCGAGAAGGTGGTCGCTGCCATCTCCCTCCGAAACTGAATGGTTACGCCAATCATGTCATGTAGGCTTGAGGTTATTGGGGCAGTGTGCTATAATCTCAGCGTTAAGTATGCACGAGAGGCTGTAGGGCACCCTGGTGTTTCGTGGAAACTGCGACAAATGGCGCATTTGTCTGCCACCCGAAAAACGGATCAACCCCCCGGCTGGACCAGCCGGTTCAGGACGGCGGGGGTGTCCCGGGGGGGATTGCAATCTGCTTGACCGGACCGGCGCCGCGCCTGCACGCAGTTCGAATAATGTTCTTCAGACTCCGACGGAGCGATATCGATCAGCTTAAGGAGTGATCCAGCATGAAAAGGGCAGCAGTTAGTATTTCAGTCACTATGATTATTCTGGTAGGAATAGCGGGACCGGCACTATGTATGAACGGTTACTGTGGTCCGAATCCGTGCCCACCTCCGGACAGATTTGTCACTGTAATGGTCCCCTGCCTAAAGACCGAACTGGTTGCACAACTCCAGCCGTGCAATGTCACGGTACCGGTAAGAAGGATCGGTTATAAGAGCAGGAAGATGCTGGTCACAGCCAATCCTGTTGGACCGGTTTGCGGTGCAGGTCCCTGCGTGAAGTGCTGTCCCAAGCCCTGTTCCTGGGTGGAGGAACAGAAAGTCCCATTCTCCTATTGTGAGAAGAAGGTCGTGCCCTGGTACAGAGTGGTTTACAAGAAAGTCTGTCGCCGGGTCATGGTCCCCCACACCTACAGAGTAAACGCGGTTCCCTTGTGTCGATAAGAGAGGGGCGGCGCGGTTCCTAACTCCATATCTGTACACACCGTTCCCCGAATTTCCTGCCCTCTGGAATGCTGCACACGCGTACGCCGCGACATTGTGTCCATGATACCCAAGTGTGTGCGGTCGGTCCTGGAAGTGGGATGCTCGAAGGGGGAGACGGTCTCCCCCTTCGAGCATCCAGGCGCAGCAAGCGCGCTCCTAATGCGTATGTCCGAGGCGAAGCCACGGACTGCTTCCTGACACAGACCTCTCTCGCGGCAAACCCGGATTACAATAATATTCGCGACATGGTATGAGATGGGTGTGGAGACTTTGATCGGTCTGTTGCCCCATGCTTGGCGTCCTTCCCCGTGTTCACAGTTCCGGCCAAGTCACGATACCGGCCTCACGGGACGCGTCCCGTTTGTGAGGATTGACAGAACTTCGGTGTATCGGATAGTGTATGTGATCGAAAAGACTACGGAGCAGATCCCGATGAAAACGATCATTGTAACGGGGGGCGCCGGATTCATTGGCAGTCATCTGGTGGAAGCCTTGCTGGCACGAGGCGCCGCGGTTGTTTGTCTGGATAATTTTTTCACCGGTGTGAAGAAGAATTTGCTTCCCTTCTTGGAGAATCCCAATTTTGAGTTCATAAGGCACGACGTGGTGGCCCCGATTTTGCTCGAGGCGGACCAGATATATCATCTTGCGTGTCCTGCATCTCCGGTGCACTATCAGGACAATCCCATCAAGACCCTTAAGACTTCGGTCCTGGGAACCCTGAATATGTGTGGGCTCGCCAAGCGGATACGGGCCCGGATTCTCTTGGCCTCCACGTCGGAGGTCTACGGAGACCCGGAAGTTCATCCCCAACCGGAGTCGTACTATGGCAACGTCAGCCCTGTAGGTCCTAGAGCTTGCTACGATGAAGGGAAACGCGCTGCGGAAACCCTCATGGTGGGGTACCGGGAATACAATGGGGTGGATGTGGGAATTGCCCGCATCTTCAACACTTACGGGCCTCGCATGCTGCCCAATGACGGCCGAGTGGTCAGCAATTTCATATGTCAGGCGCTTCGTAACGAAGATCTGACCGTCTATGGAGATGGATCTCAGACCAGATCTTTTTGCTACGTCAGCGACATGGTACAAGGATTGATTACGCTTATGGAAAGCGGTGAGTCGGGCCCCATCAACCTTGGCAACCCTGAAGAAGTAACCATAGAGGAACTGGCAAGGACGATTCCGGGGATGATGTCGGAGGTCGACTCGGGAGTGGTTTACAAAGCTCTTCCGCAGGACGACCCGGTCAGACGCAGACCCGATATAACTCTGGCTCGCGAGCTTCTCAACTGGCAGCCCACGGTTCCTCTTCACGAGGGCCTGACCGCGACCATAGCCTACTTCCGCGAGGAACTGAAAGCGAACTGATGAACAACGTCGGCAAATCAAGTAACTTCAAGCAATGGCTATTGGTCGGGTTTGGGACCCTGTTGGGGCTTTTCTTTCTGTACCTGGCATTTCGAGGCGTCTCCTGGGCCGAGTTCAGGAGCGGTTTGGCCGAGATGCGCCCTGTGTACCTCTTGCCGTCAGCAGTACTGTTGCTGGCCGTTCAACTGGTGAGGGCCCTGCGATTCGGCTTGATCGTGAGCCCCTTTTCCCCGCTGAACCTGAAAGATTCATGGGATTTGATGAACATATGGGGGGCCCTGAACCTCATCATTCCCGCCCGCTTGGGCGAACTGGCGAGACCTTATCTTCTGCAACGCCGTGGGGCCTCTTTCTCAAGTGTGTTCGGCGCTGTATTGGTCGAAAGGTTCTTTGATCTCCTCGGATTGTTGCTGTTGCTCGGAGTGGTGCTCTGGACAACGCCCCAGCAGATACCCTGGGTCTACGTACGGCTCGGACAGGCCCTCCTGCTGGCGCTTGCCGGTGGATACGCAGTGGTGTTGTTGGTTCTCATTCGGAGGGAACAGGTCCAGGCCGTTGTGGACCGGCTCGTTTCATGGCTGCCCTCCCGGGCCGGCGCCTTTCTTGGCGGGGTTTTTCAGCGCATCGTCGCGGGTCTGGGAATAATGGCGAGCTGGAAGCAGGCCGTAGTGATTTTCATCTATTCCGTCACGATCTGGACCTTGTTTTCCACCATAACTTACTTGTTCCTACGGGCATTCTCAATAGACGCGCCGTTCTTGGTGGCTGTCACGACTCAGGTTCTTTTGTGTATAGGAGTGGCGCTTCCGTCTGCGCCGGGTTTCATAGGCACATTCCATGCCGCGTGCCGTTACGCGCTGGCGCTGTTCGGGATAACCGCGGCTATTGCTGTGCCATTTGCCACGGTTTATCATCTGTTCAACGTGGTCTTATCCCTATCGCTCGGAATGATCTCCTATTGGACCGGCGCTTTTCGGGTAAACCGTGAAACGCTCTATGACGACATTCCCCGGGAAATCCCGCTTGCCGACACCCCAGGCGCCGGCAAGGGAGCAGGATGAGGCCGTTCAGTCAGCACATTGGGTTCTCCGCATTTTTCCGGGCTCGGTTCAGGCCCTGACAAAAATCGCAGCAGACGTTCTCGCGGAATAGCCGGATTCACATGGGACGGACAAATGGCCCCCAATTGGTCGGAACTCGACAGAAAACACATTTGGCACCCATTCACCCAGATGGAGCAATGGACAAGTTCCGATCCTGTCGTGATAGAACGGGGTGAAGGGAATTGGTTGATCGACACCGAAGGTCGCCGTTACCTGGACGGCGTGTCCTCCTTGTGGGTCAATGTACACGGGCATCGCAGGACCGAAATCGACAACGCTGTTTCTGAGCAGATGGGAAAGATCGCCCATTCAACGCTGTTGGGGCTGGCCGGGCTTCCATCTATTGAGCTTGCCGAAAAACTAGTCCGCATAACTCCCAAGGGCCTTAACCGGGTTTTCTATTCCGATTCCGGATCCACAGCTGTGGAAGTGGCGCTGAAAATCGCGTTCCAATACTGGAGAAATCTGGGATACGAGCGAAAGAACCTCTTTGTGACTCTGGAGGAGGCCTATCACGGTGACACCATCGGGTCTGTCAGCGCAGGTAACATAGACCTTTTCCATAGTGTTTTTCATCCACTTCTGTTCCGTACGTTGACCATTCCCACTCCGTTTCCTTACAGGAACCCGGGACTCACCCCCCAAGAATCTTGTGACAAATCCCTGGACCGACTGCGGGCCCTTGCGGAAAACCGGTCGGACGAGATCGTGGCCGTGGTTTTGGAACCGTTGGTTCAGGGCGCCGCGGGCATGATCGTTCACCCGAAGGGATTTCTCAGGGGAGTTGAGAAGATCTGTAGAGATCACGGCTTACTCCTTATTTGCGATGAAGTGGCCACCGGTTTCGGCAGGACAGGGAAGATGTTCGCGTGTGAGCACGAAGGGGTCAGGCCGGACATCATGGCTTTGGCAAAAGGCCTCTCGGGAGGTTATCTCCCATTGGCCGCGACACTCGCCACAGACCGGATCTACGAGGGTTTTCTCGGCGAATACACCGAGTACAGGCAGTTTTTCCACGGTCACAGCTATACTGGAAACGCGCTCGCCTGCGCCGCTGCCTGTGCCAGCCTGGACATCTTTGAAAACGACGCGGTTTTGCAGGCTTTGGAGCCCAAGATAGCCCTTCTGGCGGATAGACTGGAACAAAAGGTCGGGTCTTTGCCTTATGTGGGAGAAATTCGACAATGCGGGTTTATGGTCGGCATAGAGCTGGTGGAGGATCGGACTTCCCGAAAGCCTTATTCCCCTGAACTGACAATAGGCGCCCGCGTGTGCCAAAATGTGCAAAAATACGGCGTAATCTTACGGCCTCTGGGGGACGTGGTGGTACTGATGCCCCCTCTTTCAATACTGCCTCAAGAGATCGAGAAGCTCGTATCGGCCACAGTTCAATCAATCCAGGATGTCTGCGGCAAGTATAGCGCCACGCATTGAAGATGGGTTCCACGGCCGGCCCCCCCCTCACCCTAACCCTCTCCCGCCAGGGGAGAGGGGACTACTCCCC
>Ga0190286_1001071_pt1 | contig 10431 bp, 7 predicted proteins | sample 48691834_MG_FD_183241 | JGI IMG/M metagenome (GOLD analysis project Ga0190286, IMG submission 183241) | Hydrothermal vent microbial mat bacterial communities from Southern Trench, Guaymas Basin, Mexico - 4869-18-3-4_MG | ecosystem: Environmental > Aquatic > Marine > Hydrothermal vents > Microbial... | reverse complement strand
TATTTTTTACCACTTACTCTAAAATTATGTAGGTGGATGAATGGAACTATCCCAATTTAAAGACCCGAAGAATGCGTTAAAGTATCTTAAGAAGGAGAAGAAAAAATTGGAAGAGGAAATGGAACAACTCCTTAAGAGAAGGGATAGAGGAGAGATTAGTGAAGAAGAATTCAACAGTAAAAAGAGGGAGATTGAGAGGAGATTCATAGAGATAATGGATAGAATAGCTCAAATGAAATATTTATCAGGAATGTAAATGAATAAAAGTAAAATAATACTTTCACCCAACTCTCTTCTATCATGTTTATTAAGTTAGGTGAAAGTTAACTATAGGGTAGAGACTATGAGTGATCTAGAAAAGTATAAACTCAAATACTCCTTTGCTGAAGATTATGGAACTAGCTACTATAAATTCGGCCCTGTTGGAGAAAGACCGGATGTCATAGAGAATAGAGGAGTGATATTAGATAAAATCTCAATAGTATCAAAAATTATGGGTATTGAAAAGAATGTTATAGTCGGTCCAGAAGTTGCTACCTACATAGGTCATAGAGAAGCTATAGGAAAACACCTGATATACCCTATGAGAGATGGACTAGTAGAGAAGGAAGACGAAAGAAGCTGGAAAATAATCCATGAAATCACAAAGTATGGTCTAGTAAAGTATAGACCTTCCTCCTCCGACTTCAAAGGATTCTATGTAGCTGCAGCCCTTTCAGCTATAGCACCAGAGTACATGTATCGTAAGATCTTTGAAATACATCAGAAAATAGATGAGGAAACGGGATTAGTTAAGGCAGTCACAATAATACCACAACCTTTAGCCGTTGCCATAGCGGAGAAGTCCATAACCTGTATAGTAGTAGAGTCAGGACATGGTAATACTCAGATAACCCCCATATCTAGATATCCTATTAGAGAGGCAGTACTTTCTCTAAATAGAGGCGGGGCAGAGGCAGATGCTATTACAGCAGAGATAATGAAAGACTGTGGATATGGCGATTTGGCTAGGGAGGAGAAACTCATAAGATGTGTAAAGGAGTCAATAGGGTTAATACCGATAGACCTAAGAACGAGTATTGAAAAGGCTAAGAAGGACCCCGAAAGATTTAGAGCGATGTTTCGCATACCAAATACTACTATTACAATAGACTTAGAAGAGAATTCCTGGATGAGGTTCTTAATAGGAGAAGTAATCTTCAATCCTGAGAATGAACTATTCGAGAGCTTTTATAAAAGAGGGATGCCGAGGCCTAAGGATACTCTAGTAGGTGATACAAGAGTCCCTGGTACAGTGGATCTAGCTAGGGCTATAGTAATGTCTGCTGAAAGAACCTCCTTCGAAGTCCAAATGTACCTCTATAGAAAGATAATACTAAGTGGTGGCAACTTTTCATGGAAGGTTCCTAAAGGTCTTGAAGATGCCGCGACAGATGCCGCGACCAAGATCACAAATATGCTTAAAAAGTATAATATTGAGGCTAAAGTTGAGCTTACGAAAGACCCTATGTACTCTGTTTGGAAGGGTGCTATAGTCTATGCTATAGCTGTTCCGGATGAATATGAGTGGAGCTGGGAGAGTATGGAAGGTTGGTATAAATGGAGGTAGTTGAACAAAATGCACTTAACAGACGAGTACAGAGAATTATTAACTGAGTACTTCCGTAGAAGAGGATGTATTAAACCTCAAGTAGACATACCCGAGGATCTCTTAGAACAAGTAGATCTAGTATTGCAAGATGCTAATAATTTACTAGCCTTCAGAATCTTCCGAAGCATGGTATATTCTACAGCCGAATTTAGAGTTATGATAGAGGAGGAATTACTAAAAGCTACTAAACTAACCGAATTCTTTGACAAAGTATACCTAGTCATACCTGACACCTATATCGAAATGGCTAGATCCGTATTAAGTGGAAAAGTTCTAGACGAAATAGGGATAGGAGTAGTAGCAATAGATGAAAGTGGTAATGTTGAAGAACTACTAGTACCTAGGCCGGCAAAATTTGTTAGAAGAAGAATAGGAGAAGGTGTAGAGGAGATAATAGGAGATCTCAAGAAAAAGATAAATGAAATTGAGCTATTTTATAGTTCATTAAAGAAAGAAATTGGAGTATTATCTGAAAGAGTGGAAAAGATTGAACAATCTATTACAGTGCTTAGGGAAGAGATAAGTGGAATTAGAAGAGGATTAGCTATTAGATCTACTACTCATGAGTCTACCGAAACTATAAGTAGGAAAGACGTGCCCCCTATAGGAGAACTTCCTTCCTTCGCTCGAAATAATCCATGGCTTGATCTTTTAAGGAAAAGGGAGAGAAGATGAGGAGGAAATATGAATCTAAGTTAATCGAGGAAATATTGAGCTTAATAGATAGTAGAGTAGAGTACGACGAGAATACGAGGGAATTAGCTAAGACTATTCTTCTCGCCTTTAAAAATGAGGGGAGAAAAGGAGTTGAGAAGATGGTTGAGAACATGATGGAGGGAAAAAACTTAGATGCCTAATGGCCTAAAGATAGAGAGTCTGGAGATAAAAGGATTCAGATCTTTTAACTTACCTCGTAAATTTGAGTTAGAGGAGGCTAGATTTATACTACTTATAGGGCCTATAGGTTCTGGAAAGTCCTCAGTCTTAAAGGCTATAGAGTACGCTCTTTACGGTTCATCCTACGAAATTACCCGACTAGGACTGATTAGGTTAAAACATGAAGATATGGTTAATGATTTTAGTGATCTTTTGAATATAGAATTGATACTCAAAGGAGAACATAGAGTGAGAATAGTTAGAGGAAGGAAAAGAGGGAGACCAGGAAGACTCAGAGTATACCTCGATAATATGCCAGTCAAAAATGATGTTGAACGTTTTCTTAGAGATGTTATTATGCTAGATCATGAAGATTTTCTAAGGGAAATAGTTATACATCATCTAATATTGCGAGATATCGTCGAGGGAGGACCTGTAAGGAGAAGCATAGCCCTGGATAGACTCTTCGGTATAGAGTTATTGGAACAATCCTATAAAAGCATACCTTTAACTATGGTCGAGAAAAAGATCTTAGAGTACGAGAGAAAAATAGGAGAGTTGAATCTAGAACTAGCTAAAATAGGTACTTTTCACGATCCCGAGAGGATCAAATCTATGGAGATAGATATTAATAGACTCAGAAATAGGATTGAAACACTTCAGAGAGAGCATAAACAAGTAGAAAGCATGCTCTCGGAAATAGAAGAGACTGAGTTAAGACGCAAACTACTCCTAGAACGATACTATAGTCTGAAGAGTCAACTTGAAGAGATAGATGGTAAGTTAGACAGGGTAGAGGAGATAAGTACTGTGGAAATCATATCGGATATAGAGGATGTTCTTGAGAACGCTAGATCACTCTTTCGGGATATGTTGTATGAAGAAATGGCCAAAGAGCTCTATAAAGAGCCGAGGGTAGTACTTAAAGAAGATATCATTGAAAAACTCAATAGAATACTCCTCGCTATGAATAATATTATGAAAGACTTAGAATATAAATTAGATAATCAACTTAATGAGAGAATAGAGTATAAGAGAAGATATGATGTGTTAAGAGGTAAACAGATTGATCTAGAATCAGAGATAGAGAAACTAATTCATTACCGTTATGAGTATACGGACTTAGTTAAAAAGTACGGATTACCTGATGATATAAGTAAGAGAATAGAAGAATACGAAGCAGAACTCCTGAAACTAGGTCGGAAAAATAGACAACTAAAGAACATCTGGGATCTTCTAAAAGTGACAATCGACAGAATTGAATTAGAGAAGAGAACTAAGTGTCCTATATGTGGCAAGGAACTCGTAAGTGAAGACCTGGAGAATATGAGGAGGAGAAAGGAAATTGAAGAAAAAGATCTAGTTAATATTATTAGAAAAATGGAGGAGATTGAGAGTAAAATCAATGAACTTAGAGATATTCTAAACAGAATTAGAGGAATGGAAGAGAATATCAGAAGACTAGAAGAGCTAGAATTAGAGAAAGAAGAACTTGAAAGAAAAATAACGAAGATCAGCAATCTCCTTCACCATGCTGAAGAGAACATTCATATAGTGAAAGATAAAATGAGGAGAGCTAGGTACCTCAAGGAAAGACTAAGTGATCTTATAGAGAAACTGACTATATATTTTGAAAGAAAGAGTCTATTAGAAAGAAGAAGAGACATTCAGAAAAATCTAGAAAGTATAAAAGAGGAGTTAGAAAAGCTAAGGTACGAAGAGAGCAGATATTTGAAGTTAAAGAAGAGAAAGGAAGAACTAGAAAAGATCTTATTTGAAGATAAAGTTAAACTTGAGAGTTTGCTGAGGGAATACGAAAAGTTAAAGAAAGATTTGGAAAGAGCAAAAGACTTCCTTAAGAGAAAAGAGCAATTAGAGAGAAAACTCGAGTACTTAAGAAAACTGTACAAATACCTTGAAAATGTTAGGAAACTACTTAGAGAGGTACAGGCAGATCTCAGAGTTCGTATGTTGAAGAGAATACGAAGTAACATGAACAAGACCTTTAAACAACTTTATGTACACCCAGATCTAGTGGAAGTTGATATTAGAGCCGTCGAGACACCGAAAAGGAGTGTGTATGAAATATACGTCAGAAGGGGTAGTGATGGAACGTGGATACCTATATATTCAAAGCTTAGCGATGGTCAAAGATTAATGATTGCTCTCTCCTTACTCCTTTCTATATATAAACTCTACCCTCATAATATAGATTTCATACTTTTAGACGAACCTTTCGCTAACATAAATGGGGAGTGCAGAAGATCCATACTCAAACTTTTAGCAGACACTGAAAGCCCAAGTCAAATATTCATAGCAACTCAAGATGAATCGATAATAGACTTGGTGAAGGAAATAGTCGGTAAAGATAATATGATAGCATACAAGTTAACCTATGGAGGAATAGAGGGGCCTAAAGTCACGAGAATATGCTAGGATAACTATGGATACCTTCATAGTAGTGGATGGCTATACGGATGAGCCAGCTGGTCTTGGTGTCCCTCCCTATCTCGATGTATATCCACGGTATGTAGCTGGTGCTATATGGACAAGCATTCCGTCCGCTAGAGTGTTTTATTTTACTATAGATGAAGTACGTAGTAAATTCGAAGATTTTCTCAAGTTAGCTCAAAAAGCTAAGGTTATGATTGTAATAGCGGGGGTTGCAGTACCAGGTAAGTATCTAGGTGGAACTCCTATTACACTATCAGAACTGGAACTCCTTGGTAGGATCATAGAAAAACCAATAAAAGTATTAGGTGGTCCAGTCGCCATGTTTGGAATAGGAGAGATTGGAGGAATGATCGCTGAACTTCCGGAGAAGTTGAAGGAAGACTATGATCTGATAGTTAAAGGCGATGTCGAAATAGCGGTATATGAGCTCCTTCAAAATAAGTACTCTGTAGAAAAGGTTCCAATAGAGATCTTTAGGGAAGATTACAAGTTAATTAGGAAATTTGCTATGAAAGGTGCTAGGATTGTAATGCAACATCCGAACTATTCTAGGAATTTAATAATAGAGATCGAAACCTTTAGAGGTTGTACACGCTACTTAGTAGGTGGTTGTTCATTCTGTATAGAACCCCTATATGGAGAAGTGGTATTCCGACCTATTGAGGATATCCTTTTAGAAGTAGGTACGTTATATTCCTATGGTGTAACCTGTTTTAGAGTGGGCAGACAAACAGATCTCTACTCATACATGGCAAGAGACACCGGTAAAGAAGAATTCCCCAAACCAAATCCTCAAGCTATAGAGACTCTCTTTAAAGGTATTAGAAGCGTAGCTCCACGATTAGACGTACTACATATAGATAATGTGAACCCAGGTACTATAGCTCACCATGAGAAAGAGGCTAGAAGGATTACCAAAATTATAATTAAGTACCATACTCCTGGAGATGTAGCAGCTCTTGGTGTAGAGAGCGCTGATCCTAGAGTGATCAAGTTGAACAATCTAAAAGCCTCTCCTGAAGAGTCTATGAAGGCAATAGAAGTACTTAACGAAATTGGAAGAGCCAGAGGCTACAATGGTCTGCCCGAATTGCTTCCTGGAGTAAATTTCGTAGTTGGACTTATAGGAGAGACTAAAGAGACATACACTCTTAACTACGAGTTCTTGAAAGATGTTTTAGATAAGGGTCTTATGTTAAGACGTATAAATATTAGACAAGTACTAGTTTTTCCTTTTACACGCATGTGGAAAGTCGGCAATAGAATAATTTTAAGACATAAGAGGTATTTTCATGCTTTTAAGAAGAAAGTTAGAGAGTATATTGATAAGCCTATGCTGAAAAGAGTTGTACCCCGTTATACTATATTAAGAGACCTTTATACTGAGACTTATAAAGGAGACTACACCCTGGCAAGACAAGTGGGAACGTATCCAATACTAGTATATATTCCATATAGAGTCCCATTATACAGATTTATGGACGTCATGGTGATAGATCATGGCTATAGATCAGTTACGGGAATTCCATCACCCTTGAACATTAATGCCGTTCCCCGTAGAGCCTTAGAAAAGATACCAGGACTAGGTAAATCTTCTATCGCTAAAATACTTTCCAAAAGACCCTTTAAAGATTGCATAGATATATGTGATATAAGGCTACCTATCGATATTACAACTAGAGATAGGTTTAAGTTCTAATGACTATTCGTATAGAAAATCCTCCAACGTCCCAATTCTTCTCCTATCCTTATCTAAGTATTCCTCAAATTCTTCTATATCTTCAGTATCTTTGAGTATATTAGCCAGTACTCCGGGTCCTATTAGTGGAAGTGAAAGTAGTTTTGCCCTAGGCGCTGTAAGTATGTCTTTCAGACTTTTAAAGCCATAATTATACAATATTCTTGCTCTTACTCTTCCTATACCTTTCACACGTGTGAGCTCAAGTAATTCCTCTTTCACACCATACTTTACTCTTTCCCTTAACGTCAATAGAGTCTTGAGATGAGTATGCATTCCATATAATTTGGCTAGCTCATGAGCTGAATAAAGTAGCCATTCTGCTTTTTCTGATATGGAATAAATATCTCCTGGACAGACATCGTATTTTTCTATTAATCTATCCTCTGAAAGTTCATTTATCCAATCATTTAGTAGGAGAGCTACTTTGAGCTTGGCTAAAAATACCTCTAACTCAAAAGTATCATCTGGTGGTTCATAGAGTAGTTTACTATAGTTCTTTCTGATCCACTCACATAATCTTCTCTTCTCTCCTCGTCTAAGGTATAGCGTCGGCATATCAGGTGTCTGAGCTATCATGTGTAGGTATGTGAATTCGTGGGGAGATTTGAGTTCTTTCAGAGAGCATATGATCATCTTAGCGGTCATAGGATCTATGTATAGCTCTGAGACTCTACGTCCTAATACTGTAGCCAGTAATTGTCCTTCCTTTATCTTAATAAATTCGTTATCCTCAAGAAAATTAATAATTTTCATAATTGTACTCCTTATCATTAGTAATGAGCTCTGCCTACTAAATAATGTTTTACTAAATAACCTAAATATCTCTTCAGTAGTACTGGCAAAACCTGTTGATATTATAGCTAGTACATGGGCTCTGAGAGCATGTTCTGCTGATAATCTTGATACTATACTCTCTGGATCAGAAAGCACATATCTATCCATTAGGAGCATAAGTTCACTCTTATTCCTTGCTATGAGTATAGCTTCTCCCCATTTATCGTATTTAGGTCTTCCTGCTCTACCACTCATCTGCTTGTACTCCATTACGGGAATCTCCTCGTACACTCCAATTTCGCTATTATACCTTCTATAATCGTATACTATTACCCTCCTAGCAGGTAGGTTAACTCCCGCTGCTAGAGTTGGTGTTGCTACTATTACTTTAATAGTATTATCTCTGAATTTATCCTCTATAGTTTGTCTACATATATACGACAATCCTGCATGATGGAAAGCTGTACCACATCTTATACACTTTGCAAGCTGTTCAGTTATTCTGTTTCTCTCGCTCTCTAATAGCATTCGAGAAGTATCAAGTAGTTCGTTCCTCTCCTCTCTACTGAGAAGCTTTATAACATATGGAGCTAGACTCACTGCTAGATTTACAGCTCTCTGCCTAGTACTAGTGAATATTAATACCTGTCCTCCTTCTTCTATTACCTCTAGTGTTAAGTTCACTATACTACTTCCATAGTTTTTCGCTAAGGATTTACATGTTCCATCAGAGTATATGATCTCTTGATTTAAGTATATACCTTCTCTAAGAGGTACGGGTCTCCAGTTACTCTTAATTAGTTCTGCTTCTAGCCATTCAGCTAGCTCTTCAGCGTTACTTATAGTAGCACTTAGAGCAATAAATTGAGCTTCCGGTAAAATGTGTTTTAGTAATGTGACTAGTATCTCTAGTGTCGCTCCTCTTCTTCTACTTCCAACTAAGTGTATTTCATCGATTACAATAGTTTTTATATGGTGAAGCCATGGTGCTTTATGTCTAATTAGGCTATCAGCTTTTTCATTTGTAGTCACTATTACATCGTAATCTCCTAGCCAAGGATCTGAGCTATCGTAATCTCCAGTTGTTAGCGCTACCTTAAGACCTATTTCAGAGTACTTTGATATATCTCTGTACTTTTCAAGTGCCAGTGCTCTTAGAGGGGTTAAATATATAGCCTTACACTTCTGTTCTAGGAAGTTCTTCACTATTGCTAGTTCAGCAATTAGTGTCTTCCCTGAAGCTGTTGGCGCTGAGACCACTATATTTTTACCTTCTAGAATTCCTCTCTCTATAGCCTCCTTTTGAGGGGGAAAGAGCTTTACAATACCATATTTTCTTAATAACGACTTTACTCTTTCGTCTAAATTCAGTTCCTCTATGTTCATGGTCTCAGGTCTTCTTTATATATCCACTTCTAGGCTCGTATATCTCCCCCTCTCGTTTAAGATGATCTAATGCCTTTTCCACAAATACTCTATCAAGTCCTTCCTCTTCAGCTCTTTCATAGAGTGTATCTACTTTTATAGGCTTTCCTTTATTTTCCTCCTCTAACTTTTTGATGAGCTCCATGAGTCTAATAAACTTCTCTCTTTGAGATTTAGGCTTTCCAGTCATGACTATATCTATATCTATTCTTTTTGTCTCCATATCCATGCCTACACTCTTAAGGTAGTACATCATGAGTTCTATAGCCGCCTCTACATCTTTACTAGTAACTGTATCACAAAGTCCCATTTTAGCGTGGGCTTCTGCTAATCTTATAAGGGCTTCAAGCTGTCGTGGAGTTATAGTGACTGGAGCATTAGGATCTTCACCTCGTTTTCGCATTTCAACATAGAACTTTACTAATTTCTCTTCAGCTTCTGGAGAGAGTCTTGGATGTACATACTTTCTCGCGTATGCAATATACTTTTTGAGCGTATCCAGGGGGATGTACTCTGGATATACTTGTTTAGATACTTTACTATGCATTCTTACGAGGTGTTGTGCTAATTTGGAATCCCTCTCTTCTTCAGGTATATCCGTTATGACGAATATTAGGTCAAATCGAGATAGTATCGTCACAGGTAAGTCTATATTTTCAGCTATAGTCCTATTGGATAGGTATCGTCCATAGGCTGGATTAGCCGCAGCGAGTATAGCAGCTCTTGCATTAAGTCTTGCAACTATACCTGCCTTAGCTATGCTTACAGTCTGTTGCTCCATCGCTTCGTGTATACTGACTCTATCCCTGGGATCCATTTTATCAAACTCATCGATACATGCTACTCCTCCATCGGCTAGTACTAGAGCCCCTGCTTCAAGGTAGAACTCTCCAGTGGTCTTATCTCTCACTACTGCTGCAGTGTTGTGGACTATGATTCCATTAGCTATGAAATTATGAGTTCCTCTAACTGTAAGATCATAGACGTAGGGGATATCCCTTGAGTCCAAAATCTCTAGTTTCTTTATCTTGTCCCAGAATATATCTGAGTTAGCTAGTTTGTCAAGGTATTGTATTATCCTCTTGACATATTCCATTTGAATACGAGCCTGATTAATCTTAAGGTTTAATTCGTTAGCCAGTTTTGTATTTTTCTTATGTAGTAATGTTGTTAGCTTTTCCAGAATGTCTAGAGGCACCTCTATATCCCTGTCTCTCCTTTTAAAGTAATCATAGAGCTGATTTTTATCGATCCCTAGGTCTTTTGTAAGGTATTCCAATGCGTAGCTTGATAAAGCATTAGCTATCTTCTCCTTAATCTCGTGTGATAAGGATATTTTTACTTTTTTGATCTCTGCATTTTTTAAGTAAGCAACTATTTCCTGAAGTTTCCTTCTTGAAATACTACTTTCGTTATATTTTTTCTTTAATTTTAGGTCGTAAAATTTATTGATTATTTCTAGAGCTTGATCAATTTCTGGAATAACATCTATATTTGTATCAATTTTCAT
>Ga0190286_1001070_pt1 | contig 10438 bp, 9 predicted proteins | sample 48691834_MG_FD_183241 | JGI IMG/M metagenome (GOLD analysis project Ga0190286, IMG submission 183241) | Hydrothermal vent microbial mat bacterial communities from Southern Trench, Guaymas Basin, Mexico - 4869-18-3-4_MG | ecosystem: Environmental > Aquatic > Marine > Hydrothermal vents > Microbial... | reverse complement strand
TCTCCTGTCTATTCATTGTCTTTTTCTTCAATAAAGGAGAACTCCCTGGCTGGAGGGCCTGACCATCTTGGGAATAGAGCGTGTTCGATTCCCAGGAGGTCAAGCACCTTGCCTATGGTATAATCAATGATGTCCTGAATGGTCTTGGGCCGCTGATAGAAGGCAGGAACGGGCGGTAAAATGATGGCTCCCATTTCAGCCAGCCTCTCCATGTTCCTCAGATGTCCCAAATGTAGTGGGGTCTCCCTTACCAGCAGGATCAATTTTCTCCGCTCCTTAAGAGTTACGTCACCGGCCCGGATTAGTAGGTTCTCAGCATATGAGTTGGCTAAAGCAGATAAGGTTTTCATGGAGCAAGGAGCGACTACCATGCTGTCTATCTTGAATGAGCCACTGCTAAGAGGCGCTTTGAGGTCATGGACGTCGTAGGAAAAATCTGCCAAAGCTTTTACATCTTCTACCTTCCAATCAGTTTCATATCCTATGTTTAGCTCACCTGCCTTGGAAATAATAAGGTGTGTTTCAACCGCTTCGATAGGGTGGAGGACCTCGAGCAACCTAATCCCGTAAATGACGCCCGATGCTCCAGTAATTCCCACTATCAGTTTCATTTCTCCTCTCTCAAACTCTTGCTACTTTTCTACTAGGTTACTGTGGTATAATCAGAGGAAAGAAGATTTGTTTCCCCTTTTATAGGACTTCGGAAGAAGATTTTCAATATACGATTGCTTATAATGTTATTAGTTTTCGGAAAAGGACATCTGATGAAGAGGCAGATGCAAATCTGCTTCACTTCCTTTGCTGTTCATCTCCCCGACTAATTTATTTAGTCCATCGCGGTAAATCGAGCTTTTCACTTAACGACAATGAAGCCACCGAGGTTAAATCTTTATCACCTGATGGTCTTTTATTTCGTTGCCAGGGAGAAAAGCTTCAGTGCGGCTTCGGAGAAGCTATTTTTAAGTCAGCCAGCGGTGACTCTCCATGTGAAAGCCCTGGAAAGAAATGCCAGAGTGAAGCTCCTCGATGTGCGGAGAAAAAGGGTCTACCTTACAAAGGCGGGGGAGGCTCTTTTCCAGTATGCGGAAGGAATCTATGAACAGGTAAGGAATGCTGAAAGATTTCTGGAGAACCTCAGGGAAAGTGGGCTCCGCATCGGGGCGGCCGTCACCTTTTCTGCCCTCATCGGCTCGGTGGCGAGCAGATTTGAGGAGCTTTTCCCCAATGTAAAGTTAAGAATTAAAAATGCCCCTTCCTATCAAATTGTTGAAGAACTCATAGACCTACAGCATGATGTTGCCATTGTAGTAAACCTGAATTATCGCACTCGCAAGCTTAGGGCGATGAGGGTGTCTGAAGGGGAGAAATTGGTGCTGGTGACCTCCCCCTCCAGCCCTATATTTTTAAAGAAAGAGCTAAAGTTGGCCGACCTTCGTGGTTACCCACTTCTCCTGCCGCCGGAGAAGTCAGCCACGCGAGAAATACTCTTAAGGAGGTTTGAGGCTGAAGGGTCAGAGGTAAAGCCTTCTATATTGGTGGAGACAGATTACTTAGAGTGTGCCAAAAGGCTGGCTGAGGAGGGAAAAGGCATAGCTTTGATGCACATCACCAACGTGGAGGATGAAGTCGCTCAAGGGAGGCTGAGAATAGTTCCTCTGGTGGATGAGCTAACAGTAGGGGCAAGTGTTCTTGTCCGCCGGGATGTTCCTCTTCCCTCGGCCGGGAGTAGATTCATTTCGCTGGTCAAGGAAACCTTTCAACGCAGATAGCGCTTTAGGGGCACTCACAGCCTTGCCCTCTCCGATAAGCCGCGTGAGTCCTACATCCTGTTGCAGAGTTGACATCCTTCGTAGCTGGCGCAAAGCTAGATAAGAGGCCTTTCGCTACAGCGAGCCCTGGATCATCCCCTCAAGCCAGTCAGTTGCTTGGCGGGCAAATTCAGGCTCGCTGATGTGCAAGTTGACTTTTTTGATGGGAATTGCCGCAGGAAGCAAACCCTCCAGAGTCTCTACAAAGAAACTGTCTGCAACTGGGTCGAAGAGGGCAGCTCCCTCTTTATCTACCTCAGACCATCCTTTTAGCGGGATCAATATGCCAACCGGACCCTTAGCTTTTGCCAGCCTCTCAGAGATGGTCTTGGCGATGACCTCTAGTTCCTCCCGGGAGGTGCGAACCGCTACCCGAACGTCATGATGATAAAGCTGACGCCCCTCTAATATCTCTGGGACATCCTCAGCGGAGTCGAAGACGATACAATCCAGTCCTCCCGGGGCCAAGACAAGAGGCACACCTCTGCCAACTGCTGTGGCCAGCCTCTCGGAACCTATGCCAGCACAGTACCCACCATACAGTTGGTCTGCAAATTCGTGAGTCACAAAGTCCAACACTCCGCAAAACAACCCTTGGCCGACTAGTTCTTCTAGAGCTCTCCCGCCAACGCCATTGGCATGGAAAGTCACCATCTCATAGCCCTTGGCTTCCAGCAAAGGCCTAGCCTGCTCAGCAGCCAGAGGACATATCCCGAAGGAGGTGACAGCTACCAAGGGACGAGCAGGTTTAATCTCTGAGGCTGCCTCTGCCATCCCCACCGCTGCTCCAGCTGCCTGGTCTAGGATTGCCCTAACAAGAACGTTAAGCCCGGCTAGGTCTACCACCGAATGGTACATGATTATATCGCTTGTTCCAACATAGCCTCGCACATCGCGCGAAGCCACTGTGGAGACCATTACCTTTGGGATGCCAAAGGGGAGGCTTCGCATGACCGCTGTGCCAATAGCAGTTCCAGTACCCCCGCCCACAGCCAAAACCGCCGATAGTTTCCTCTGAGAGAGGAGCTCAGCTACTTTCTTAATTGCTCCCTCTGTCATTATCTGTATGGCATGACTTCTGTCTCCCCTGTCTCTAACCTGTGTGAAGTCTTCGCCAGCAGCTTGAGCCACTTCCTCACGAGAAATATCAGCTGCAAAAAGTGGTTCGCCCAAAATGCCACAGTCAATGACAACTGTAGCTATGCCCCTGGCCTTGATCGCTTGGCTGAGGTAGGCTACTTCATCTCCTTTCGTATCAAGTGTTCCTATGATGCCTATCATTTCGTTCGCCCCCTTTGTCATCCCACCGAGGTTTGCGAGCGTCGATTCCCCGAACAATCTTATCGCGTCCTTTGGATCTCTCCGCTGTTGCTCTCAGCCAGCTCTTGGGCTTCTATAATAAATCCGGATTCTAAACCGTGTCAACATCCACCCTCCCTGGCAGCTCTGACTTGAAGATATTCTCATTAAAGTTGACAGGGATGTGGCCAACAAGACCCCGTCTCCCGAAGAGCCACTACAAGGCGTTTGGGAGAGGTAGCGGCACTGCTGGACAGTCTGCCTTACCTCCACTAAAATAGACAATTGGCTGCCTTGACCAAGAGCAGGAGAGGTTGAGCTTGACTTATGACAACTTAGAGCCCCTTTTCCACCCCCGCTCAGTTGCTCTTGTTGGAATCACAGTCACTAATCCTGAGCATTGGACCAGAACCTTTCTGGACTCGCTCCTCGAATTTCGATTTGAGGGGCCGATCTATCTGGTAAATCCCCGGGGTGGTGAAGTTGAAGGGCTCAAGGTTTACCCCAGGCTGGAGGATGTTCCGGATGTCATAGATTACGTCATTAGTACAGTTCCCGCCCAGGCAGCTCCCGAGCTAGTTGAGGCGTGTGCTGCTAAGGGAGTAAAAGCGGTGCATTTTTGTACTGCTGGCTTTAGCGAAACGGGTGAGGAGGAAGGGGCACGGTTAGAGGCTGAATTAGCCGAAATTTCGCGAAGGAGAGGAGTCAGAATCATAGGCCCCAACTGCATGGGAATTTATTGCCCTGAATCGCGCCTATCTTTCGACCCCGGTTTTCCTAAGGAGGGGGGAGCGGTGGCCTTTATTAGTCAAAGCGGCGGGAATGCTATAAATCTAGTTAGGCAAGCAGCCTGGCGTGGTATTCGCTTCAGCAAGGTTATAAGCTATGGCAATGCATGTGACCTCAATGAAAGCGACTTCCTCGAACAACTTGCGGCTGACCCGGGTACTAAAATAATAGCCCTGTACATCGAGGGAGTGAAGGAGGGGAAGAGATTACGCCAGGTGCTAGGTAAAGCAGCAGAGGAAAAGGTGGTCATATTACTTAAGGCAGGTGCTACTGAAGGAGGCGCTAGGGCAGCCGCTGGCCATACTGGAGCCCTCGCCGGGAGCGAAGTTACCTGGGACGCCCTGTGCAGACAACTGGGGATAATCCGAGTCCACTCTCTGGAAGAGATGGCTGACATATTGGTCACGCTTTTATTCCTGCCTCTTCCCCGGGGGAGAAATGTGGCTCTAGTAGGAGCGGGAGGTGGAGCCAGCGTTCTGATAACCGATGAGTTCGAGAAGAGAGGGCTGAGAGTTCCGCCGTTCCCTCAGGAGATCAGAGGCCGTATACGGGAGTTCACCCCGGCAGCGGGCAATATTTTACGTAATCCCATAGACTACTCCCAAACGATTACGGAAACGGAGAAGCTGGTCGAAACCATCCGCATTGTTTCCCGATGGGAAGGCGTTGACTTCCTGGTCGGATTTGTGAGACCCGGTCAGGCCCCAAGGGGTGCCAGGGGCCGGGAATTGCAGATGGTGCAGGGGATGCTAGAAGGGAGGAGGCTAGCTTCAAAACCAATGGCTATAGTACTTGAACCCAGCATTTTGCCAGGGGAGGAAAAGGAAATTTTCTCCTTTAGCCAAAAGCTTGTTTCTTCCCGGTTAGCCGTTTACTATTCGTTTGCCGCCGCCGCCAATGCCATTAGTTCGGTTCTAAGCTATAACGAGAGTCAGCCTGGCAAGGTAGGGAAGTGGCAAAATTGATTTTGCAGAGCTGGCCTATCTCAAGGAGTCGATGTGCCAAATTAAATGGTCATCCGCCAGATGGCTTTATGATTCAAAACGACGAACGAATTGACAAGGGAATTCTAGGCAATATATAATCCTGCCTAGAAAAAGCGGAGGGATGGGCTGGGCGGAGAATTTATATTTTTGAACTTACTATTATGCGTATCAATATTGACCAGATAAGAGAAATGAAACAAAGGGGTGAGAAAATCCCCATGCTTACCGCTTATGACTACTCCACAGCTAAACTTATTGATGAGGCTGGTGTGCCCCTTATCTTGGTGGGGGATAGCTTAGGTATGGTAGTATTAGGCTATGAATCCACTATCCCGGTAACTATGGAGGAGATGTTGCACCATACCAAAGCTGTAGTTAGGGGGACAAAAAGGGCCTTAATTGTGGGGGATATGCCTTTTATGACTTACCACATTAGCCGAGATGAGGCTTTACGTAATGCTGCCCGGTTCATCCAACAGGGAGGGGCTCAAGCAGTTAAGCTTGAGGGGGGTGAGAATATAGCGCCGGTGGTCGAACACATCGTCTCCTGCGGGATTCCGGTGATGGGCCATATCGGCCTTACCCCCCAATCGGTGCATCAACTGGGGGGATTTAAGGTTGTCGGTAAGACGTTGGAAACTGCAACTGCTCTTCTTAATGATGCAAAGGCTCTTGAGGAAGCGGGGGCTTTTGCCATAGTCCTTGAGTTAGTTCCGAGGCAGCTTTCAAAGCTTATCACCCAAGGAGTAGGCATCCCCACTATCGGCATTGGATCTGGAAAGGACTGCGATGGCCAAGTGCAGGTTATAAGCGATCTCTTGGGCCTGTATACCGAGTTTGTGCCAAGGCACGCCAAGCAGTATGCTAAATTAAATAAAGTCATAAAAGAAGCCGTTAGCAGGTATATCTCGGAGGTTAAAGCCGAGAGCTTCCCTACTCTCAAGGAAAGCTACACCATGGATGAAGGCATAATCTCTGAGATAATGAAAAGGGCCAAGGATTAACTCAGAATATCAGATTTACCCCGGGGAAGCCCGTGCAAATAAAAGTGGGCTTTATCGGCGCTGGAATAGTAGGTACAGCTCTAGCCGTCAGGCTTTCCCAGGCGGGCTTTCCTGTAACTGCTGTTTTTAGCTTAAGTTTAACTTCAGCGCAAAGGCTAGCTGGGATGGTGGCCGATTGCCGGGTTTGTGAAGCGGCCCAGGACGTGGCCGACCAAGCTGAGCTTGTCCTAATTACCACCCCGGATGATATTATCCCTGAGGTAGCTGCGGAGGTTAACTGGCGTGCCAACCAAAGCGTTGTTCATTGCAGTGGCGCTGCTTCCCTCGATATCCTGGAGCCGGCCAAGAGGGCAGGTGCCAGAGTGGGTTCCTTCCACCCATGTCAGACCTTTGCTAGCATTAGCCGGGCCATAGAGAATCTACCCGGGTCTACCTTTGGCATCGAAGCTGAGGAGCCCCTATTGACCACATTGAAAGGCATGGCAACCGCTTTAGGAGGCAATTGGATGGAACTTAGGCCAGGTGACAAGGCACTCTACCACGCTGCCGCCGTCTTTGCCTGTAATTATTTGGTAACCCTGATAAAAATAGCTACTGACCTCTTCGGAAGGTTTGGTGTGTCCACACCCGAGGCAACAAAAGCCCTTATGCCTTTACTCCGGGGCACAGTGGACAACATAGACAGCATAGGCCTCCCTAACTGCCTTACCGGCCCCATCGCTCGGGGAGATTTAAGCACTATTGGGAAACATTTAGCCGCTTTAAGAGAAAGGGAACCCTCCCTCCTCAGCCTTTATAGGGAGCTAGGGCTCAATACAGTCCCTATTGCTTTGGCTAAAGGCACAATTGATCGAGCCATAGCTAAAAAGATGCAAGCTCTGCTGGGGAATTCCAATGGCGAGGGGGGTGAAAGACCGAGATAAAGAAGTTTTAGGACAATATTGTTTAGATTCCGATAAGGAGGTGGATAAGTGAGGAACAGAATAGTGCTAGTCCCCGTAATCTTAATCTTGTTGGTCGCGCTTCTTTTGATTGCCTGTGGCAAGAAGGTAGCCACGCCGACGCCAGGTCCAGCACCTGTCCCAACGCCTGCTTCAGCTCCATCTCCAGCACCGGAGAAGATAGTCTGGACGGCACAGTCCAGCTATGCTGCGGGGCTCCCTCAGCTTTATGCGCCAGCGGAGCATTTTGCCAATGAGGTCGCAGAGCTGACCGAGGGGCAGTTGGTGATCAAGATGAATCCTGGTGGGGCCATAGTTCCAGGCATGAAGGTGTTTGATGCTGTAAGCGCAGGCACGCTAGACCTGGCCTGCACTTGGGCAGGCTGGTGGGTGGGTAAGTTTCCTGCCTCGGTGCTTTTCGGCAATTCATACCCTAATGGGCTCCAGCTCCGGGAGATGCTGGGTTGGATCTACACCGGCGGGGGACTAGAGCTCTGGAATGAACTATATAGAGGACACAATGTCAAGGTACTCCCCCCTTACGGGATACTCGGCCCGGAAAATTTCTGCTGGTCACATAAGCCGATTAACTCTTTGGCTGATTTTAAAGGGCTCAAATTCCGGACGGTGGGCATTTGGGGAGAGTGCCTGGAGAGACTAGGCGCACGAGTAGTTAGCCTTCCTGGAGCGGAGGTATATTCTGCAGCGGAGAGAGGCGTGATAGATGCTTTTGAATTTGCTACTCCGGCCATAGACAAGAAACTTGGCTTTCCAGAGATAATGAAATACCTGAAGGTTCCTGGAATACACGAACCGTGTGCCCCCTTGGAAACGTTGGTGAATGAGAAGTCCTGGGAGAAGTTACCTGAAAATCTGAAGTTCAAGGTTAAGGTAGCTTTAAGGGACAGTTGTTTCTGGGCTGTGAATGAGGCTTTAAAACAGGATGCAGAGGCCATGGAGTACTTCAGGCATTACCCCGGACTTCACATATCAAAGCTCTCTCCCGAGATGATAGCTGGAATAGTGAAAATAGGCAATGAAGTGCTGGATGAGCATGCTAAGAAGGACCCCATGTTTGCCAAAGTGTTGGACTCGCAGAGGGAATACCGGAAGAAAGTAGAGCCTTACGCCAGCCTGGTTCGATTGCCATACCCATATGCAGAGTAGAAGGGCCAAAATAGCCATAAAATGCTTTCTAAATCCCCTCGCCTAGAATTAGAAATTCGTAAGGGGAAATTGCGGGTCTGCCAAGATTGTCACTTGTGTGAGTCGGCCAGCATCTTGAGGTTTGGTTATGCACATTGGGCCGGCCCTCTCAAAGTTTGTTGACCACCTTAGCGAATGGTCAGGTAAGGCCATTGCCTGGGCAGGGCTTTTCCTTGTATTGGAGCTTGTCTACGACACAGTAGCCAGATATGTCTTCAATGCCCCCACGAGGTGGTCCTATGATATCTCTTATATGCTCTATGGCGCCATTTTTATGATAGGGGCGGCTTACACCCTTCTCACTGACGAGCATGTAAGAATAGAAGTCATTTACGAGAAGGTTTCCCCTAAAGTGAGGGCGATTATTGATGCCATCGGCTATCTAGTATTCTTCTTTCCCTCGATAGGTGCACTCCTCTATTTTGGCACCGACTTTGCCCTGAAGTCTTGGAGAATGCTGGAGCATTCCGGGGTAAGTATGTGGTCTCCCCCGATCTACCCCTTTAAGACCATTATCCCGCTGGCAGCCTTTTTGCTTTTGATTCAGGGAATGGTGAAATTCGCTCGCTGTTTGGCCTTTATTATGAAGGGGAGGGAGCCTTGACCTTAAGCCCTGAGGTCCTGCTTATTATGCTCTTCGCCGGCCTTATAATCGGACTTGCTGTTGGGTTCCCTGTCCCCTTTGTGATGCTAGGTATCTCTCTGATAGTTGGTTTCTTGGGCGTGGGGCATGGCTTCTTCCAGATGATGATCCTTCGCGTTTTTGAGACGATGCAGAACTACATTCTCGTGGCCATCATCTTATTCGTTTTTATGGGGATAATGTTGGAGTATTCAGGAGCTGCGGAGAGGCTTTTCTCCTCGACGCATGTAGTCCTGGGTGGTTTGAGGGGAGGGCTGGCATTAGCGGCTATAGTTGTTTGCACTATCATGGCTGCAGCAGTGGGGATTATGGGGGCTCCGGTGATCGTCATGGGGCTTTTTGCCCTTCCGGAGATGCTGAAGCGAGGATATGACAAGGCGCTGAGCTGCGGTACCATTTGTGCTGGGGGAACTCTAGGCATTCTTATTCCCCCCAGCATCATGCTAGTCGTATATGGACCCATGGCTGGATTGTCGGTCGGGAAGCTTTTCATAGGCGCCATCTTTCCCGGGCTAACTCTCTCAGCACTGTACATCCTTTACATAGTAGTGAAATGCTTTCTTAGGCCGGAGTTAGGTCCAGCACTTCCCCCTGAGCAAAGGGCAATCCCCGTAGTGAGGAAGTTCCTAATGGTCGTAACTTCCCTTCTCCCCACCCTTTTCCTCATCTTGGCTGTTTTAGGGACGATTTTCTTCGGCGTAGCTGCTCCCACGGAGGCAGGGGCTGTAGGAGCATTTGCCAGCATGATATTAGCCCTCGTCTATCGGAGGCTCAGCTGGCCTACTCTTAAAGAGTCAGTCTACCGAACCTTAAGAGTTTCCAGCATGATTTTGGTGATAGTAGCCGGAGCTTTTGTTTTTACGGGAACTTTCATGCTAATTGGAGGAGGTGACTTGGTAAGAGAGGCACTACTGGGCTTACATATAGGACGGTGGGGCGTACTGGCCGTAATGGCGTTTGCCTTCTTTGTCCTGGGCATGTTTATGGAGTGGGTGGGCATAGTTCCAATCCTCGTCCCGATCTTCACCCCTATAATTGCCGAGCTTGGCTTTGACCCCTTATGGGCGGCCATCCTCTTCTGTGTCACTATGCAGACGTCCTTTCTCACACCTCCCATGGCCCCGGCCCTTTTTTATATAAAAGGAGTGGCGCCTAAAGGGATAGATTTTCGCCGGCACATAGTAGGTGGCGTCATTCCCTTTATAGGACTCCAATTAATTGGCGTGGCCCTAGTTGCTGTTTTCCCCCAGTTAGCTTTGTGGCTCCCAAGCATGATGATAAAGTAAGGCTTAGTAGGGCAGATTCTGGCACCTCTAGTTCCTTTATGAGGACGGCCACAGTCCTCTAAGGTAGGACATAAGGCCAAGCAAGCACGTTCAATTGACAGGCAAAAAACCCCATGGTATATTAGAGCATAATATCAGGACAGGGCAGGGGCCTCTTGATTGGAGGAGGGAAAATGTTCTATTCACGTCGAGATTAGCCCCCTGAGGGGGGCGAAGAATGAGGTTCTGCGTCGGGCTTCAATCTAAACGCCAAAACCTGGGAAGGAGGGTAAAGTGGAGAAAGGAATATATTTCCTTGATCAGAAGGACATGCCAACCCGTTGGTACAACATTATGGCTGATATGCCGGGGGACATGCCAGAAATGCTGCACCCGGGGACTGGAAAGCCGGTGACCGTTGACGACCTATCACATGTATTCTCTGAGGAATGCGCCAAGCAAGAGCTCAACCGGAAAGACCGCTGGATTGACATCCC
>Ga0190286_1001069_pt1 | contig 10441 bp, 8 predicted proteins | sample 48691834_MG_FD_183241 | JGI IMG/M metagenome (GOLD analysis project Ga0190286, IMG submission 183241) | Hydrothermal vent microbial mat bacterial communities from Southern Trench, Guaymas Basin, Mexico - 4869-18-3-4_MG | ecosystem: Environmental > Aquatic > Marine > Hydrothermal vents > Microbial... | reverse complement strand
TTCTTTAACAGGACCTGCTCCCGAGAGGCTTCTTGAGCGAATTGAGAAATTTCCTCCTCTTTTACTCCTATCTCTTGGAGAGAATGAGGTATTTTAAGTATCTTACGGAGAGTAAGGATTTCTTCCAGGAAATTATAGGCTCTCTGGTAAAGAGAACCTCTCCTTTCTTTCTCCAGAATTTCCTGAAGCCAGGATAATTTCTTAAGACAGGCAGGTAAGTTATACTCAAGCACATAGGGAAGTAAGATAGCGTTTGCTAAACCATGATGAATACCACGGTGTACAGTAAGGGAATAACCCAGAGCATGAATTAAAGTGGTACCCGTAGAGTTGATAGAGACACCCGCCAGTAAAGAGGCATATAGCATCTCTTCTCTGGCTTTGCGATTCTCCCCATCAGAGAAAGAAAGAGGAAGGAATTCATATATTACTTTTATGCTTTCTATATTCAGAATATCCGTAAAAGGAGTAGAACTCTTAGCCCAGAAGGACTCCAGCGCATGGGATAGGGCATCCATACCTGTATTGGCGGTTAGAGAAGGAGACATGGTAAAAGTAATTTCGGGATCCAGTATAGTCAGAGTGGGACAAAGAGGAAAACCCACCAATACTCTTTTCCTTTTTTCTTTATGGTCGGTAATAACGGAGAATTTGGTAACCTCGCTTCCCGTGCCACTGGTAGAAGGAATGGCTATTAAAGGCAGTAAAGAAACTTCCTCCTCAATTATATAGGGACGGAAATAGTCTTTAAGATTACCTCCTTTTGTATACAGGAGTGAGATAGCCTTCCCCGCATCTAAAACACTACCCCCGCCCAGACATAGAAGAAAATCGGGTCTCCATTCCTTACAGACCTCTACCCCTTTCTCCACTGTTTCCATAGAGGGATCTGGTTCTACTTCTGCGAAAACTTTTACCTGGATACCGACCTTCTTTAAAATTTGAGAAATTCTCTCCACCCATCCCGCTTCTTTAGCAAATTTTCTTCCACAGATAAAAAGACACTTCTCCCCCCATCCTACAATCTCTTCCCCTAATCTATTAAGAGCACCATATCCAAAAATTATTCGTGTGGGAAGATGGAATAGAAAATTTTTCTCATTCATAATCTCCTCCAGGCTTCTTTAAATACTCGCTTAGCATTAGCAATAACCAAAGAAGAAAGTTCACCGGGAAGGGGTTTTACTTCAAAACTTACCCCAGGAAGAGGTTCTTTTTCCTCTCCCAGATACCCTATAGAAAAGAGACCTTTCAGAAATATCTTTACTTCCTCCACATCAATCTCTCCTCCCGAAATACCAAATCTGGGATGAGCGTCTCCAAAAGCGGGATGAGAGGGCTCTTTGAGCACACAATTTCCCAGATGAATGTGGACTATTTCCTCTTTTACCTCTTGTAGCCCCTTTTCTAAACTTAAGCCCAGCAGAGGAAAGTTGGAAAGGTCCATGGTCAAACCAAAAGAAGGGTACTCTTTTCTTAATTCCTGTGTAATTTCTTTGGCTAAACCCAGATTTCCTATTAAGCATTTTTTATCCACATCCTGGTCCAAAACTTCTAAGGAAATATCTATATTCTTCTCCGAAGCAAAGGCACATATCTCTCTTAGGGAATCTAAGAAAAGTTTAACTGCTTTCCTCTCTTCTTTTTTCCCTGGATAAGGGCCTGAAAGCAATATCACCTTCTCTGCGTTCATATAGCCTGCTTCATTTATAGCCTCTCTCATCTCTACAATAGCCCGGGACCTCTTTTCTTCATCAAAATCATGAAGATTCCTCTTTTTAATAAGTATTCGGGGCTGAGCTCCATAAATTACAGAAAGATGAGAGGTATCCAAGATCTCTCTTACCCTTTTCCTTTCTTCCCGATCTTTTATCCAGGAAATCTCTATCACCTGAAAAAATTCATCCTCTGCTATCTCTCTTACTGTCTCTGCTATATTACCCTCTCCAGAGAGAGCCTCAGGATAGGCCATAAAATGGACAATACCCAGACGCAAATAATTTTCCCATCCTTCTTTCATTTTCACCTCCTTTATCTTCTTTAAGGAATTATACACAAAATTATACCTTTCGTCATTGCTGCATAAAAGGTTACCGCGGGTTATACCCTTTATACAAGACTTTGTTAAACTTATTCGCTTTAAAGTAATAAATAAGGAAATAGTCAAAAAAGAGGGAAGTTGGACTTACTTCTATCTCCAGTAATCAATAACTTTTTCTTCTGTCCCTATAGAATATAGGAACTCTATAAATGCCCGGTGTAATTTTCCCCTCACTCTTTTATTTTTTGCCCATTGATTTTTTTTCTGTTGTGGGTCATTCGGCAAATAATATAGTTCACCTTCATATTTATGGTGAATCCCTAATTCTTTAATCCCACCCATAATTTTTGGTTCATTGTCAATTTGTCTCGTCTCTTCCCTCTTATCTGATTCTTTGGATGCAGGAAGAAGTAAGGACCACCCATCCTCCGAAGTGACAGTAACTTTACAGTTACCTTTACTTCCATAAATTATGCAAGGAGCACTTACCACTATTTCTCTTATACTTTTCTTTTCACCTTTGATAAAGGGTAATATGGACTTACCCTGAACAGTAGGTGGTATATCTATACCCAAAAGGTCTAAGACAGTAGGCATAATATCGCAATGCTGAACAAGTGCAGGGCATTCACTCCCACCTTTAATACCAGGAATATACATCAAAAAAGGAACATGGGCTATTTCCTCATAAAGCGGAGCATAACTAAAAGCAGCCACTTTTCCTCTGGCTTCAGGAGGATTATATATGGCTTTGCCGATAACCTCTTGCTCCCCTAAAAGAAAACCATGGTCAGATGTGAAAATTATTGCTGTATTATGGAACAACCCTAAATACTCCATCTTTCGCAGAAAATAACCAAACCAGTTATCTACCAGAGTAACCTCACCACCGTAAAGAGCAATACAGTGTTTTAACTCAGCCTTGCTTAAATAATCACAATACCAATATCTGGGGTAAATTACTTCTTCTCCTTTATAATTTGGGTCATACATATCTACATACCACTTCGGGGGATCCCAAGGCTCATGTGGGTCAAAAGTATCAATATAAAGAAAGAATTTATGTTTATAATTCTTCTCCAGCCACCGTGCTGCTTCAGAAAAAGTTCTGGCTGGGAAATAATCTTCTTCATATCTTCTGCGAGATACATTCCTCAAATATTGCTTCACTGTCCCCTCAGGGTCTCGTAATTTATCTGGTGAACATGGAAATTTTATCTCCACTCATCTGTTATATATCGGTCATTTTCCTGTCCTCTAATCCAAATCCACCCTTGGAACCCTCTCTGGTAGTTCATCCCTTCCCTGAAAGGATGGGGAGTATCTGCTACGAGTTGCATAATATAACCAGCTTCATTCAAAATCTCAGATAGCACTACTTTCTCTTCTTCTCCCAATCTGGACCATGGAGTATAAGAGAAACTGTATCGTCCGGTAAAAAGGTCTCTTCTCATGGGAACAGTAGCGAAGGAACTTAGGTATGCTCTACTAAAAATAATACTCATCTGTGCAAATTTATCTATATATGGGGTTTTCATCCAACTATTCCCGTAACATCTCAAGAAATCCCGTCGGAGTGTATCGGAAACAACTATCACTATATTCATTTACTACCCTCTCTTTCTCTATTCTAACTAATCTGCTCTTTTATTTATTTTTAGAATAAGTTCTATGATTTTTTCTCTGGTCTCTTCAAATTTCTGTGGTGGCATATAAGGATTTGTGTAAGGAGAAGGGTCAGGGGGGAGATAGGAGAAAGGATTTAAAATGTCCTCAAGACTTCTCTGGATATCTTTAACCAGATCTTTCTTATCTGTCTTCTTTAGTAATTCCTGAAGATAAGTTAAATACTTTACATCATTTATCCCCAGCCTTATACCTTCCCATTGAAGCGTGGATACAGATCCTTCTTTGCTGGGGTAAGCCACACAAAAGGATCTGAAAGTTCTATTCTTTTTCCCTCTCAAGCGAGGAATGAATCTTTCATCTTTGGAGTAAGCAACTGAACGAGGGAACCCCTGATACTCATACGGAAATATACCATCAATTTTGGAAACCCATGGATAATATCCAGAGGAAAGTCTGTTTAATGTAGGATTCTCTATATAGAACTGCCAGTAAATGGTTATTACGGGAGCAACTCTTTCTGTTCTCCCTCTTCTTAAATTTTCCAGATAAGTATAAGTAGAGATACAGCCACCAGCAGCCAGATTTGCCCACTCTAACGGTTCTCCTTTCTCCTTAAGTGTCTTAGCGGTTGATGGTGTACAGGCTACCATTACTTTACCACCCAGAGAATGAAATAGACGGGATATTTCTATATGTTTAGCCATTCTCTCTGGATTGTTTGGTTCATCATATCCGTAAAAGTAAATCTCTATGCCCATTTTTTTTGCATACCTCATTATTTCCTTCGCTACAGATTCTTCCCTTCCCCCTACAATTACTACAGGCCCTTCAAAACCCATATTTTTATAGATTTCCAGCATCCTCTCTGTGCTGGAGAGATTATCATGATATATGGAGATACTGTTGAATCCAACCCTTTTAAATTCTTCCAGGTCTTTTATATAAAGTTCCTCTGGCCAGTCAAAAACCGGCCTTTTAGCATGAATCCTCCATCTATAATACATTCCATATATGAGTTTAGGAGAAGGAAGAGAAAAGGGAAGAACTTCTATCTTTAAAGGAACTGAGATTGCCTTCAATCCAGTTCTGGCTTTTAGTATCACTCTACCTTCATATATCCCGGCAGGCTGCTGGGAAGGGATGCTGAAATTTATCCATATCTGTTTTAAAGTATGGGCAGGAATGTCCGTCCCAAATGGATAGGAAAGGACTGAGGGGGGAATATACCTTCCACTCTCATCTCTTTTGTCTTCAATTTTTATTCTGTCATCTTTCAAAAGCAACTCAGGAACAAGTATTTTATCTTTGGGAGAAAATACTTCCCAGTGTAAGGCTGCCTGTTCCCATACCTTCACTACCCTTACATCTGCCAAATCTCCTGGAATAATATCTTCCCCTTTCCTCAAATTGCTAACTTTAACCTTCAGGTCTTTTATATCTTCTTTACCTGCTAAGATGGCAAAGGTTAGAGGACGAATCTCTCCCTTTGCCGCTTTTACTCTAAATTCTTTAACTGGTTTTCTACTGGATAGGTCGGTATTTGGATAGATGAATTCCAGTGGCACCACCGGGTATATAAGAGGATTGCTTATGTCTTTATAGGCAGTGCATGGCTTTAAAGGAGTATCTGCTTTCCTTAACGGCTCACTCCATCCTTTTTCACTTTTTTCAGTAGTTTTCAGGAGAGAAAAGTCATCAAAATAAAAATTTAATTCCTCACCGTCTTCATACCAATTTTCTGGGATATAAAATACTATACTTATAACTTTATCAAGACCGCCTCTTATCCTGAAACTATTCAGAGGAACTCTTATTCTACTCCACTTACCAGGAGTTACTGCATCTGGGTAAAGACTCATATACCTGGGCTTTTTTTCCCCTACGCATCTTATGGTGTATTTTAATCCTTTAAACTTCTGAGAAGGAGGAATGTAAATATAAAACTCTAAGGTGTCATACCCTGACCAATCCTGAGGTGAATAGAAAAATCTCCTTAAAAATAGCCATCCCACTGGATATCTTGGGTCTGCACCTCTATGATAGTCTATTTTTATGTTCCATCTTAAAGAATGCTTCCCAGAACGGACAATCTTATCCTCTAAAAATAAAGCCCCTTCCGGTCCTCCACTTACATTCCACTCTTTGTCAAATAATGAATACTCTTCTATACCATCAAGTAAAACTTTATTCTCTTCTTTATTACTTCCTTTTTTAACAAATCTCATCCCTTTTATCAGAAACTCTATCTCCTCTCCATCGGGAAAACCAGCATCTTTATACCATTTCTCTGCTATATAGATGTTAAAATTCCTGATGGTATATCCTTTAATCCGAGAAAGAGGAATACTTACCTTTACCCATTTATCCCTCTTTACAGGAACTATAGGGACATAAACCTCTCTACCTTTTTCATTGTAAAAAGTCATCCTTAGAGCAGGATGAGGTAAAGTAAGTGGAGAGTGAGTTAAAATATCAAACTCTATAGCATCATACTCCATCTTCAAGGGCGGTCTAAAGTAATGTTTTATAAGTGGCCAGCCCAGAGGATATTTCCCGCCATCTTTAAAGTCAAGTTTTACACGAAACTTAATAATTCCCTTTTCCACCCGAAGTTCTGCTTCATGACCAGCCGACTTGCTCCATTCTTTTTGTTCTGCAGGAATCATCAACTCCTGGGAATACAATAAGAAAGGGGAAAGAAAAAATATTAACCAGATGAATTTCTTCATTCTCCTTACCTCCTTTTTCCTCTTCAAAATTAAAATTTTTTAGAAATGCCCCGGCTTCCAAGCCGGGGCTTCTTAAGGATTCCTTAGGTGGGTAAATTATGGTCCGGGTATGGTTCTGTCAAATAGAGCATCAATATTCTCCAGTATATACTCTGCTCTGTGCCACTCCACATGTCCATCGTAGTAAAGGTAGTTTAATCCTCCGTTATGTCTGTCTCTATCTGCTTCATAGGTCTCTCTGTCTGGATAGTTGTAAGGACTGGAGGTGCAATTCTGTTCAATGTTTAGTGCACTTCGGATGTTTTCCAGAGCATAAGTACCAGGGTAGTTGTATACTCCCCAGGCATCTCCTACCTGTATCGTTCCTGCTGAGTCAATAACTTCAGAGTCATAAACAATCTGATGATAGCAAGGTCTGCCAGATCTTAAATCATATGGAGGATTAGTTCCAGAATCACAACTACAGTTAATTGAATAGCCACCCCAGAGTCGGTTGCGAGTTTTTTCCCAACACCATTCAGGTCTGGAAGGACAGATGAAGATGTCTTTATCGTTCATATAAGTGTTTAAACTCCAACACCAGGTAGAGTGTGTCAGTCCAGAGGCATCCCAATAACCAAAAGGAACATTAGCGCCATCGTACTCGTTCCTGTACATGGCAAATCCTATGGCCATTTGCTTCAGATTGTTCTGGCAGGTGGCTGTCCTTGCCTGTTCTCTGGCTCTGTGTAAGGCAGGTAATAACATTGCTGCTAAAATAGCAATAATCGCTATTACCACCAGTAACTCGATTAAGGTGAAGGCTGGGGAAAGTCCCCACAGGCTACGACTCTTTTGAAGCACTATCTCACCCCCTTTCTTCGATTTAAAATATCACCCAAAAATTTTTTTGTCAAGCCATTCAATAGATTCCTCTGCTTCTGATAACCGATAACAAAGATATCCTGCAAAAGTCCAGAAACATAAAGGAAGAGTAAACCTCACATTTTATAATACTTAAATATACTTCGTTGCAAAAAAAAGCCATAAGGGATAAAATTTAAAAAGAGGAGGTAACTATGAAGAAAATTTTCTCCACTCTAAGTGAAAAAGATATAACTCAAGCCATAGTAGAAAGTTTCTCTCGCCAATTCTCTGAGTATGTGGAGAGCGATGTGATTGTAGTGGGAGGTGGTCCCGCAGGATTAATGGTAGCCAGAGAACTGGCTAAAGAAAATCTAAAAGTTTTATTAATAGAGAGAAATAACTACCTCGGGGGAGGATTCTGGGCAGGTGGATATTTGATGAATAAAATAACTGTTAGAGCACCTGCGGAGAAGATTTTGGAGGAGTTAAAGGTGCCTTTTGAAAAGTGGAAGGAAGGACTCTTCGTAGCTGATGGACCTCATGCCTGTTCAAAGTTAATCGCCTCTGCCTGTGAGGCAGGAGTAAAAATTGTCAATATGAGTGTATTTGAAGATGTGGTGTTAAGAGAAAAGAATGCGGTGAGAGGAGTGGTTATAAACTGGGCTCCTATCCAGGCTCTCCCCCGAGAGATTGCCTGTGTGGATCCAGTAGCCTTAGAAGCCAAAATGGTAGTGGAAGCCACTGGACACGATGCTGTGGTCATCCAGAAACTTCAAGAAAGGAAACTTTTAGAAGCAAGAGGTTTTGGGGCTATGTGGGTGGAGAAATCCGAAGACCTGATTGTGGAATATACGGGAGAAATACATCCTGGGCTGGTGGTGGTGGGGATGGCAGTATCTACTGCCTTCGGACTCCCCAGAATGGGGCCTACCTTTGGGGCTATGCTTCTCTCTGGGAAAAAAGGAGCGGAGGTGATTGTGAAGAAACTTAGAAGATGAGGCTTGCCCGAAGATATATTGCCTCCCCATCTCCTTCATGCTTACCGGTAAATTTAAAAAGAACCTGAGAGGAGTTAAGCAGTGGAAACCTTAACCAGGAGAGAATTTCTTAAGAGAAGTCTTTCCTTAGGTTGTGGATTTCTTCTCTCCCAGTATATGATTCCTTCTTTAATAGAAGCAGCTATTCGGGAAAGGAAAGGGATTAAAGTAGCCAGATACTGGATAAAGATAGATGAAGAAACTGTGCAATGTTTGCTCTGTCCTCGTAAATGTATCCTCATGAATGGAGTAAGGAGTTTCTGTCGGGTTAGAGAACCCTACAAAGGGACTTTATATACCTTAGTATATCAAACTCCCTGTGCGGTTCATGTAGACCCTATCGAAAAAAAGCCCATTTTCCATATGCTCCCAGGGAGCAAAGCCTTTTCCATCGCCACCGCAGGATGTAACCTCAGATGCAAGTTCTGTCAGAACTGGCAAATCTCCCAATCACCCCCGGAAAAGACAGAAAATTATTATCTCCCCTGCGAGGAGGTGGTAAATTTGGCTCTTAAATATAAATGTGCTTCTATTGCCTACACCTATTCCGAGCCTACTGTTTTCTATGAGTACATGTTAGATACACAGAAGATTGCCCGAAGTAAAGGACTTAAAGGGATTTACGTAACTGCTGGGTATATAAATCCTGAACCAGCCAGAGAACTTTCTCACTACATAGATGCTGCTAATGTGGATTTAAAAGGATTTAATGAGAAATATTTAAGAGAAGTCTGTGCACAGGAACTGGAGCCTCTTTTAGAAACCTTGAAATTGTTAAAGAGAGAAGGAGTATGGGTGGAAGTAACCAATTTAATAGTTCCCACTCTTAATGATGATATGGATATGATCAGGAAAATGTGTGCCTGGATTAAAGAAAATATGGGAGACGAAACCCCCCTTCACTTTTCTCGCTTCTGGCCCATGTATAAATTAAAGAACCTCCCTCCTACTCCCGTCTCCACCTTAGAAAAAGCCCGTGCTATAGCCATGGAAGTGGGACTCAAGTTCGTTTATATCGGAAATGTTCCCGGACACAAAGGAAACAATACCTATTGCCCTCGATGCCACAGGATACTGATTCAAAGGATAGGATATCAGATTCTCCAGAATAACTTAAAGGAAGGAAAATGTAAGTACTGTGGTTACCCTATACCGGGGGTCTGGGAGTGAGAAAAAGTTCACTTCTCTACACTCTTCCCCTTCTGGGGGGACTTCTGGGCATTTATCTGTGGCTTAATCGAGAGAGAATTTCCCCGGAACGAGAAAATTTTTCTCTTCTACTGGTTAAAAGATACGATTCTATAAAGATGAAAGAGGTAAAGGACTTGAAAAGAAAGTTACTGCTTTCCTCTCGGGAAGGGGAAAGAGAGAAAGCAGATAAATACAAAGAGAAAATTAAGGAAGTTATTTACAGTATTGTAGAGGCTTACCAGAATTTCCTCTCCCGTTATCCAGACAGTAAAGAAGCCTGGAACCTTCTGGGACTGGTATACTTCGACCATATGTCAGAGCAAGAGAAGGCAAAGGAGTGCTGGGAAAAGGCTTTGGAAATAGACCCTTCTTACTCTCCCGCTTTAAATAATCTGGCTACTTATTATGCTCATATAGGAGAACATATTCAGAGTATTAAACTTCTCCAAAAGGCAATCTCTGTAAACCCTCATAATGCAATTTTTCACCTTAATCTCTCGGATTCTTATCTCCTTTATCGCTACAAAGTAATGAAAGAATTTGGGTGGTCTTTACCCCGCGTCTTTCATGAGGCTATGAAAGAGGCTGAGATAGCCAGGGAACTGGAGCCCAACAATTTCTGGTATGCTATACAGGTAGCAGAACTCCAATATCAGGCTCGCTTCTTTAAAATTGAACCAGACTGGGAGAAGGCTTTAAAAGATTTAGAATACTGTAAGGGACTCCCTCTTAATGATAAAGAGAAAATGCGTCTTTATTTAGATTTTTATAGAGTATACTGGAACTTGGGAAGAAAAGAAGAGGCTCGAGAGGCTCTTCTAACCGCCTATAAAATTCTTCCTTCTCAACATCTGAGAAACCTTCTGGAAAGACTTAAAAATAATGGGAAAGATAAAAATCCCTGAGCCGGTAAAACTCTTCATCGCAGAATTCTCCTCCACTCCGGAGATCTTCCCTCAGGTAGAGGA
>Ga0190286_1001068_pt1 | contig 10453 bp, 13 predicted proteins | sample 48691834_MG_FD_183241 | JGI IMG/M metagenome (GOLD analysis project Ga0190286, IMG submission 183241) | Hydrothermal vent microbial mat bacterial communities from Southern Trench, Guaymas Basin, Mexico - 4869-18-3-4_MG | ecosystem: Environmental > Aquatic > Marine > Hydrothermal vents >... | reverse complement strand
ATGTCGTACACCATGAATATCTTCTATAAAATTGAAATATAAATCATGAAATTCTTCTTTGCAGTGTCGTACAAGAGGAAATAGTTGTGTATGGGTTCTATTTATAAGTCCATCCGCTCGCAATATTATATAAGGAGCAAGCCCCATCCATAAAAAAGCACATAATAATCCAATATCATCAACTAATCCATGATATAGAAAACTAAGTATGAGATATGGAAAGATTCCAAAGATAATTATAGAAATTATAAACGGGTGTATTCCAGTTCGTTTGTGAATATATTTTATTATGCGTAGAATCCAGCTCTGAGTATGTTTTTCTTTATTTGTCATTTTAATTTTAATTGAGAGGTAATGATGGCGATTATCCTGCATGAATATATAAATAAAAATAAAAAACAAATAATGCTACAAGCACAGTGACACAGCTTTCCATTTCCTCAACTCAGGGAATCCCAGCGTGCCTATCTCCTCATCTACTGCGCACACCTCCATTCCGTCAAGGTCAACCTCAGCACTCTTTAGAATGGGTGATAAGAATTCCTCTTTGCTTGCTACGTTTACAGCCGTGCCTCCTGCTAAAGGAGAGAAAGCAGGCATCACTATTAAATTCTTTTCGTATCCACGCAGCCTCAGCTTACCCATGAGGAAACAGGGCAATCTCACTCTTGCTCCTACACAATCCCCTAAGATAAGAGAGGGATGCTCATGTGCGACAATCACGTTTTTTGTTTCTTTTGCTTCTCTTATAATGCTTAAAAAATCTTTATTATGACCGTGGATGAACAACACATCATCCATGCAAAGTTTGTTAACGATTTTGATGTTCGAGAACCGCCTAAGAGGACCTAAGAAAGTATCGTGATTTCCACGGACTAAAATTATCTCTTCTACGAAATTCAGTGTAAACTCTATAAACACAGGCACTTCTTTCCACTCCTGTTTACTTGATTCCGAGAAGACGTGCTTTAAATCTCCATTTATTATAAGCCGGGCTATTTTGCGTTTACATTTAGAAATTGCCGCTTTTAATTTGTGTTCTACCTCTTTAAGTTGTCTTGATGGCAAAGCTATCCCGCTGCTCGCAGCTAACGCCTCTTCATAGCCTAAGTGCAGGTCTGCGATGCACAACGCATCTTCATCTCGTAGATAGATTGCCGGGTAACCTTCAATTATTTCTATGTTGTGCATCAGATAGTTATTATATTAATTAAAGCATAACATAAAATAAAAGAAGTTGCTCCTGATTAGAGCCAGGGGAAAAACAATTCTATTCTATTCTGCACGCGCATTTGGCAGCGAAAGTTGCAGCCCCAACGCCATTGTCTATATTCACCACGGCTAACCCAGGCGAGCAGCTCTGAAGCATAGAAATTAGCGCTGCTACCCCTTTTCCTCCCAGTCCATACCCCACGGAAGTAGGAACTCCTATTACTGGAACATTTACCAGACTTGCTACAACAGCGGGCAATGCTCCTTCCATACCTGCAACCACGATTATCGCTCCCACATTGGCGTTTATAATTTCCTCAAGTGGTTCTGCCAGCCGATGTATGCCGGCAATGCCCACATCATACGCTTTTATCACTTCACAACCGCAGACCTCGGCGACAACTCTCGCTTCTTCAGCAACAGGCATATCTGCGGTTCCCGCAGCGATTAACCCTATTTTTCCTGTCTTTTTAAATTCATACCCATACTTCTTTACGATTATCGTTCTCGCCACCGCGTTATACCTAATTTCAAATTCTTCCTTTTGGTCTTTCAGATGCTTCTTTATTTCAGCCACATCGTTTTCTCTTGTTCTGCTTATCAACGCAAAATTCTCAGTACTTGCAAGCGCCAGTGCTATATCCGCCACTTCAACGCTGCTCTTCCCCTCGGCAAATATTATCTCCGGTATGCTGGTCCTGTACAGCCTGTTCATGTCTATCCTTGCAAAATCCTTCACCCTTCTTACGCTTTCCTTCTTCAGTTCCCTGGACGCCTCTTTTATATCTATTTTCCCGCTTGCGAATCGCTTCAGTATCTCTTCCATAACACTTTTTCTTTATTTATGAAAGAAAGTTTGAAAGATAAGTGATGCAAAGACGAAAAGAAGAATACCCGTTTAAGTATCATCCGAATGCATATTTAGAGCGAAAAAGGAACGTTGTAAGGGGATTAAATGCAAGGACAAAGATACTCAAGGTGTTGGCGAGGTCGACCGCAGCAACGACAATAAAGGCGGTATCGAGGTTCGCAGCTATGAGTTATCCCTCTTCTTTTCATCACTTACGATTGCTGGAGGAGGAAGAGATAGTGAAGCGTGAGGGGAAGAGACCGTATAAATGGATATTAACGGGAAAAGGACAAAAAGGGCTTGATGAACTGGAGGTTGGGCTTGGAGGAGTGAAAAAAATGGAAGAAGAATTGTTGATGATTCCGGGACCGGTACCGGTATTACCACGTATTTTGAGGGCGATGTCGAAGTCGATGATATATCACCGGGGAGATGAATTCGGACAGCTATATGAGGAGATAGTAGAATCACTTAAGAGCATATTTCGAACAAGGAACGATCTCTTCGTGCTAAGCGGGTCGGGGACATGCGCAATGGAAGCCGCAATCGGAAATCTTCTTGGTAATGGAACGGGAATGGTGTGCATAGCGAATGGCAAATTTGGTGAGCGGTTTAAAGAAATCGCGGATAGGTATAAAGCAAATGCTGTTACACCTGTAAATGTTGAATGGGGCAGTTCAATAGAATTAGAAGCAGTAAAGGAAGCGATGGAAAATAGTCCTAATCCTAAAGTAGTTACAATGGTGCATAATGAAACGTCAACGGGCATTCTCAATCCGGTGAGGGAAGTAGGAAAACTTGCAAAGAAGCATGATGCTGTTTTCGTGCTCGATTGCATAACTTCCATAGGTGGAGATGAGGTTCCAGTGGATGCAGATATAGCGATTGTAGGTTCGCAAAAATGCCTGGGTGCACCACCAGGGATGTCTGCAATCTCAGTTAGCGAACACGCATGGGATTTGATACGTGATAATAAAAAAAGACCTTATTACATGGACCTTACTGCTTATAAAAAGAATTTAGAGAAGAAACAGACGCCATACACGCCGGCTTTACCCCTTTTTTTCGCACTCAAAGAGGCTTTAGCCGTGATAAAAGAGGAAGGCATGGAGAAGAGGATCGAAAGGCATAGAAGGCTGGCAAAGATGGTTCGAGATGCGGTTACTGGCTTGGGACTCAGCTTATTCCCGAGGTTAAACAAACTAAGCGATTATTCTAATACTGTCACTGCGATTAGCATTCCTCTTGCTAACGGCATCACGGATGAACAGCTCAGAGGCGGTATGAAGAAAAGAGGTGTAATGGTTGCAGGGGGTCAGGGTAAACTGAAAGGGAAGATATTCAGGATAGCTACAATGGGAAATATAACAGAGAAGGAAGTGCTGAGAACTGTCGAGGCGTTGGAAGAAGTGATGGCGGGCCATGAGACCAGAAGTCAATCCCGACCGCATAGCGCTATGGAAGGAGCTTAGACTAAAAGGTTTATCCCCTCACCGCATGTACTGAAGTAGCTTTAAAGGTTGCATATACCTCATTCCCTTCTCGTGATTGTTTTGTAATAAGAGCAACAAGCGAATTATCCATCTTTACACGCTAGCTCTGGCAATTGCAACCTTTTGCTGTTCCCCACCGCTTAGCGTATTTGGATAGCGATGTGCAAGGTGCGATATACTCAGCCAGTTCATTATTTCTTTCATTCTCTCCCTGTTCGTATCTGTGGACTTTCTCAATTTCAACCCGAATTCTATGTTCTCTTCGACAGTTATCCTTCTTATTCTTTTAACCTCTCAAACACCAATATCGCAGTAATTAAATCCTCAAAAGCAACACCCGTTGATTTGAAGAAAGTTATATCATCATTGCTCGTCCTGCCCTTTGCTTTCGCAAGCAATACGTCACCCAGAGGAATCAAATCCTCTTTTTTTACCACCCCTTTTTCCAATCCCTGGTATATCTCACCCGAATGAATGCACTGCAACAAATCGTCAATGAATATCTTGGATTTTTTCAGTACTCCCGGGTCGAATTCTATCTTCATTTTTGAGTCCGCACCGACACCGTTAAGATGCATACCCGAAGTTATCAGTTCGGGAAAAATAAAAGGTTCGGTGGCTGTGGTTACTGTTGTAACTATGTCAGAATCCACAGCTTCTTTTAGACTGACAACCGCTATATCAATACCAAGTTCGGGTTCATACTTCTCTTTAAATTTTCTCGCCTGATGTTCTGTGATATTAAACACCTTTATTATATCAATAGAAGGTCTTACAGTCAGTATTGCCTTAGCCTGGTAAGGAGCTTGTTTTCCTGTGCCTATTATGCCAAGCGTTTTGCAATCCGTTCTCGATAACGCTTCGGTAGCAATACCGGTAGCAGCACCGGTTCTATAAGCAGTCATCTCCTCAGCCTCCATTATCGCTACCAATTGCTGTGTTTCAGCATCCCTGAGCAAATATTCACCCAATACCGTAGGTAAGCCGAGTTTTTTATTCTCAGGCGCAGTGGTAACAATCTTAACGCCGCAATAATGGGGATTGTATTCCGGCAGATACGCCGGCATGCATCTCATATCAGACACGCCGGTATCAATGAGCAGCTTCTCAGGCACCGCAATCTGTCCTGAAGAACTTTGCTCAAAACCTCTTCTGATCTCAGAAATGAACGCCTTCCATCCTATGCTCTCTATCGTTTCTTTTAGTTCTTCATCTGTTATAAGAAAGGCATCCAGCTCTTCTATCTTTTTCATATTTTAATTTCAACAACGTATCACCGAATTCAGAAGGAATAATACCGGTAGCACCCATCGTTTTTGGGTGGAGGTCAATTTCAAGCACTGCGTGATCATGCCCCAGCCATCTTAACGGCTCGATTGTTCTTGGACCGTTAGTAACCGAAAATATCTCCATTTTTACACTGTACTTTTCCAGAGGCACTGCATGGGGAATACCCAGCAAAACTGCAAAATCATAATCAGAATAAAATTCGTTGATCAAATCCGCAGCTTTCTCTCCAGCAATCGGGTATTCATCTAACCCGCCGATTGTATGGTCTATTTTGATACCATCGGTGGCTAATTCGTCCAGAATCTTCTTTGAATATCCACGAATTTTTTTTAACCCCACCTCCATATCAAGATTAGCAATATTAACAATTTGCGAAGAATCTGCAACTCTGTTTACTGCTCTTAATATGTCTGCAAACATAAAAACAGTCTCTTTCTTCGCATTTAAAATGCATACTCCTTTCTTACCATCATCGATAAGCTCAAGCAGTCTGTTTGCAACGTCTATCTTGGAATCACCTTTAGATGGTGGTATATAACTTTTGCTGGCTGCTCCAACCTCTTTTTCCAGCCTCGTTGCCGCTTCGAGCATTCTCTTCTGCCGTTCAAACTCCTCATTACTGATTATACCAGATTTATAAGCAGATTCCAGAGTGAGGATAACGCCCACGGTGTTGTCCCTGTACCCTGCATGCACGTTTACTGCTATCACCTTGCATTTTGCTCCTACTCCGCTATCTTCCACCGCTTGATGCAGGTCTTCGCCTATTATCATACTTGAACAGGTGCCCACCACACCCATTAATTCAGGATGAAACATCTCTTCCGCTTTTCTCAGCGCACTTACCAGTAAGTCATGCCCACCAAACACAAAATTGCTTTCGTTCATCGCAGAGGTTAATACATGCATCCCATCTTCTTCAAGCAGTCTGCTGTGTTTGAAACTACATCCTGCGGGACCATGCATAACTGCAACGCCCACATCCAAATCGCGGAGCGTATAAAGAGCAGCTACAATTGCACTCGGTCTGGGATGCAGTATCATTTCCATCTCCATTACATCGCTCATGCTTTTGTCATCCCCATTTTACTTCCCTTTTCTGAAGAAGGTTTTACCAGATAAAAAGTTTTTGTTTTAGTTAGTTGGAGCGATTCAGAAAGTGATGGAAAGTTTGATCAAAAACTTTTCTTTAAAAAAGAACCCTTTACTACTTTATGAAAAAGGTTTATTTAGGAAATTCAATTGTTAACATAAGATAAGGATAGCGAAATGAAAGAGGCATTGATAGAAGCAGCTAAAAGTTTGGCAGAAGCATTATTAATCGTCGCTATAATAGTGTCGGTGGCGTATGCAGCTACGGGGACCTGGCGTATAGGATTTGCCGTTGAGTCGGGCAGCATGGAACCAAATATGCACGTAGGTGATTTGATTTTCGTGCAAGCGCCATTTCGCACGAATATCACAACGTATGAAGCAGGTAAAATGCTCAATTATACTTCATTTAATAATTATGGAGATGTGATTATATATCGCCCGAATGGGTTCTCTTCTGCAACACCAATCATACATAGAGCGATGTATTGGGTAGAGAAAGGCGAAGAGATGCCAGATGGGAAACCTGCTCCTCATTCGGGATACATAACAAAAGGGGATAACAATCCATTTCCGGATCAGCCAATGCTTGGCGTTGAACCGGTGAAACCTGAGTGGGTTATAGCGGTCGCGAGGGTGAGAATCCCTTACCTGGGGTATCCTTCGATTATATTAAAGAAGGTTTTTTAAGAAAGTAGAATAGATAAACAGAAACATGGGAAAAAAACCAGCTCGTAAGTATACGAAAATAACTGGACATGCGTATGTGCGGAGGGAATATATGGGGGGAGTGCCGGGAAGTAAGATAGCACTTTTTGACATGGGTAACCTGAGCAAAGCTTTCCCCGTTTCACTGTCCTTGGTTGCGAAAGAAGCCTGTCAAATAAGGCACAATGCTTTAGAGGCAGCGAGGATTTTTGCGAATAGGTACTTGGTGAAGGAAGTGGGGCGGAAGAATTTTTACCTGAAAATAAGGGTGTATCCGCACCACGTGCTGAGAGAGAACAAAATAGCCTCTGGTGCGGGTGCGGACAGGGTCTCAAGTGGGATGAGACACGCATTTGGAAAAGCAGTGGGCACAGCCGCAAGGGTAAAACCCGGACAAAGGATATTAAGTGTGGGGATTGAGGAGCAAAATTTCGCGGACGCAAAAGAGGCATTGAGAAGGGCGAGTTATAAACTTCCTACTCCTTGTAAGGTTGTGGTAGACAAAGGAGAGGAGTTAGTAAGTGTGTAATCAGCTCAAAATTCTGGGGATTTTTTTGCAGCCAGTGGAAAATGAGCGAGAAGTCATCTTAACCACGGTGGTGATTCCTATCCTCGGTGGAGCTGAACTTCTTTGAGTCAGTTTCTACAATTTTGAACCCCCTCCTCCTTCTGAGCAATTCATAAGCCTTTCAACACGAATGATGCTCAAACTTACTTTGTAATTTCTTCACTTCGTCATGAGTGTGCTCGTGGATATGCAGATGAATGTGCCCTCCATTAACCTCCACCGTCCTCGTCAGGTGCTCAATCGCTTCATCTATGGACAGCGGCAGCTCTACGCAGTTATAACCAAAACATCTTAATACTTCAAACAGCTTGAACACTTCGGGAACCTCCAGATTGTTCGCCTTCATCAGGGCACCATCTGAAAATATTTCCTGTGCCGTGCCTTCCGCAATCACCCGCTTGTTCAGCACGAACACACGGTCAGCAAGCGCCGGAACGGCGTTTACGTCATGCGTCGCCATTATCACGGTAATCCCTTCTCGTTCATTCAGGTCTTTCACTATTTTTATCAACTCAGCACGGCTCTTCGGGTCGAGATTAGCCGTCGGCTCGTCAAGCACCAGTATCCTCGGCTCCATGGACATAACCGCAGCCAGCGATGCTTTTTTCTTCTCGCCACCACTGAGATGATGAGGACACCGGTTCTCATAACCCGAGAGCCCGAGCGACAAAATGGTTTTTTCTACTCGCTCGCGCACCACATCTTCCCTTAACCCTAAATTTATCGGACCAAAAGCGAGGTCATCGAAAAGCGTGGGCATAAACAACTGGTCATCCGGGTCTTGAAAAACAATTCCTACCTCTTTTAATATTTCTTTTTTCTTCTCCCTGCCCACGCTCTTACCGAACACTTCTACCTGCCCATCACTACCACGTAGTATTCCATTAAGATGCAGCAAAAGAGTTGTTTTGCCTGCTCCGTTCGGTCCCACTATCGCAATTCTTTCGCCTTCATATACTTCCAAACTTACATCTTCCAATGCTTTTGTACCGTCAGGATACGTATAAGTGAGGTTTTTGACGCTTATTGCTTCTTTTTTCAATTGTTTTACCTCTTTCTTATCACAAATATATTTAAAGATGTTATTCTAATTAAAATTTGGAAGCAGCCAGAGAAATTGGCTCAAAGTGGCTATATAAATAAAAAAGAGAAAGAAAAGCGGATTTTTTCTCCGCTCCGCTCATTTTTCAAAAATTTCTTCACATCTACCGAGGAAAGGCGACCCAGGTTTCCGTTGTTGAGACATCCCTGCTCTGGTGAAGGAAATCTATTATTACTTTTGGGTCTTCCGCCTCGTAAATCCATACTGCGTCATACCTGCCCAGCGTATGATAAACTTGCAGGAACTTAACGCCTGCGGGCGGATTTTTAAGTATCTTATCGCCGAATTGCCTCGCTTCTTCCACCATCCCTGGATTGACCTTCACGCAAGTTATAAACAACATCTTTTTTTACCTCCTTAATCTACCTAAGAATTATAAGTATAATAAAGTTGCGTTCTCTTTTTAATTCTCCCCTTCTAACTATACTTTTGCACTTTTTATATTTAGGGATAGTTCTCTTCTTTTTAAAAGTGCACAGGAAATACGCTAAATAGGGTATAAGGTAAATTCTAAAACATTTAAATAAATTTATGTCCCACCGATCATTTCTAATCGCGTTAGCACCTTCCTCAACTTACCTTCGTTAGACTCACTCAATGCACCCAGTGGAAGCCTGACGTGCCCCGCAGGCAACCCCATCATCTCCGCCGCGCGCTTTACCGGGATCGGATTCGTCTCCAGAAACATCGCCTCGAACAGAGAAAACAGCCTGATATTGATCTCCTTCGCCTTCTCCATCTCACCATTCAGCATCGCGGTCACCATCTCGCTCATCTCCCGCGGCGCGATATTCGCCGCAACTGAGATTACACCCTTTCCACCCAAGCTCATTATCGGTAGCGTAAGGAAATCATCACCTGCAACCACCGTGAAATCCAACCCCCGCTCAGTGACCGACCTTATAATTGCCCCTATCTGTCTCAAATCCCCGGAAGCCTCCTTCACCCCTTTTATATTCTCTACCTCCGAGGCAAGCGCTACCATCGTTTCTGCATTCACATTCTGACCAGTCCTCGAAGGAATGTTATACAAAATCAGTGGTATATCCACGGAATCACCAATTCTCTTGAAATGCTCCTTCAGCCCTTTCACATTTGGCTTATTATAATATGGCGTAATCAAAAGGCAAGCGTCAGCACCCGTATCTTCCGCATGTTTCGTGAACTCAACCGCTTCCTTTGTGTTGTTCGACCCGGTCCCTGCTATCACCGGTACTTTTGAACAGTCCACCACCACATCTATCACGCGTTTATGTTCCTCATGTGAAAGTGTTGCGGATTCGCCGGTCGTGCCACAAGGGACTATTCCCGCTACACCGCCCTCTATCACGTATTCCACCATCCTCCTCAAACCCTCCTCATCTATTTCGTCGTCCTTTGTAAACGGCGTTATAAGTGCTGGATACACACCCTCTATCTTCATCATTTACAACTCACTCACACTTACTTTCCCTTTCTTTTTATGTGTTATATATCCTGCTATCCGGTTTCTTATGCCTTTACTCTCTATATTAGTATACTCCTCTACTATTTTCTTATTTACGTCAAAGTCATCAGTAAAATCAGGTACTCCCCGCAATAACTGTTTCGCTAGCTTCTTTATATATGTCGGTTTAACCGTGCCCACTCCTAATCACCCTCTCCTTTTTCTCTCTCACCCTCGGTACCTGCACTTTCTGCTACTGCTTCCATCTCTATCTCTTCTTCTCCCTTTTCTCTTACGTCACTTATCCCTATCATTAGAAACACTGCCCCCGCCAGCAGCACAATTATGCCTATCACTCCCAATATAACCCTCAGCACATCTTCCCGGAAATACCATATCCCTGCTGCACCTAAAGCCGCTAACACTATTCCTAACAATATCTCTCCATATTCTTTCATCTCTATATCACCCCCTACCCATTACAAATTCAGCAATCTCGGGCTTGTATCTCCATTCCTCTGGTAAGATCTTCTCCCTCCTATAATACTTCGCAAGCCTCCTTATCTTTGATTCGGTTAATTGTAATGCTCTTTTATTATGCACGTCTTTTTTATTCTCTTCTATATGCTTCCTTATCCTCTGTGCTTTTCGCATCAAATTCTGGAGGTCTTCTGGTATCTCTCTTGCAATACCTCTTTCCTTTAATATGCCT
>Ga0190286_1001067_pt1 | contig 10460 bp, 10 predicted proteins | sample 48691834_MG_FD_183241 | JGI IMG/M metagenome (GOLD analysis project Ga0190286, IMG submission 183241) | Hydrothermal vent microbial mat bacterial communities from Southern Trench, Guaymas Basin, Mexico - 4869-18-3-4_MG | ecosystem: Environmental > Aquatic > Marine > Hydrothermal vents >... | reverse complement strand
GGCCACCAGGCATGAGGTCAGGGAAATGATCAGCCAATATGGAGGATTCATCCTGGTGTATGTTGCCACCCCGCTGGAGGTGTGCGAGGCACGGGACCCGAAGGGGCTTTATGCCAAGGCGAGGGCAGGGTTGATAGAGAACTTCACCGGCATTAGTGACCCTTACGAGCCTCCGGGGAATGCGGAGGTGGTCATTGATGCATCCAAGGTGACCCCTGAGGAGGGTGTGCAGCGGATCCTCTCCTACTTGGAGGAGAAGGGATTTATTAGACGGAGATGAAGGGAATCGGGTGGAATAGAGGAGAATTTGGCTTGACAGTGAATGTCCAATTGAGGATTTTTCAACCGAGTATAGGTTGAGGTGAGTGCTTTGATTGCGATGGGAAGGGCAAAGAGATTATCGGACCCGAGTCAGACTCTCTCCCACAGGGTAGTGTGCAGCGGGTTCTGGAGCTTTGCGCTCAGGATTATTAACTGCTTCTTCCAGCTTACTCGCACTATCGTCCTGGCCCGGGTCTTGGCCCCATCCGATTTCGGCCTGATGGGGATTGCCTTGTTGGCGATGTCCGCGCTGCAAACCTCCCCCCAGACGGGCTTCCAGGCCGCCCTGATACATGAAGAAAGGCGTTGAGGATTATCGAGATCCTGCCAGGTACACGGCGGGATGGTGACTTTTGAGGTGGAGATATGCGAGCGCGGGGCTTGAGGCCTAAGCACGAGGGCTTAGCTGTTACAAAGAAAGAATGGACTGATTGGAGACGGCAGAAGCAAAATGGAATAATGATGAAATGCGAGAGCGTATCTTGAACGCTATAAAAATAGCCAAGTATAGTCCGGTAAGGATGGCACCGTGGGTATATCGCATGAGGAGGTTTTTGGAGCAACCATGATTGAAGGCAAGACCATTTTTATCACTGGCGGTGCAGGTTTTATCGGCTCCGCGTTGGCCGGTCGGCTGGTGGAGCACAATCACGTCGTAATCTACGACAATTTATCGCGTAACTCCTTGAAGAACAAGCCTTTCAAGGATCATGCCAATTTAGAACTAGTCAAAGGGGATGTACTGGACTTTGATCACGTATGCCGAGCGATGGAGGGAGCTAATATCGTCGTACACTGTGCAGCCATCACAGGTATTGATACAGTGATCAAGAGCCCAGTGACAACGATGCGAGTGAATATAGTTGGTTCAGCCAATGTCCTAGAGGCTGCCTCACGTCTTAGCCGCTGTGAGAGAGTGGTGTGCTTCTCTACAAGTGAGGTCTTTGGGCAGCATGCATTTCGTTCGTCTGAGATTGACAACGCTGTGATCGGGAAAGTGGGAGAGGCCCGATGGACTTATGCGGTCAGCAAACTGGCTGAGGAGCATCTAGCGATTGCTTACTACCAAGAGAAAGGGCTACCAACAACCGTTGTGCGGCCTTTTAACGTCTATGGGCCAGGCCAAGTGGGGGAGAGTGCGCTTAAAACTTTTATACTTCGTGCGCTCAAGAATGAGCCGCTTGAGGTCCACGGCGATGGCACACAGATTCGCGCTTGGTGCTATGTGGATGATATGGTGGATGGAGTATTGTTAGCAATGGTGCATCCGAAGGCCATAGGGGAATCGTTCAACATTGGAAACCAGAGAGCAGTAACTACCATCTACGGCTTGGCTAATACCGTCATTCGTGTACTGAATTCTCAATCATCCATTATTTTCACGCGCAAGGATTACGCCGATGTGGAACTGCGTGTGCCGTCTGTTCGCAAAGCAAAGGAACTGCTGGGCTTTGAAGCTAAAATTGGCCTAGAAGAAGGCATCCGGCGTACAGCCGAGTATTATCGGAGCCGCGATCAATGATCCGATTGATAATCCCATCCATTGAGGAAGAGGACTTGCAGGCAGTGCGCGAGGCATTAGCCTCGGGCTATCTAGTACAAGGGCCACGTGTAGCCAAGTTCGAGCAAACTGTGGCTGATTATGTAGGCGCGAAGTATGCTGTAGCAGTGAGCAATTGCACCGCGGCATTGCACTTGGCGTTGTTGGCGCTGGATGTGCAGCCTGGAGACCTGGTAGTTGTGACAGCTTATTCGTTCATTGCAACAGCGAATGTTATCGAACTGTGCGGTGCCCAGCCTGTTTTTGTGGATATTCAGCCTGACACCTTCAACATGGATCCTAATTGTCTGGAAGAAGCCCTGAAACGGCTGATGGCTACAAGCGAAACGAGCAACCGAGTTAAGGCAATCTTGCCAGTACATACGTTTGGCCAGATGGCCGACATGACGGCAATCCTGGAACTAGCTAACCGCTATGAATTACCTGTGATCGAAGACGCGGCCTGCGCGCTGGGAGCCACTTTGCATGGCCGACAGGCTGGCACCTGGGGAATAATGGGCTGTTTTAGCTTTCATCCCCGGAAGGCGATTACCACTGGCGAAGGTGGTATGGTCGTCACTAACGACGCAACGTTGGCTCACCGCTTGCGAGCGCTGCGCAACCATGGCCAAGATCCTGATGCATCCTCACCTGACTTTATCATGCCTGGCTTCAACTACCGTATGACCGAATTCCAGGCAGCACTGGGCTTGACGCAGATGGCCAAGTTGGATCGCATCATCGCCGCACGTCGCCGATTAGCTGCATATTATGATGAACTGCTACAAGGCACACCGCTGCAAGCCCCAGTAGTGGCCCCAGATAGCCGACCAGTCTATCAATCCTACGTTGTATTGCTGCCAGAAAAGGCTGCAGCTTGCCGGGCTGAGATAATTGCTCGCTTAAAGGAGCAGGGCATCGAAACCACCATCGGTACTTGGCATATGCCGATGGCAACATACTTCCGCACTCGCTACGGCTACCGGAGAGGCGATTTCCCGGTAGCGGATCAGGTCTTCGCTCAGGCATTGACATTGCCGTTATACGAGCGGTTATCCAAACAGGAGCAAGAACAAGTTGTGCAGCATTTGCTAGATGCAGTGTATGAATCAGTGGGATGCTCATGACCTGCACCAATGTTAAGACCTGGGCTGTTAAAACTTTGCGCCAAGGAGGCATCGCTAATCCAGTGCGCTTGGTGAAGCTGATTCGAGATGCTATTATCTTCTTGGAGCTTGATCTAACTGGCCTGACTATTTTGACCGAAGCGGCCAGTGGCCCATATGTAGTCACTCCTGTCATAGCCTCTTTGGCTGGAGCAAAACGCGTATTGGCTTTGACCCATGACTCGCGTTATGCCAGCGCTGAAGCCGTAATCGCCCAGACCCGTGCTTTGGAAGCCTTATGTGGCCTCGAGAATAGCACGGAGATTCACACGCAGCGCTCGCTTGATTTATTTGCCCAAGCTGATATCGTGACCAATCTAGGTTTTGTGCGGCCTATTGATGCCGAAGCTATAGCAGCAATGAAGCCAACAGCAGTAATACCTCTAATGTGCGAAGCGTGGGAGTTTCGCTCTAGTGATGTGGATCTGAAGGCGTGTCGACACAAGGGGATCCCAGCAATGGGTACCAACGAGACCTATCCAGGTCTGGAAGTCTTTGCTTACAGCGGCTGGTTATGCTTGAAGATGCTCTTTGATGCACAGATCGAAGTCCACAAGAGTAAAATCATATTGGTCAGCAGTGATAAATTTGGTCGTGTAATCGAACGACAGTTGGCCCAGGCCGGTGCAACAGTGCACCTGGTACCCACTTTGTGCGGAATTGCGAAGCAGGAGGTGGCTGGCGCTGATGTGATAGTGGTAGCAGACTACACAAGGGATGAGATGATTATCGGGCCTGGCGGCGATATGACAGCTGTTGACTTAGCCCGTATAGCCCCGGGTATCACGGTGATCCAATTTGCTGGGCTTGTAGATTCGTTTAATTTACAAGAATGTGGCATTGTGATTTACCCTGCCATCGAAATTGGTGCCCATCGCATGACGATGACCCTGGCTGAGCTGGGGCCACGCCCGGTGGTAGAGCTGCATACAGCGGGTCTGAAAGTGGGCGAGTTAATGTGGCATAAGATGCAGGTTCTTGGGAATGCCGAGCAAGTTGAACATGCCTTGGCTGAAGAGCACTCCTTGTGTCAACGTTTGCCTGAGGTGAGCTGATTTAGTTAGACCAGGAACAGACGGCTCTGATCACCCTGAGCTATTGCAGGAGGTTGGATAACTCATGGGAATTGAGATCAAGCGTTACGATCCAGCTTTGGAGGAAGTATGGAACCGTTTTGTAGAGCACTCTAATGAAGGCACCATTTTTCACCGTCTAGATTTTCTTCGGTACCATGGTGAAAGGTTTAGCCAGTTTGAGCATCACCTGGCATGGTACAAAGGACAGACGATCTTCGGTATTATGCCTATGGCCATCTTCGACAAGGAAGATGGACGGGTTGCCTGCTCCCCCTATGGTGCCAGCTATGGTGGCCCGGTGTTTCAGAAGCCGCTCAACTATGCCGATAGCCATCAAGTTGTTAGCAGTCTATTGAATTACCTCACTGAACTTGAGGTCACTACGTGCACACTGACGTTACCGATCCCATGCTGTTATGCCAAATATAGCGAGACATTCCGACTAGTGTTGTTGGAACACGGGTTTCGCTGTACCAATCGTGACATCTCTAGCGTTGTGTGTCTCAGCGGTGACAAGCCTATCTCCGAAGAGATGAGGCCCCATGCACGTCGCATGGCACGCAAGGCACGCAAGGCTGGCATTGTGCCCGTGCATCGGGGCAAGGTGGCCGATTTCTGGGTCGTGCTGGAAAAGACCTTTAAGAAGCATGGCGTAAAACCCACACATACGCTTGAGGAATTTCGATGGTTATGTGGCCATTTGCCTGAGCGCGTCTATGTAGATGTAGCGTATCTGGATGAGGTACCAGTGGCAGGGATTGGGTTCTTCGTTATCAATAAGCGGGTAAATAGTTCATTCTACCTGTGCCAAGATCCAAAGTTTCAGACCGTGCAGGCATTGAGTCTGCTGATCTACGAAGCTCTAGTCCGCTGTCAACAGGGCGGCTTTGATTGGTTCGATTTTGGAACGTCGTCTATCAGGATGCAAGGTCGTGGGAACCTATTTCGTTTCAAGGAAAGTTTTGGTGCCGTAGGTCTCTTTAGAGAAACCTATGTATGGCATTTTGCTGATTCCTGAGGACGAAGAAGGGCTGGTAGATTAAGCTATGCGAGAACCTGACAGAACTCCACTGTACCGTAAAGACCCTGACCAGGAGCAGCGTTTGAGGAACCTGAACGCTCTCTTGGCTCCTCTTGAAGAGCAGTTGATATGTCAGTTTGATAAGCCTAAACTACCTATCGTGTTTATTGTAGGGGTTCCCCGATCTGGAACGACTCTGCTTGCTCAGATTCTAGCCCAAACAGACGTATTCTCATATGTGAGCAACTTCGTAGCCAGGTTTTGGATGGCACCCTATGTGGGAATGCTGATTGAGGATAGCCTGGGTATTCGAAAGACGCAATGTAGCCAATCTTTTGTTTCAAGGTTCGGAGTTACGGAAGGCTGGACGGGACCTCATGAGTTTGGCTACTTTTGGTCACGATGGTTCCATTTTGATGAAACACATAAGCTTAGGAACAAAGAACTAGCCGAGATAGATAGAGATAGGTTGCGGAAGGAACTTGCTGCCTTGGAAAGCGTTTACAATAAGCCTTTATTCTTCAAGAACTTGACCTGTGGATTGCAGATCGCTTTTCTTGCTGAGCTTCTTGAGAAATCAGTTTTTGTACTCTGTTATCGACATCCTGTCTACAATATGCAGTCCCTGTTGCTAAGCCGCGAAAAGGTACTAGGAGATAGGTCTTATTGGTTTTCACTCCGTCCTAAAGAGTATCCTACATTAGTTTCCCTATCACCATATGATCAGGTAGCAGGCCAGGTATATTATATCTTGAAGGACATTGAAGCAGCCTTCTCATCGCTTTCTCCTGAGCGATTCATGCAAGTCAGATATGAGGACCTTTGTTCTCGGCCAAGGGCTGAAGTGAATAGGATAGTTGACGCTGTGAGGCGGCTAGGAACTAGAGTTGACTGGAAGCCAGATACTATCCCAGAGCGGTTTGAATCAACAGATGTTCAGCGAGTAAGTGATGAGGAGTTTCAAAGGCTTCGTGAGGCTGCCAAACGATATTTTAAGAGCAACGAAATCGAATAGTAGAGTGATGTATTGAGATCAAATCGCTCGCGAGCGGCGGTTACAGAGATGGCGAGGATCTTCATTGGTCTTACAGAGATTGCTAATATAGCCGCCACATATGCTAAAGGGTTTCGCGCTCTGGGGCATGAAACCTATACGGTTGTGTGGAAAAAGAATCGCTTCTATCCTGACTCTCAATATAACATAGTAGTGGATGATCACATTTGCGCTACTAAAGCGGGTGCAGCGCTATTGAAGAAGGCACTGAGCCGAATTAAGCGGCGGGGAGTAGGGCTCCTGCAATTTTTGTACACTCTAACTACTTGCGATGTCTTCATCTTCATATTTGGTACTTCATTTTTGCCCAGATATTGGGATTATCCGATTTTGAAGTTATTCGGAAAACGCATTGTCTCCGTGTTTTGCGGAAGTGACATTCGATACTGGTATGCGTACGAGCAGGAGTTTAATTCATTGGGACTGGGCAGCGAGTTTCGCCCTTTTACTGAAGACTATAATCATGCTTATGAGTTTTTCATAACAAAAATCAGGAGAGTCAGGGCTGCTGAACGATATGCGGATTTGATACTATCTCAACCCAGCATGGCCCAGCTTCAAACACGGCCTTATATGCGGATGAATATCCCCTTGGATTTGTCGCAATATCGGTTCAATGTTCCAGAACGGGAAGTACCTTTAGTGGTACACGCGCCAAGTAAGCGTTGCATCAAGGGGACAAAGTACGTGCTGGCGGCAGTTGAGCAGCTTAAGCAGGAGGGTATACGATTTGAATTTCGATTGATTGAGAATATGCCGAATGCCCAAGTGCGAGAATTACTGGCAGAGGCTGATATCGTCGTTGATCAATTGTTGAGCGAAACAGTGGCAACGCTAGCCTTGGAGTCTATGGCAACTGGAAACGTTGTGCTGGCAAGATACCTCCCCGAACGCGCCCACATTCCTGCGGATTGCCCAGTTGTTAATGTGACCGCGGCTACTTTAGCCGACAAATTGCGCGAAGTGATCCTGGATCGTGATTTGCGGCGCCGATTGGCATATGCAGGTCGGTCCTATGTGGAAAAATATCACGATCACGTGCGCATTGCTCAGCAAATCCTGGATTGGTTGAAGCCAGGAGGTATCCAGGAATATGATTTTATTCCCATGTTTTTCCAGAGCGAATTTGTGATGCCCGCGGAGTTGTTAAAAGAAGAGCGCAAAAGGATGTGGAAACAGCGAATACAACGTTTCACAAATCTCTTTTTCCCGCGGTCTTTAAGGAAAGATTAGCGAGTACAATCTAGTTATGGGAGTATCTAAGCAACTCAAGCAGCTCAGCAAGGACACACTTTTTTACGGCCTGGGAAGTGCCCTACAGAGGTTTATTAGCTTCTTTTTATTTCCAATTTACACCCGGGTACTTACACAAGCGGAATTCGGCGCACAGGATCTGGTATCCACCGCTATCACCATTACCTCGTATTTCCTGATATTGGGATTGGACTCGGGCACGGCACGGCACTACTACGATGCGAAGACCCCAGCAGATAAGAAGAAGATACTGTCCACATGGCTATGGTTCGAATTATTCATATCCCTCCCTATTTGTGTTCTTCTCATTGCCCTTGCACAACCTATTTGTATATTGATCTTCAATGACAGCGCGCTGGCCCCTTTTTTCTGGCTAGGGATAGCCAGGTTGCCCTTTAGCCTGATTACCAAGGTTTCTACGATGACATTGCGTTTGACATTCCAGTCACAAAAGTTCAGCATTATCTCTGCTGCCGGCGTGCTTGTCCAGGCTCTTGCCGCTATTTACCTTGTCACTATCTTGCGCATGGGAGTTACGGGGGTTTTCTTAGCATATATGATTGCCAGTGTTTTCCGGGCAGCTCTGGGAATTGGCTTCACACATAAATATTTCGGCCTAGTTTTTTCAAAGGCGTGGCTAAAGCCAATGCTCGCTTTTGGGCTACCGCTAGTGCCAGCCAGTCTATCGCTTTGGGTCTTGAATTATTCTAATCGCTATTTCCTCGCGAGGCTTGCTACTCTGAGCGATGTTGGCTTGCTCGCTGCAGGTGTGCGCATTAGTTCCATTGTAACCCTCATCATCTCGGCTTTCCAGATAGCGTGGGGGGCATTCGCTTATTCCTTGATTGAGGATGAACGGCTAGCCAAGAGGACTTATTCCAAGGTTCTGACCTATTTCCTGTTAGTTTCATTGCTTGCCACTGTGAGCCTGACAATCTTTGCTCGCGAAGCGGTATTAGTTCTGGCAGGGCCAGCCTACGAGTTGTCCGCTTCGCTGGTGCCATGGCTCTGTTATGCTTCAATTGCCTGGGGGGCCGTATATATAGTTGGTATGGGGTATGGAATTGCCAAAAAGAGCTATCACACTACGATTTCGACTGTTGTAGCTGCAGTCGCCAATACTGGATTGAACTTTCTGCTTATCCCCAAGTGGGGCATTGCAGGAGCAGCGGCTTCGACTATGCTAGGCAATTTGACAGCGTTAATCTATAGTTATTATACAGGGCAACGTTATTTCTCAGTTAGCTATGAATTCCGAAAAGCATTCACGCTAGTAGGCATGGCAACTGCTGTCATTGCTACCGGCATCTTGATTGACCGAAGCTGGACTGCTTGGAGCCCTGAAATACTGTTATATAAGATTCCGTTATATGCGGCATTTGTGGCGGGCTTATTCATCTTTGGAATAATCAGCCGCGCGGAAGTTAACCGTGTTCGAGGTTATCTGGTGACCAAATTCGCTGAATTGGGCACGAAGTGATATCGGTTGTCTTCTCCCATGAACTGGACATCTCCAAACCGACGTCGACCTGGAGAGGACTCCGGTCCTCACAGCTGCAAAATCGGTATAAGAAATCAGCAAATCATCTTATTGGAATGTGCGTTCGGTTTTAGTTTGAAGATGGTCAACAGCGGCTGGTTTGAATAGGAACTATCGCTAATTGAATTAGGGCTCAAATAAGGCCATATCGGCTACTAGGGAGGTACAATGTCAATGCGAGTACTATATGTTGCCAGCAGTCGTGGCATAAGTGCTAAGAGACCCGGACTAGGGTCCGGGCGGAAGATTTCGGGCATTGTCGCCTGCTGGCGTGATGAAGGACACGAAGTTCGCTTGGTTGGTGGGCGGGATATAGACGGGAGGGAAGACACTCTTCCCTCTACGTCGGGCGCATCAAACACTTTGCCTCTTTATCGGCGGCTATCAGTGATCCAACCACTGCTCAATTCCTACTCTGAATGGCGGGATCTGTGTCATGATCGCCGGCTCAAAAGCTATTTACTCCAATTGACGGCAAATTGGATACCAGATCTGATCTGGCATAGGTCTAGCCGGCTCCACATAGCTCCCCTTCGTGTTGCTCGGAGTCTTGGCATTCCATATATTTTAGAATGGGTAGATAGTCCGATTCGCTATCGTTATTCTTTTTTTCGCAGGCTGGCTCTACAAATAGAACACACGAGGATGCAGCAGGCTTTTCGAATTATAGTGCCATCTTTAGTAATTGCCAGAAATCTCGCAGCCCGGGAGAAGATTCGGAGGGATAAGTTTATAATCGCTTATAACGCGGTAGATCCTCACAAGTTCAGGAGGGATCAAGAGAGTCGAGAGCGTATTCGCCGGGAATTGGGAGTTCGAGAGTCCGAGGTCCTGATTGGCTATGTGGGCGGCTTTGCCTGGTACCATAATACGCCCATTCTGGCTGACGCTGCTCGACGATTGCGTATGTATTCCCCTGAGGTCAATTATTCTACGCGTTTCTTGATCGTGGGGGCTGGCCAAGGGCGCAGAGCGTTTGAAAAAGCGCTGGACACGTATGAGGTACGGGATTTATTCATCCTGGTTGGGAGAGTCCTGCCTGAGGCTGTCCCTAGCTATCTGTCCGCATGTGATATAGCTGTCTTACCTGGCTCGCTTGATACTATTTGCCCTATCAAAGTTGCTGAGTATATGGCAGCCGGACTGCCTTCGGTGGTACCAGATACGCCAGCAAATCGAGAAATCGTTAGCCCCGGTAAAAATGGATTATTATTCACACCTGGAGATGCAGCTGATCTCGTTCGATCATTGCTAAAGCTGATCAATAACACTCAAATGCGCATCGAGATGGGTAACTCAGCACAAACAACCGCAGCGCTTCGCTTAAGCTGGCAAGCGACCTGGGGCCGGGCTTTGGAGGACATACTTTCGGCTCTCCAGAATCGCTTAAACGCATGAATGCGATTTTGATTGCCCCGTCAGTGCTGCGGGTGTGGTCCAAATTGCAGATCTGATTTATAACCTCCCCAGTATTCGAAGCAAGGCGTT
>Ga0190286_1001066_pt1 | contig 10469 bp, 11 predicted proteins | sample 48691834_MG_FD_183241 | JGI IMG/M metagenome (GOLD analysis project Ga0190286, IMG submission 183241) | Hydrothermal vent microbial mat bacterial communities from Southern Trench, Guaymas Basin, Mexico - 4869-18-3-4_MG | ecosystem: Environmental > Aquatic > Marine > Hydrothermal vents >... | reverse complement strand
AGTCATAGCTCCTTTTTTACAAAATATGTTTAATTTGTCTACAGGATTAAATGCCTTTAATGCTGCCTTGATGTTAGCATTGATGTCTATCCCTACAATTACTAGTATTTCTGAAGATGCCTTATACAGTGTACCTTCAGAGTTAAGAGAGGCCTCCTTTGCTCTAGGGGCAACTAAATGGGAAACAATTTATCATGTTGTAATTCCTGCTGCTTTATCAGGTATAGGGACAGCTATTATTTTAGGCATAGCAAGGGCATTGGGTGAAACAATGGTGGTCTTAATGGTAGCAGGGGGTGCTGCATGGATACCAGAAAGTATCTTTGATCCTGTGCGTCCTATGCCAGCAGCTATTGCAGCTGAAATGGGAGAGGCACCTGTTGGAAGTGATCACTATCATGCCCTTTTTGCTATTGGTCTGGTGCTTTTTTTCTTCACTTTAATTTTTAATCTTATTGCTTATTATATTGCCCAAAAATATAAAAAGGTAGGGGAAGCACTTTGAGGAAGATAAGGCAATTTTTTGCCTTTTTCTTAATATATCTGGCTACTGTTACTGTATGTCTTGGTCTCTTTTCAATATTATTTTTTATCTTTAAAAACGGCATAAGTGCTATAAGCCTTGATTTTCTTACAAAGCCTCCTACAGAGGCAATGACAAAGGGAGGTATATTCCCGGCCATTGTAGGCACATTTTACCTCAGCTTAGGGGCAATTATCTTTGCCTTTCCTTTAGGGGTGGGGGCAGCTATATACCTTTCTGAATATGCAAAGGAAGGTAAAATTGTGCATATCATCCGTATAGGCATTAATAATCTGGCAGGTGTGCCTTCAATAATATTTGGTCTTTTTGGACTTGCCTTATTTGTTGTGTATTTTAAATTTGGTTCTTCTATCCTCTCTGGCTCTTTGACACTTGGAGTTTTAATATTACCTATTATCATTCAAGCTACAGAAGAGGCATTAAAAGCAGTCCCTCAGTCTTATAGAGAGGCCTCATTTGCCTTAGGTGCCACTAAGTGGCAAACTATTTTTAAAGTAGTCTTACCAGCTGCCTTACCTGGGATTTTAACAGGTATTATCCTAAGTATAAGTCGGGCTGCAGGAGAAACCGCCCCAATTATGTTTACTGCAGCCGCATTTTATACCCCAAAGCTTCCTTGTTCTATCTTTGATGAAGTGATGGCGCTGCCATATCATATCTATGTTTTGGCTACATCTGGCACACACATTGAAGAAACCAAGGCAATTCAATATGGCACTGCTCTTGTATTAATTTTGCTAGTATTTCTGCTCAATTTAACTGCTATTATTTTGCGTGTCAGATTTAGAAAGAAGTTTTGAAGGTAGCTCAAGCCTTGAAAGAAAAAAGATAAAAATGTATGTTCAAGTTAGGGAGGTGAATTTTTGGGTATTACTTATATTGAAGGAAAAGTAAGAGGGCCTACAGGAAAGGAAAAGGAAGTATCTTTTCTTATAGATAGTGGAGCTACTTACACTTTGCTTCCACAAGCAATATGGCAAGAAATAGAGCTTTCTCCTAAGCGAGAACATATCTTTACACTTGCTGATGGAAGTAAAATTGCACGAAAAGTTTCAGAATGTTATATAATCCTTCCTCAAGGAGAAGCTTATACTCCTGTAATTTTGGGCGAACCAGATGATGAAGCCTTGCTTGGGATAGTTACATTGGAAATCTTAAGGTTGGTATTTAATCCATTTAAACGAACATTACAGCCTATGCGGATGCTCCTTGTTTAATACTGATGCCTAATAATCTTGCCTTCAAGTAAAAATACCACATGCTCAGCAATATTTGTAGCATGGTCTGCTACTCTTTCCCAAGATCTGGTAACAATGATTAAATGCGTCCCCCGCCTTACAGCCGGACTATGAGTGACCATAAAGTCTAATAGGGCTTTGAATATATAATCCCTTAATTCATCTACCTCATCATCTCTTTTACAGACCTCAATAGCCAATTTATCATCTCTATAAACAAATGCATTGACTGCTTCACTCAACATCTCTATAGCTATCTCAGCAATGGATTGTAACTCATTCATACAGCAAAAAAGTGGTGGCCTCTTTACCAATTCTATTACTCTTTCTGCTACATTTACTGCCTGATCCCCACACCTTTCTAAATCAAAATTAATGCGCATAGTAGCAGTAATAAACCTTAAATCACCGGCCATAGGTTGGTATCTGGCCAAAAGAGAAAGACATTGTTTGTCTATCCCCACTTCAAGTCTATTTATCCTTTCATCTCCTTCAATTATTCTTTTAGCAAGTGCTTCATCTCTTTCATTAAATGCCTTTAAGCTATCTCTCAATGCCCTTTCTACTAAAGAGGCCATTTTTAACAGATTTATCTTTAAATCATTTAACTCTGTATGAAAATGTCTCATCATCCAAACCTTCCTGTAATATAATCTTCTGTCTGTTTCTCCCTTGGTTTTGTAAATATCTCTTCTGTTGTGCCTACCTCAATAAGACTTCCCATATAAAAAAAGGCTGTATAGTCAGAAACACGAGCTGCCTGCTGCATATTATGAGTAACAATAATAATGGTATATTTTTCTTTAAGTCTGTGTATCAACTCCTCTATTTTTTGGGTAGCAATGGGATCTAAGGCTGAACATGGCTCATCCATAAGCAACACCTCTGGCTCAATCGCTAATGCACGGGCAATACAAAGCCTTTGTTGCTCTCCTCCAGAAAGAGAAAGTGCTGATTTTTTAAGTTTATCTTTGACTCTATCCCAAAGGGCAGCTGCCTTAAGACTTTCCTCTACTTTGGCTGCAATTTCAGCCTTATTTCCCCATCCATTTATCTTCAACCCATAAGCTATGTTTTCAAAAATAGACTTGGGCAAGGGATTTGGCTTTTGAAATACCATACCTACCCTTCTCCTTATCTCTGTTACATCTATATTTTTGCTGTAGATGTTTTTTCCATCTAAAAGCACTTTTCCTTCTACCCTAGCCCCTGGAATAAAATCATTCATCCTGTTTAAACATCTGATAAATGTGCTCTTTCCACAACCTGAAGGGCCAATTAAGGCAGTAACTTTATTCTCTGGAAATTTAAGTGAAATATTTCTTATTGCACAGAAATCTCCATAATAAAAGCTTAGATTTTCAGTAGCTATCTTTATTTTCATCTTGGCCATTTAACAAAAAATGTGGAACCTTTCCCTAACTCGCTTTCCACCCAAACTTCACCATCATGGGCCTCAACAATGTGTTTTACAATAGAGAGCCCTAGCCCTATACTGCCTGATGCCCTAGAGCGTTCTTTGTTTACTCGGTAAAAACGCTCAAAAATACGAGTTAAATCCTTTTTGGGAATGCCTATGCCTGTATCACTGACTTTTATAATCATAAATCTGCCCTGTTCTTCAGCACTTATTTCAATTTTACCACTTTCTGTATAATTTAACGCATTATCAATAAGGTTATTAAAAACCTGCCTTGCCCGTTCTTCATTTGCCCATATAGTTTGAGTATCTTTTATTTTTACTTCAATTTTAATATCTTTTCTTTGTACTTTATCTCTAAATGTCTCAACTGTTTCTTCAATCAATTCTTTTAAAGAGATATGTTCTTTTTTAAGGCGAAAGCCCTCACTTTCAATTGTAGAAAGCTCAATTAGATCATGAGTTAATTTAATTAAAAAATCTGTATGTTTTAAAATAATAGAGGAAAATTCTTTAATTTTTTCTATGTCTTCTTCATATAACAGTGTCTCTGCATACCCCTTGATGCTAGTAAGAGGAGTGCGCAATTCATGTGAGACATTGGCAACAAAGTCACGCCTCATCCTTTCAAGTCTCTTTAAATGGGTAATATCATAAAATACGGCAATGCTACCAATAGTTTTTGTATTATGTCTTATCCCGCAGAGATGGACTTCAAAGACCCTTTCTTTAGGATAAGAAAGGACAAGCTCTATAGACAATCTTTCTTTTCCCTTTATTACTTCCTCAATCCCCTTAACCAATTTTTCATCCCGCAAAATCTCTATTGAATTTTTCCCTATTTCTACTTTTGGAAAAAGCAATTTAAAAGTATCATTAAAAAGCACAATCTCTCCATTTTTATCTGTAACCACAATCCCTTCATAAATGCTTTTTAAAATGGTCTCTAAATAACCCTTTTCTTGATTTAGTTGACTTATGTATTGCTCAACTGTCCTGGCCAGGTCATCAATGGTATGGGCAAGTATACCTATCTCATTTTTGGGATAAATGCCTATCCTCTTTTTAAAGTCTCCCTTGGCCATAGCTGTAGCTGTTTCTGTAATCTTTTTAATAGGTTTGGCAAAACTATAAGAAAGTAAGAAACTAATAATTATAGCCATTAAAAGGCCCAATCCAAGGGATATCAGAGCAATCCTTTTTGCCTGAAAGATTATCCTTTCCACCTCAACCAGAGGCAAGGCAAGCCTTACTGTACCAAGCAGTTTCTCTTTTTTGATTAAAGGTAAGGCTACATAAAGCATTTCTTGTTTTAGAGTAGTGCTATAACGCTTACTTATTCCAATATTTTTTTTCAAAGCACTTAATATTTCAGGTCTATTGCTATGATTTTCTAAATATTTTAAATTTTCTCTGCTTACTTCAGAATCAGCCACAACCCTTCCCGAAATATCAACAATAGTAACCCTTACCCCTAAGGCCTTTCCTATTTCATCAGCAAAAAAATCAAGGTCAAAATTAAGCTTTAAATCCTCTTTTATTAAAATTTTTTTAATCAAATTTGCCTCTTTAAGAAGCTTTTGCTCCAATTGAGTAATAAGATATTTTTTTAGACCAAATTCAAGGTATATATAGGTGATAGCGAAAGAGAGGACTAATATACATAGAAAGGACAAAAACAGTTTTTCACGAAAGGCAAATTTACTCTTTAAAACGATAACCTACCCCTCTCACTGTTTCTATCAAATAGGCCCTATCTTTTAATTTTTGCCGAAGACGTTTGATATGGACATCTACAGTGCGGTCATAACCTTCAAAGGAATATCCCCAAACCCTTTCAAGAAGCATTTCTCTACTAAATACCTTTCCTCTTTTTTCCATTAAAGTTACTAACAAATTAAATTCAGTTATGGTCAGATGCACAGGTTCACCATCAATGCTCACCTTATAAGCATCTATATCTACCTTTAATCCATCTGCCTCTAAAATATTTTTGTCTTTGGGTGGAGAAAGCCTTCTTAATACTGCCCTTACCCTTAAAACTAGCTCTCTTGGACTAAAGGGTTTTACGATATAGTCATCTGCACCGAGCTCAAACCCTACTATTTTATCTACCTCTTCGCCCTTTGCGGTGACCATTATAATGGGAATATTTTTAGTGTCTTCATTTGCTTTGAGCATACGACAAATCTCCAAACCATCTATCTCAGGTAACATAAGGTCTAATAAAATAAGGGTGGGTAATACCTTTTTTGCTAAAGAAAGCCCTTCTTTTCCATCATGGGCAATAACCACTTTATAATTTGCCTTTTCCAAATGATAGGCAATTAGGTTAGCAATATCTTTATCGTCTTCAATGACAAGTATAGTGGGCATCTTTATCAATGTTAGCATAGATGATTTAGAGGTCAAGGTATGGTTTGTATTTTTAGGAAAATCTTAATCACTTTGTCACCATTTTGTAATAAAAAAGATTTAGATTTCTTATATGGTCAAAGATGAAAAAATAAAAATAGCGCATATCTCTGATTTGCATATTACAGGCCCAAATTTTGTTTCGCAGTGGGGTGAAAATGTTATTGATATCTTAAATTCTGAAATGCCAGAGATACTTATCATCACAGGTGACCTTACAGATGATGGATATGTCCATGAATATGAATTGGCAAAGACATATATCGATAGAATAAAGGTGAAGAATAAAATAGTAGTAACCAGGCAATCATGATGCAAGAAACGAGGGATATATAATTTTTGAGGAGATTTTTGGAACAAGATGCCCTTACTATGAAAATGAGAAAGTAGTGATTTTGGGGATAGATTCCAGTCAACCAGATATAGATGATGGACATGTAGGACGGGAAAACTACGGGCTCATAAGAGAAAAATTATCAATAAACAACAAGGTAAAAATACTGGCCATGCATCATCACCTTATTCCTATCCCTGGAACAGGAAGGGAGAGAAACATACCCTCAGATGCAGGGGATGTTCTAAAGATTTGTATGGAGTTGGGAGTAAATTTTGTTTTTTCAGGCCATAAGCACTTGCCCTGGACATGGAGGCTAGAGAATACCTATCTTATCACAGCAGGGACAGCCACATCTCGGAGGCTGAAGGGCAGGTCTTATCCTTCATTTAACATATTAGAGATACCTGCGATTCACGCAGACAAGCAAGATAAAATGGCTATTTTGAAAGAAGTGGATGTAATAAATAAGAAATTTAGGGAGATACTAAGAGGTTTTAGGGCATTAAAGAACAACTCTTCCTGAGGCCCTTAAAATATCCATAAGTGTGACTATCCCTACAATCCTTCCGAGTTCGGTAACAACCAATCTAGCTAAGTTTAGATTTGCCATAAGACTGGCAGCATGGGTAACACTATAATGGGTATCAATTGAAACCAAGGGTTTAGTAGCAATACTTTTGACCTCCATTTCATTTGGGTTTAGACCCTTTGCCAAGACCTTATAAACTACATCTCTTACAGTGACAATTCCATATACATCTTCTCCACTTTCCGGTATAACTATCAAACTCCTTATCCCCTCTTTAAGCATTAAGGATATTGCCTCTGAGACCTTGGCATTTGGTGAAATTTTTTCAATCTCTGTAATCATGATTTCACTAACCTTCATCCTTATTCCCTATCTTACATTAATTATTGCACTGGGTAAATGGCTACATAACCTGTCTTCTCCACAATCCTCTGCCCAATAGGGGATAAGACAAAGTTAATAAAAGTGGCTATTTCACCTTCAGGCCAACCATTTGTAAACATAAATAATGGACGCGTAATTGGGAATTTTCCTATCCTAATTGTGTCTTTGGTAGGCATTACTCCATCTACTTTAATTGCTTTTACTTGTTTGTTCAAATAACCAACGCCCACATAACCAATTGCCCATCTGTTGTGGGCAACTGTTTGAATTACTGCTCCATTAGATGCCTGTAATAAGGCGCGTGGAGTTACCCTGTCTTTTTTCATCACCTTTTCTCTCCACACCTCATAGGTGCCAGAGCTTGTATCTCTGGAGACTACAATGATATTGTGATCAAATCCTCCTATTTGTTTCCAATTTTTAGTCTTGCCTGTATAAATATCGTGCAATTGAGTCAATGTAAGATTTTCTATAGGATTTGATGGATGCACTATAGGTATTACTCCATCTAAGGCAATACGATGGGGCACTGGATAAACCCCTTTAGCAATAGCCATCTTTACCTCTTTTTGTTTTATAAACCTAGAACTATCGGCAATATCGCAAGTCCCATCTATTAAGGCCTTAATCCCATTGCCTGAGCCACCACCAGAGACAGAGATTTTTATTTCTGGATGTTGCTTCATAAAGATTTCAGCTGCTGCCTGCACAATGGGTAAAACTGTGGTAGAACCCTTTATTACTATCTCTCCAGCAAGACTGATTTGGGCAATAAATAAAATGAAAAAAATACTTAAAAACCGTTTCATTTTATCCTCCTTTTATTTTAAAATTTTAGAGAAAATTTATGACAGAATAATGACAGCTTTATGAATTTTTATTAAAGGGATAAAGTCGGAATTACTTTTTATAGCTTCCCTGAACGAAAGAAATCAATAAGGAGGCATAAACCCACAAGGCCAGCTACCAAAAAACCAATAAGGGCTATCCCAGGAATGCCAAAAATTAAAGGTGGAATATCTGATAACATAACTAAGGCTGAAGCAATAATCAAGGCAGCTACAATGATGGCCAAGGCCAGCCGATTGTTGGCTTGTTCCTGTTTGGCAATAAATCTCTCTAGGGCTTTGTGTTCAAGCTTCAGTTTTATTTCGCCCTTTTTTAATAAAGAAAATATCTCTCTAATTTCTTGTGGAGATTGCTGAAAAACAGCAAAGAGTTCCTCAAGGCCTTTCTGCCACTTGCGTGCTATAGTGTGAAGACGAAACTTCTTTAAAATAGTTTCTTTAATAAATGGCTGAATTTGCTCTACGGCATTGAAATCTGGGTCAAGCGACCTCCCTATCCCCTCTAGATAAACTAAGGCCTTATTAAGTAAAAACAGATTTGGCGGTATCTTAAGGTGGTATCTCTCAACAAGATAAAGTGTCTGGCGAAAGAGCCTTTTTAACTCAATTTGCTCTAGAGGCACACCATGATATTGGTCTATCAACTCCCATATATCTAATTTTAACTCCCGTAAATTAACCTTCTCAGCTGGGTAGAGCTTTAAAAGCCAACGTGTGGTTTCAGCGACATCTTTGTCAATAAAAGCTCTCACCAATAAGGCCAGTGTTTCTTTTGTCTCTTCTTCTAGATAGCCCATCATGCCATAGTCCAAGAAACAGATGACATTATCAGGTAAGATAAAAATATTGCCTGGATGCGGGTCACCATGGAAAAAACTATGCTCAAAGATCTGCTTTAAAATCAAGTTTGCTCCACGCCTAGCAATCAACTTGCAATCATATCCTGCTGCTTTTAGCCTTTGTATCTCTGAGACCTTAATGCCGTCAATATATTCCATAGTAAGCACTTTTTCTGTGGAGTAATCCCGATATACACGAGGCACATAAATTGTAGGTTCGTCTTTAAATTTTTTCGCAAACCGTTCAATATTTGAGGCCTCCAGGGTATAATCCAGTTCTTTTGTAATACTTTTGGCAAATTCCTTTACTATCCCTACCGGGTCATACCATTCTGCTTCAACAACGTGTTTTTGTAATAACGTGGCTAAATATAACATGATTTCAAGATCAACTTCTATTATGCGGCGGATGTTAGGCCGCTGTATCTTAACGGCTACCATATCTCCGTTTTTCAATCGGGCACTATGGACTTGACCTAAAGAAGCAGCCGCTATTGGTGTTTGTTCAAACCTAGAGAATATTTCCTCTAGTGAGTGTCTCAGCTCACTCTCAATAATTTCCTTTACTTCAATAAAAGGAAAAGGCGGGACTTTGTCTTGAAGTTTTTCTAACTCTGTTGCTAGCGTAGGAGGCACTAGATCCGGTCTTGTGCTAAGCAACTGTCCCAATTTCACAAAGGTAGGCCCCAGTTCTTCTAAGGCAAGACGTATACGTTCATACCGTGATAATTGAATTAGCTCAGATTTTTGCCTTTTTTTAAAGAGACGGAAACTTTTTTCTATTACTTGATGGTGGCGTAAGTGGGAGAGGATATCATCAAATCCATACTTCACTAAGACGCTTAAAATCTGCTGATAGCGTCGAAAATGTCGATAAGTGTGCGTGATTGTATGTAGCCTTTTTAGAAAGAACATTTATTTTGCAATTTTTTCTTGGAGCTCTTTAAGGCCTTTCTCTAAATTGCTGAGCTGTTGAGAGATGGCTTGAAACTCCTTCCGGGTAGGGATATCAAGTTTTTTAAAGGCCTGGGCCACTAGTGCCTCAACTTTATTTTCTAACTCCTGTTGCGCTTCTTCCGATTTTTTTAATAATTCCTCAACAAAACTGTGTCCTTCTTTTTCAGAAAGCTGGCCTTTTCTAATCATTTCCTTTGCCAGCTCTTCTGCCTTTTCTTTTGTAATCAAACCCAAACCAAGACTGGTATAAAACCCTTTTTTGATCCATTCTAACATTTGCTATTCCTCCCTTTGCTTCAATAGGCACTCTCTATTTAGCTATCTCTCTCCTCAGGATCTCTGCTGCCTTTACCATATTTTTGAGTGAAGGTATTACCTCCTCCCACTGCCTTGTCTTTAGGCCACAATCTGGATTTACCCAAAGTTGCTCTGGCCTTAATACCTTAAGACAGCGCCTTAAGGTAACCAAGATCTCTTCGGTGCTAGGGACCCTAGGACTATGGATATCATAGACCCCAAGACCTATTCCCTTTTTATAATGAAACTTTTCAAATACATCTATATTATCCCCTTGGCTCCTTGAGCACTCAATAGAGATTACATCTGCATCCATACCATCAATGGCCTCTATAATATCAGAAAATTCAGCATAACACATGTGTGTATGGATCTGCGTCTCTGGCCTTACTTTACTTGTCACCAACCTAAATGCCTTTACTGCCCATTCTAGATAATCCCCTCTCATCCTCTTCTTTAAAGGCAAACCCTCTCTTAAGGCAGGCTCATCTATTTGGATGATCTTAATCCCTGCCTTTTCCAAATCTAATACCTCCTCCTTTAATGCCAAGGCAATTTGATAGGCCACTTCTTTTTTTGGTATATCATTCCTTACAAATGACCAATTTAGTATAGTAACAGGGCCAGTGATCATCCCCTTAACAGGTCTTTTTGTCAAACT
>Ga0190286_1001062_pt1 | contig 10485 bp, 13 predicted proteins | sample 48691834_MG_FD_183241 | JGI IMG/M metagenome (GOLD analysis project Ga0190286, IMG submission 183241) | Hydrothermal vent microbial mat bacterial communities from Southern Trench, Guaymas Basin, Mexico - 4869-18-3-4_MG | ecosystem: Environmental > Aquatic > Marine > Hydrothermal vents >... | reverse complement strand
CGAGTCGTGGCTGTCGCCTCAGACCCAATAACTGGGGCTGTTGAGGACATTGGATGGCTTGTGGTTCACATAAACGCCAACGACATCGCCTCCTGCGGCGTAAGGCCGAGATGGTTTCTCTGCGTCGCCATGCTCCCAGAGGGGGCTGACACAGCCATGCTTAGGGGCATCATGGATGATATTCACAGGGCCTGCCTCGAAGTCGGCGTCAGCCTCATAGGGGGGCATACGGAGACCACACCTGGATTGGATAGGCCCCTGCTGATAGGCTTCATGATGGGAGAGGCCGAGGGGGGACATTACGTCACAACTGATGGGGCGAGGCCTGGAGACAGGATCATCTTGACGAAGGCCGCTGGAATCGAGGGGACAGCAGTCCTCGCCAGAGACCTGAGACACATCCTAATCGATAGGGTTGAGGAGGAAACCCTGAAACGGGCTGAGGGTTTGCTGAGGCTCATCAGCGTCGTCCCAGAGGCCCTGGAAGCCATGAAGGCGGGTGGAGTCCATGCACTCCATGACCCTACGGAGGGCGGAATCCTAAACGGCCTATGGGAGATGGCGGAGGCCTCAGGCCTCGGCCTACAGATAGATGGAGACTCCATACCGGTTTTAGAGGAGACGAGGGTGATCTGCGAAGCCCTCGACGTCGACCCCCTCAGACTCCTCGGCTCGGGAGCCCTACTGATAGCGGCTGACCCCGAGAGGGCTGGGGGGGTCGTCGATGCGATTAGGGGTATAGACGTCGAGGCCACGGTGATCGGGGAGTTCACAGAAGATGAAAGTAGGGTTATGGAGCTTGATGGGGAGACCCACCCCATCGAGGCTGTGGAGCAGGATGAGCTATACAGGATACTCGACATCTACGGCATGGGGGGTTAGGTGTAGCCGAGGAGTCTCCCCAGCTCCATTACCCGATGGCCCAGATGTCGAGCAGCCTCAAACGCCTCCTCGTCGCGCTCTATCTCACCTGGCTTGAAGGCGATTCCGTGAACTCCCCTATTCGCCGGTATCATCTCATGTTTGAGGAAGAAGGCGTTTATGGCTGTGATGGCGCTCTCAGCCCCATATCTCCTGCCTACAACTATGGCTCCCCCAATCTTATTCCTCAGCCTACCCCTAATACACCAGGTTCGATCTATGAATGCCTTAAGCTGGGCTGAGACGTTGTTGAAGAAGACGGGGCTTCCAAGGATTATGGCATCACTCTCCAGGAGTAGGGGGATTATGACGTTGGTCATGTCATCGTCGATGATGCAGGCTCCGATCTCCCTACAGCTCCAGCAAGCCCTGCAGGGCTCTATGCGGTGATCCACCAGCTTTATGAAGCTCCCCCCAGTAACCGCCTGCGCAACCCTCAACAGTCGATCCGTATTGCTGTTAACCCTTGGACTTCCGGAGATGTATAGCACCCTCAACCCACATCGCCTCTGGTAATTAGGAATTAACTGGATATTGCTTTATATCAGTTAGAAATTAATTTTATGCGTGGAGCTCGACGAGATCGATAGGAGGCTGATATCCCTCCTCAGGGAGGATGGCAGATTATCCTATACGAGGCTTGGGGAGCTCCTCGGCTACACATTGATGGGGGCTAAGAGGAGGGTTAGAAAGCTGATCGACTGTGGAGTCCTCAAGGTTACGGCCCTCGAGAGCGTTGAGGCCCTGAGGTTTAGGGGCGCCCTAATAATGCTGGAGGTAGCCGATCAGAGGAGCCTTGAAGACCTCCTCAGGAGATTTAGGGATTGCCCCAGGATCATCTACCTCTTCACCCTCATGGCCGGATATAACCTCGCAGCCCTCATGGTAGCTGAGGATGAGGAGACCCTTGAGAGCGAGGCTTGGGAGAGATGCTCCATCCGAAGCCAGCCTGGCGTAAGGCGATCCGAGTTCTACCCCATCGGTGAGATATACTTCTCGCCGTATCTCCCGATAAGATTCGAGCTCTGGGGCATGAATCTGGAGCGGGCGCCCTGCGGCGTCGACTGCGGCGTCTGCGAGCGCTATAGGGATGGACGCTGTCGAGGCTGCCCCTCGACGAGGCTTTATAGATTTGATTAGTTTCTAAACAATAATTTAATTAATTGATTAAATTTTATCTCAGGGGAGTTGGAGCCCATATACATCTACGCCCTCCTACTGACTGGGATAGGGGTTGGCTTCGCCTCCGGCCTCCTCGGCGTCGGAGGATGCTTCATAATGATCCCCGTCCAATACTGGGTTCTAACCGCCATGGGTTACAGCCCAAGTATAGCCATCAGAACGGCCTTCGGAACAAATCTCCTCGTCGTCCTCCCAACGGCCATAAGCGGAGCCCTCGGCCACCATAGGAGGGGAGCAGTCCTCTGGAGGGCTGGAGTAACACTCGGCGTCGTCGGAGCCATAACCTCATCCCTTGGAGCCCTCGCCGCAGCCCATCTCCCAGGAGGGATACTGAAAACCGTCTTCGGCCTGGCGATACTCGGCGGTGCTATAAGGATGTTGACGGCTAAGCCCCCGAGGGTTGAGGAGGAGCCGCCTAAGGGGATTCTACCCTACATAGCCTGGGGTATACCACTCGGCTTCGCCTGCGGCTTAATCGGCATAGGGGGTGGAGTCCTAATGGTTCCAGTGATGGCGGTCGCCCTAAAATTCAAGATGCACTCAGCCGTTGGAACCTCAACTGCGATGATGATATTCACATCAATAGGGGGAGTCATATCATACATACTCAACGGCCTGAACGTCCAGGGGCTCCCACCATACTCGATCGGCTACGTGAACCTCCTCCAGTGGATACTGCTCGCTGGGACGAGCATACCCATGGCCCAGGTTGGCGTCAGGACTGCTCATAGACTTCCGGCGAGGAGGCTGAGATACATCTTCATAGCAGTCATGATCTACATGGCCCTGAAGATGATAGGGGTCTTCACCTGGCTCCACCTACCAATATAGCCTTTCAGCCATAGGCTCTCCCCATCGCCCTATGGGTGAGGAGTAGGAAGACTGTGGAGAAGAGGATGAGGATGGCGAGGTCTAAGAGGGGGCATGTGGAGGGGGAGAGTGTGGACGCCCTCAACAGCTCAACGGTGTAGGTGAGCGGAAGCATATAGGCGACAACCCTCAGGGGGAGGGGTAGACTCCCAACGGGTATGAAGACTCCGCAGAGGAAGATCATGGGGAACCTGAAGTAATTCGAAAAAGTCTGAGCCTCGAAGACCTCCCTGACGGAGAAGGCGATGAGGGAGCCGAGGGATGAGAGGGCGATTAGGCTTAGGGCTAAACCCCCAACGTAGAGTAGGGGATGCGAGATATGCATCCCAAGAAGCGTTACGCATAGGAGCGTCATGACTGCTGAGATGAATCCTCCGAAGACGGCTCCCCCCAGAACCTTCGCCAACAATATCGATGCATAGGTCAGCGGAGCCATGTAGAGGCGTTCAAGGGCGCCTACACGCTTCTCGAAGGTGACGACTATGGCCTCCATACTCGTGGTTCCGAAGAGGGCTGCCATCGCAACCAGCCCCGGTGCGAGATCCCTAAGCCCCCTGGGGTTTCTGAGGGTGAAGGCGAGGGCGAGGACTATTGGGAAGAGGATTCCCCAACTTATGTTTGGAGGCTTGAGATAGTAGGCCTTCAGGTCTTTTAGGAGGATGGCGTAGATGCCCTCAAGCTCATCTCTAAGCCTCATACCCCCTTCTCCCTCCTCATAACCTCAGGTGAGAGGCCCGTCAACTTGATGAAGGCATCCTCAAGGGTTGGGGAGCGACCCCTCAGGGAGAGGAGGGCCAGCCCACTCCTCCCAACCTCCTCGGTTAGAATTCTCAGAAGCATCTGGGGATCATCTGTGTGAACCCTAAGCTGTCGCCCCTCAACCTCCAGCTCTCCAAGTCCCCCAAGCTTCTCGAGGAGCTCCTCCGGCGGGCTGTCGGAGAGCTCCACCTCCAGGATTGATTTGACTCCAGCCCTCAGCTTCAGGTTCTCCGGCGTGTCGATGACCCTTATACGTCCACGGACTATTATGGCCACCCTATCGCAGAGCTGGTCGGCCTCCTCTATATAGTGGGTTGTGAGGAATATCGTCTTCCCCATCCCCCTAAGCCTATTCACAAGGCCTCTGAGGCTCCTCGCACTCACGACATCGAGACCCGTCGTCGGCTCATCGAGGAATAGGATCTCCGGATCGTTGATGAGGGCTGCAGCCAGAACGGCTCTACGCTTTAGGCCTCTTGAAAGTCTCCTAAACCTGGTGTTACGCCTATCCCATAGGTCGAAGAGTTTTAGGAGCTCCCTGATACGCCTACGCCTCTCAGCCCTCGGGACGTGGTAGAGCCTTGAGATGAATTCGAGGTTCTCCCAGACCGTAAGCTCATCGTAGAGGTTTGAAGCCTCTGGGACTACGCCGATCCTACGCTTAACCTCAAGCGTCTCGTTTAGTACGTCGTATCCGGCGACCCAGGCTCTCCCCTCAGAGGGCCTTGTGAGGCCTGTAAGCATCCTTATCGTCGTCGTCTTCCCAGCTCCATTTGGGCCGAGGTATCCGAAGACCTCCCCAGCGTCGACGGTGAAGGAGACGTGGTCGACTGCGCATAGGTCGCCGTAATACTTCGTCAACCCCTCAACGATTATCGAGTCCATCGCTCTCGATGGAATCCCCTTTATCTATCCTTTATATCCATAGCCATGGATTGACGACGAAGCTACAGAGGGCTCTCAGAAGGCTCTATCCAGGGGAGAACGTCGAGGCGATGGCGAGGGTGCTGGCCAAGGCCTCCAGGAGGGGCTGGATAACCTATGGTGAGATAGAACTCGATGAGCCTGAACGCCTCGATCTGATGCTCCTCCTCATAGAGGAGAGGATGCTCATACCAAAGGCCTCGGTGAAGTCCATGGCATGGGAAGACCGATTGGCGAGATTCAAGGCCGATGAGGTCTATGAGATGCCCCACGCCGTGAGAAACCTCATCCAGATAGCCCTTGAGGGGGGAGTCTGGAATCCCAGGGAGGCTGTGAGGAGATATCTCAAAGAGATAGGGGAGGAGAGGGTTGAGGTGATCCTCGGCCTCCTGGATCGAATAGTGGAGACGGTTGAGGGGTATAGGGTTGACGCTGAGACCCTGAGGGGGTTGGTGGAGGAGATTGGCCTCGGGAGGGAGATCAATAGGGTTATAGCTGAGCTTAAGGGGGGTGGAATCCTAAGCCCCAGCCTCAGGGATCCAAGGAGGCTGAAATATGAGGTGAATCCTGCGTTGATGAGGTGCTGGCCATCATCCACCGAGGTGTCTAAGCCTCGCCTCAAGGATGCTTAGACTCCTCCTAATCTCCTCGATCTCCATCCTAATCCTCCACAGCTCGGCCTGGGGCGATGGAGCTCCAGGGGTGATGGAGGACCTTGGTGTGAAATTGGGGCACGCTGGGGCATCTGGGTCGACCTCTATGCCGAAGAGGAGGCATCGGCCATCCCTGAAGTTCGCACACTCCTTATGGGTTGGATATGCCATCTCCCATCCCCCCTCACAGCGACACTAATATACCTTCCCTAATGGGCTGAGAGGGCTGTGACCGTGAACATCACAGCCAGGTAGGGGCTGGTGAATTTAAAGAGCCTATAAGCATTCTCAGGGCTCGGCCTGAGGAGGAGGTTTAAACTCAGCAGAATTATCATGAGGTTTAGGCTGTGGACTATGATGTAGAAGCCTATATGGAAGCGTCCGACGACTCCGAGGATCGTGGATAAAACCGGTAGGAGGATCGTGGTGGAGGCTATACATCTCGTCGCAGACCTGAAGCCCAGCCTGGAGGGGAGCATGGGGACACCGGCCCGTCGATAGTCATCGGAGTATCTAATCGCAAGGCTCCAGATATGGGAGGGAGTCCAGAGGACTATGAGGGCGGCGAGGAGAAGGGGAACCGGATGGAAGGGTTGACCCGTGACGGCTGACCAGCAGACCATCGATGGAGCTCCACCAGCAGGCGAACCCAAGACGATGTTCCAAACAGTTCTACGCTTCGTGAGGAGATTATAGACGACGGCGCTGTCAAAGAGGCCGAAGAGAGCCCAGAGAAAGGCGTGAAAGCTGAGGATGAGGAGGGGAATGAGACCGAGGATGGAGAGAGCCATACCATAATACAGGGCCTTAACAGGTGGATCAATCCTCCCAGAGGGGATTGGACGACGACTCGTCCTCTCCATAACGGCGTCTATGTCTCGATCTATGTAGCAGGTTATGGCGTTAGCCCCCGAGACCACGAGGATCAAAGCCAAAGTGGAGAGGATTAGGGAGAATCTAGGACCTAAACCAAGGGGATTGAAGACTCCAAGGCCCATTCTAAGGGCCGTGAGGCCGCTGACCAGACCCGAGAAGACGAGGAGAGCCATAACCCTCGGCTTACAAACCTCCACATAGGCCCTTAGGGATTCCATCCCAGAAGCAGAGTCATAGAGAGATATGAAGATGATTATAACCCCTCAATCTACTCTCCTCTGAGCCTCCAATAGTCGACAGAAGGCGCATATCTCCCCACTTGTGGGTTCACCGCATATCCGGCACTCCCTTAAGGGCTGTGTCTCAGGCTGTTGAGCCGATAGGGTTTCAGCCAGGCGCATTATACTCATCATCATCCTCCTCCTAAAGCCCCTCTGCCTCTTAGAGATGTAATCGATGACTTCGAGCCACATCCTCTTAGATCGATCCACTCCGCATCCATAGGTTGAGTATGGGCATAGATCCTCCTTGAGGTGGGGGAGGCCCACCTCCTCGGCGAATCGACGGTTTTCCTCCCCTCCGACAAAGAATAGGGGCCTAATCCGACCAAGTTGTTTCCCCCTCGTCGGAAGCTTCGGAACGAACTTAGAGCTCCATTCGAGGTTTCCGCCGAGGAGGTTCTTGAAGAAGAAGACGATGAAGTCGTCGGCGTGGTGGCCCGTCGCCAGCTTCGTCGCCCCCAATTCACGGGGCAGCCTATTCATCAGGTAGCGCTTCACGAGTCCACATGAGCTGCAGACGGGTCTGGGCAGCTTAGCGATCCGCTCCATGTCTACGCCGTAATCTGAGGCGTGGAAGACCTTGAGGCTGAGGCCGAGGAACTCCACCTGCTGCTTGACAACCTCCTCAACTCGCTGTGAGAAGGGGAAGCCGAGGTTTATGTGGAAGGGTTGAAGACGGCATTCAACCCCCCTCTCCTCCACATATTTAGCCAGCGCATAGAGGGCTGAGACGCTGTCCTTACCACCGCTCAGGGCGACGAAGATGCGGTCTCCAGGCTCAACTAAGTGGTAGCGCTCTATGGTATGGTGAACCGTCTTAAGATATCTCTCCCTGAAGCCGGTCATCTATAAAGGGTTGGAGATGGCTTTGAGATAAGGCTTCATCCCTAAGCCCATTCATAGCCAAAATTTCTTGGCTAATTTAGTTTCAGCGTCTTTTCTAAAAGTCATCTTATATTTCCATGTTGCCTAATACATCTTCATCTTTTTTTCTTTAATCAGAATTATGAGAAGGGCGTTAAAAAATTGGATCCCTGCGCTACATATGAAGATGGAGAGGGGGGAATAAATGCTCCAGATTAGACCATATATCGGTGGACCTACCATTAAGCCGAGATCTTCAAATGAGCCATATATTCCCATGGATAAGCCAGATAGCCTGCGTGGTGTGAACTCTGATAGCATAGCTAAGAGCAGGGGGCTTTGTATAGAGAACATTGAGACAGCTATCGACACTAAGAGGAGCTGAGAGGGGGTTTTAACAAGGGAGTAGCAGAGGAACATTATTGATGATAAGAATAGAGTGGTGGAGATTATATGCTTCCTACCAACTCTATCGGAAAGCCTTCCAAATAGTGGCGTGGCAAAAAGCATAGTTGCATAGTATGAGGATAGCAATATCCCTACATCCATCGTGGACATGCCAACCCTCTCTGATGCATAGATGGGAAGAAAAGATCTTATCGAAGAATTCACTATGAATGTAAGGAAAGCCAGGAGGAAAAGAACTCGAATTTGTGGTATAGCTATTAGAGTTCTAAATCCTTCGATTAAACTCTGTGAGCTCCCCTTTTCAATATGGGGTCTCCTCCCCTCCCCTCGAAAGTCGATCAATATATAGAGGGCTACAAAAATTGAGAGGAGAGATGAAAAATAGAAGGAACATTCATAAGAAGAGATCTGTGCGATATAGCTCCCCACCATGGGACCTATTATACGTCCTAAGATCACGGAGACGGACCAGAGACTCATCGAGAAACCTATAGATTTGCTCTTAGATTCATCTGATATGATCGACCTCGTGGTTGGACCCATACTGACGGCGAAGGCACCAAATAGGAATTGTAGAATAGGGAAGTATGGAATAAGAGTCTTAAATGTGAAGAGGGAGAAGATTATACTCGTGCAGAACATCGAGAACGACATTAAAATTCGTCTATTTATCCTATCCGAAAGAAAACCCCATATCCATTCGAAGAGAACCATTCCCATGGCATTATACATAGATAACATTCCCCACTCCACAACACCTATTCCAATTGATCTTATATAGAGAGGCATAACTGGACCACCAGTTGAGGCAGCCCATGAAATACTCCAAATAATCAGGATGAAATAGATAAAGGCCAAACTTCTAACGTTTGAATTCGAGGATGCCATACCTCTCCACATAAGCTAACATTCCTATACAAACCCTTCCTCAGATAAAACGTGGCGTGATGATGGATCAGTGAATTTACACCTCTGACAGCATGCATCTCCACGTAATCCCCTCTATGCACCGGAGAAAGAGGTCATCGACGCCTCGTGAGCAAGGATGTGGAATCCAGGTTTGGATGGCGGATTTGGAGAGGCCGTATATTTGAAGGCTTGAAAAATGGAGGCCTCCCGATAGACCCCCCTCCCTCATAGGGTTGAGGGCATCTTCGACGCTTAGACCTCATCCCTGAGCATCCCCTCAAATATTAGAAGGAAGAATAAAAACAATGCAATCCCAGTTGTAATATTGGAGAGGGTTAGTCCAATCAATCTACCTATACCGAATGTCATGAAATCTATCGCTCCATGTATTACGGTTGGTAATAGGATGTCTCCACTCTTCTCCCTTATAACACCTAAAACAACCCCTATGAAACATGTGGATAAGGTGATCATAAATATCAAAGGTGTAAGTGCAACTCTACCCGTAAATGGATTTATGGATGCAAGTATGTGTGGTAATCCAAAGAAGAGGACTCCCGTTATCAACGTCCCCTCCATCCACTCAAATCTAACCCATAGAAAACTCCCAAATCTTCTATTAAACACCTCATTAAGTCGAGATTGAATATATCCACGGAAAAATAGCTCCTCCGCAAAACCAACAAATATGAAAAACCATAAAAATCCGTTATGATCACATTTAGTTTTATCGGCTTTAAATGATTGAGGAAAAATGAAACAGTTATCGTGGATATTGAGGTTAATATAAAGATGATGAGTGTATATGCGCTCCACTTTAAATCGAATTTTAGATTTTTAGTAATCAATCCATATTCCCTCGGCCTTTTATGAATAATTACACCAGCTATTCCAAGGATAATCATAAATGTTTTGGATATCCACCCATAGTTTGAGGATTTGATTAATTGAAGATACCATGCAGCTAAAAAGAAGAGCATCTCAACGATGGATGCTTCAAGGATCGCCTTTAACGACTCCCTCACATCCAACCACTGATGTGAATCTATGATTTTTGGTTAAATTGTTTAGTGGACCGGGGGGGATTTGAACCCCCGACCTCCGCCATGCCAGGGCGGCGATCATACCAGACTGATCCACCGGCCCGCCAAAATCTGGTTTAATTGTCGGAGGCTAAAAATCTTCCCTTCGCATTAGCGGAGGTTGAGGATCGTCGGAGGCAAAAGTCGGAGCCCGCTTCCACTAATCTAATAATTTTTCAACTGGAGGAGAAATAATTTATAAATATCAATTTATATTTTTATTGAATATGAAATTCAATGTTAAATCTAGATTAGAATATATTTTCTTGAGATTGCGAGATAGAATTGGTATACCATTTAAACCAGTAGAAGAAATTAAAAAAATTGATATAAAGCAGGGACAAGTTATCTTAGATTATGGTTGTGGTATTGGTTCTTACACCATTCCTGTTGCTAAATTAGTTGGTGAACTAGGAAAAGTTTATGCTTTAGACAAGCAACCATTAGCTTTAAAAAATGTTGAGGAAAGGGCTGAAAAAGAGGGAGTTCATAATATACATACAATTCTATCAGATGGATATACGGGATTACCTGATGAAAGTGTTGATGTAATCTTATTATATGGAGTGCTTCCTGAAATAGAGGATAAAGATTTTGTCCTAAGAGAATTATATAGAGTTTTGAAACCTGATGGATATCTTTCCATACGTTATTGCTTTCGTATGAAAAAGGATAGAATTCTAGAAATTATGGATACAACAAAATTTTCTTTAGTAGAACAAAAAGATCATATACTTAATTTTAAGAAGAAATAAG
>Ga0190286_1001061_pt1 | contig 10490 bp, 12 predicted proteins | sample 48691834_MG_FD_183241 | JGI IMG/M metagenome (GOLD analysis project Ga0190286, IMG submission 183241) | Hydrothermal vent microbial mat bacterial communities from Southern Trench, Guaymas Basin, Mexico - 4869-18-3-4_MG | ecosystem: Environmental > Aquatic > Marine > Hydrothermal vents >... | reverse complement strand
TCATTTTTTATGCCAACTTCTTCGTCCATTACTGTGAAGCTCGATATCTGCGCTATGATTTGAGCGAACTATGAGATATGATTATGTATATGCAGAGGTCTTAGAGGAACTCGCGAAATCATGCAACCTCTACATAGTTACCGGTGGCGGAGAGACAGCGTGCGAATGCATAAAAATAGCACGTGATTTGAGCGCGATGTGTATCCCGAATCCTTTTCCGATTATAAATGCAGAAGCTAAGGTGAGGAAGCAGAAATAGCAGTGATGGGTGGCGTAAGCCCATTTTTTATTTAAATAAGAACGGCTTTTATTTTGACATCATCAAACCAAACTTTTACAGGGAACCATCCTACACTCTGCTTCTCATATACACGGAATGCTAATCTGTTTTCACCTTTATTCAAAGTCACAGGAATATTCACTTCTTCCCACCCTTCGTCTCCAGCAACGTCATCCTCCCAGATGATGACATCGTTCAACAAAGCCTGTTTGAAGTGGTATCCTCTGGATTTGTTCGAGGCATAGGAGTCACAAACCTTAAATGATATAGTGGCGATTCCTTCTTCCTCAGCGTATATGGTCTGGTAGATTGTGCCGTAGTCACCATATCTGGAACGTGTATCGTAAGGGAAAGCTATTTCATAAGAGGTTGTTGGAGAAGCGTCCAGTTCAAGGTCTACTCTCATCCTCTGCTTGCTGCTTATGCGAACATCAACACATCCCGAATAAACTTCAGGCTCTGCGAATAACCAGAACCTGCCAGGGACTGTTTTTATTTCGTAATAACCGCTTTTATTTGTGTATGCGATTTTCTCGTAGGTTCTGCGGTCGCTTAGCTTTACTTTTACTCCTGGAAGACCAGTATCATTGCAAAGTGCGTAACCATAAACCACGGCATCAACCTTCGGCAAACCTTCAAGCCTCATATCTATCTCTTTTATTTCGCCGTATGCAATGTCCAATTCAGTCAAGTTTCCCATATAGCCCTCTTTCCACACACGCATCCAGAAGTGTCCAGCAGGAATCTTCAACTTATAATATCCAGTGGAATTGCTCCTCGTCACGTTGTAATAACACTGCTTATGCAGTTCTGGATGGTCCCCGACACGAATATTTGCATCAGGAATTGGTTTGCCGTGTTTATCAAAGATATAGCCGCTTATCATGGAGCTTTCTGGCGTAAGTCTCACAATTATCGTTTTCATTTTTCCTTTGATATTATATATAGATGCGTTTATCCAGGTGCTATTCCGCAAGTATCCACTGGCTTCAGCCTCTATTTCCATACCTATTTGAGGTGCTTTGAACTCGAAGTAACCATTTTCATCGGTTTTTGTGCTACGAGCGAAGCCATAATGAGATGCTTTCACAGTTGCGTTTGCAACTGGCATGTTCGTGACGTTATCAAGGACATAACCACCGACGGTAACAACCTCTGGGGGGAGTTCCTCAGGCGGCAACTCTTCAGTGACAATCTGTGGCAGTTGTCCCTCATTCTCCTCAGGCGGTGGTATTACCGTGACGTTAAACAAAGGCAGAACTTTTAATGTTACGTTAATTGAAAGCTCTCCCCCCTCTGCAATGTCGAACTCAATGCTGCTCTTTTCATAAGATTCCTTCCAGCATTCGAGCCATAGATGCCCTTCTTTCACCTTTAACTCATAATATCCTTTTTCGTCCGTCTTTGTGCGGTTCACGTAGCCATAGTGGTCGCTAATCACTACATGCGCTTCTGAAACTGGCAACCCAGTTTCATACTCCTTGACATAGCCTTTAATCGTGGAGTTTTCCGAGGGTTTCTCAGTGGAATTGAAGAAAGAACCTCTGAAGTAAGGATTGTTGCTTGCAAATCTCCAGCCGGTGTTCAGCGTGAAGTCGCTGTTATTGACTTTGGGAATAAGCGAAAGGGGGAGAGCATATTTTTTCAATATTTCAGGATGTTCGTAGTCTATATGAGAGGATACCCAGAGGTGAAGCGACCTGTAAGGCTCGTTACTGTCTTCCTTATACAAAAGGAACTCGAGTTTCATCCTCGGTCCTACACGGTTCACCACGAAAGAGATAGTATTCAGCCATTTCGCTCCTTCTTCAAGTGTTATCTCACGTGTATCAACGACAGAACCACCTAATTTCGTGATTAGCGTGTAATTAACCTTCTCAAGCTCGTGATTCTCTATGCCCACGGTTACAGATGCAGGATGTCCCAGATACAGAGTTGTTGTGTAATTTTCCGCTTTTCCGCCCTCGCCGAGGATGTAAAAAGAAGTGAAACGTTCCTTCGGGAAGGTGAACTTCGCGTACATGATGATTCCCGCAGCGACGATTATCGAAGCGATAAGCGCGATGATAAGCGCTTTTTCTATGTCTGATGGTGCATCTTCACTTCTTGAACGAATGGTAGCTAAAAAGTCAGCGAAACTGAATCGGAATCTTTCTTCCTCCGGTATCTTCCGTCTCAGTATCAACGCTGCGGATAAGAGTGCGAGAGTTATGGCAGACAGCGATAAAACTATCGGCGCCGGTCTGAAGCCCCAGGGTGTGTAGTTCAGTGCGAAGCCGTCGAATATCGCCATTGCTATGCTTAACACCACTGATAAAGTTAAGCGCTCTATGCCCGTTAAATCGTTGCTTCCCGGGAAAAGCAGGGATACCAGTGCATAGCCGGGCACGAAGAGAAGGAAAAGCAGTGCAAACAGTATTCTAAGGGGTGTTGCAGCATTGAATGGAGGGACAAGGATGAAGAGAATTGAGAAAAGAATTAGAGTCAGGGCTATTTTCACGTCTGATGGTGCGTTTTTTATCACGGGCATTACCATATCACCCAAAATGTTATAATTTATATATAATAAAGTATAGAGAAGAATTAGAGGAAGTGCGAAAAATGCATAAAAGATGGGCAATCTTAGTGTTGGTATTGTTAGGTATTTGCACAATTACTACAATAGCGGAGGCAGAGCCGGGGACAAGGGTTACCCGGTATTTCAAGGATACTAATGCCAGCGGATTTAGTCATCCAAGCGGGCATATATTTGATAAGTTCATGAACAGGACAGAAGTGCCAACAGGAACTACTGATTATACGGTCACGCTTGGTCCGGGGGAAAGAGCCTGGTGGTATGCAAATGAAGCTGCGGAGTGTGATTTGAGATTTCATACGGGAGAGTGGAAAGCAACATATTGGGCAAACACAAACTCTGACAAACCACATCGTATATATGTAAGATTATACGTAGTGAAAGTGGACGGCACCCCAAATTTGATTAGTGAGAGGTGGAATACTCTAAAATACCACGACTCTCCAAAAAAGAAAGAGAGACCTTTACCCACTGATTCACCAACAAATGTAAACAAAGGCGAGCGAATTGCACTCGAAATTCAGTGGTCTCCCAATGCTGACCCCGGCGATACGCTTACCATATACTATAACTCCACCAGTTACAAAAGCAAACTTACCAGTACTTCAAATAACTATCCCATCCCTGAGTTCCCGACCTTAGCATTGCCTTTAGCAATCGTGCTCGGAATAGTGTTCTTCTTGTTTAGAGGAAAAAGGGAGAAAAAATAAAAGGTAACCGAAGCAATGTGGGAGGATAAGGTGTGAAAAAGCGATGCGTTTATCGAAGAGATTATTGTAAACAACACTGCGAAATCCAATTATTTCCACGGATTTTACTTGCAACAATCGAATAATAACTCGCTTAAGCGGAACACCGCTTCATTAAACATGCAGTATGGGATTCACGTGTTGCATTCTATTCTCTCTATTACCGTTCCGCCGTATTGCCTTATTAAATGCGCGGCGGTTGCGACTCCGCTTTCGAACCCTACTATAACTCGTTCATCACCGGAAGGCAATGCCACGCCCACTAATGAACTGGCAAGCAACGCAACAGTTATTGCTACTATCAGTGATTTACCATTCCCTTACCATTCATTTTTTCTTTTCAGTTCTATTTTCACTTTGAAAATTTAGTTGAATATTTGAAAATAATTTTCATTCAAATCGCTCTTCAGCAAGTTCTCGCAGTCGGTGAACGCTTCTGTATTGTATTTCGCGGTGACTTCGCTTGATGTTCGCTCGTCAACATCTGCAACGCCGACCAGCTCTACCTCGTTCACCTCACTATAAATCCTCGAATGGTGCTTGCCCATTGCTCCTACATGCCGATTACACCTGCTCTTAGCTTTTTCATGGTCTGTTTTTTAAAAATAAAAAATTGAGGTCTGGAAAAAGGAAACCGACCTCTTCTATATCTTTTAAATCACTCTTCTTTGCGCTTGCGGTAGTTATAGAACAGGAACAGCCCAAGCACCGCTACGACAGGAATTGCTATCGTTGCGAACTCGGGAATCTGGTAATCCCATCGATGTGACCAAAATACACTCCATTTTTTATCCCAATCATCCTCACCTATGTATCGCTTAGCAACTAAACCACCATCGATATACATTTGGTAGTTATCCACTGGATCACCATAAGGGCGGTAGTAGCACCAGCCTGTATCGTAATAACCAGTGTCGTTTGTAATCGGCATGTATTTCCCATCATCTAACCACCATATCTCCGTTCCTTTCAGTGGACTCCATACTTCCCGACCCAACCTATCATGTTGCTTTTTTATTATGACTTCATGTCCAACATAAGGATTACCATCCGCGTCTGTTATGGTTCCATAGATCCTAAAAGGATCCTCATTATCCTCTTGCGCCGCCACGGTACCTGCGAACACTACCATCGCCGAAAGCACTACCAGTCCCGCTATCAACAATACCCCTATTGTTTTTCTCTTCATTTTTTATCACCTCCTAAGTTGCTTGGGTATTTGTATAGCGCCCCTCCTCGGCGCTTCAGGTTGGAAAGGTTAGGTGCTCCACATCTTCCTTCTCACTCTTCTCTCCGCTTGCGATGGTTGTAGAATAGCACCAGCCCGAGTATTGTTGCAACCGGTATTGCGATCGTTGCGAATTCCGGTATTTCCACACGTCTCGTACACGCTGCAAAATCCCATCCTGCGGAAAAGCTAAAACTATTTCCAGCATTGTCATATACCGTCACCTGTCCTCCTTCTGTTCCTTTTACCGAGAGCGTGAATGTATAATCATTTGGAGACGTTGCAGTGTAGGTTCCTCCCACCCGAGCATTATTTGTCCAGCCGGTGTCAACACCGTTACCAATAATTCGTGCATATAAGTTGGAGTTGGAAGTCTCGACAGATATATATCGTGTGTGAGGGCTACCATGAGAATTATAGTCTATGTTATACGTCACAGTGGTAGTATTTGTGACAGTAGTCCCATCCAGAGGGTTGATTATTGGGTCATCTGTGATGTGAACATTAGCAGCCGCCGCAAGCCCTGCCATCACCACGAGCATCACTGTTGTCAGCGCCAAAGCCGTTATAACTTTCGCTTTTCTCATCTTCCCCTTCTCACCTCCTAACATTCATTATTTTTTGGCATAAATATCGTTGCAGATATGCTGTGTGGGGCAGTATCCGTAATATCACTCACATTCACTTCATAAGTTATATCGTTTGGGCTATAAGGTATTGTTTGATGAACTGGATCTATATCTACTTCTTCCGCGCTCGCCATCCCCACCAGGATCGCCGAGAAGGCGACCACCAGAATCGCTATTTTTATCATAGAACCAGCGTATACCTTTGTTCTTATCCCCCCCTCCTTCTCTTTACACCTCATTACTATTCTTCACCAAATTATTATTAAAATACTAAACTATATAAATCATTTTCGGTATGTTAAGTTCATGAGACGAAAATTTTATGCATATCTGATACTCACATGCGCTTATGCCATTTCCCTCTTTTTTCTCTCCTCAAAATCATCGCTTCCGCAATCAATGCTCCCATCTGAACTCATACAAAACGTGAAACATCTTGTTGAAGTTATTGGTTTCACTCCGCTCATCATCTTCTTGAACTTCACTATTTCTAACTTCGACAAAGTAGCGCATGCTTTCTTATACTTCTTCTTTGAAATCCTCGTTTTCCTTATGCTGAAAAGCTCTAAATTGGCGAGGGCTTCAGTCCCTTTAGCGATACTCATAGTGCTTCTTTACGGGCTAACGGATGAGTTCCATCAATACTTCGTTCCGGGGAGGGATACCAGCGTCTTCGACTTTGCTGCTGATTGTATCGGAATCGCCATTGCACAGCTCATACTCATGCTGAGAACACGGTGGAAAATCTATAAAGAGATTTCACGAGCACAACACTTTTTGCTCCGCAAAAACCACTAAAGAATATATGTTTCGTTGTTCAAACTTTCTTTGGGAAGTTATGATACATGAATCTGTTAAGATGTATGGGGATACGAGAATAGGGAAGAATCCGATAATATTAGAGAATGTGGTCATTGGCTATCCCACTACGGCTATATTGAGACGAAAAGGAACCATGCCCCATGCCCCAGGTCCCATAGTTACCATCGGTGATAATGCTTTGATAAGGTCCAATACCATCATTTACTGCGAGGTAGAGATAGGAAATAACTTCATGTCCGGGCATAATGTGCTCATCCGTGAGAATACGAAAATAGGCGACAACGTCCTCGTAGGAACGAACACGGTTATCGAAGGATATACCACCATCGGTAACAATGTAAACATCCAGTCAAATGTGTATATTCCAATGCATACTTTCATAGAAGACTTCGTGTTCATCGGACCCAATGCGGTGATGACAAATGATAAATATCCATTAAGGAGGAATTATGAGCTAAAAGGTCCTGTTATAAGAAAAGGCGCGACCATAGGTGCAAACGCTACAATACTGCCGGGGATAGAAATAGGCGAAGGCGCTTTTGTCGCCGCCGGTTCTGTCGTTACAAAAGACGTCCCGGCATGGAAACTTGCCTTAGGCAGCCCTACAAAGATAAAAGAAATGCCAGACCATCTAAAAGTCATGAACAGAATCTTGTGAAATCTGTGTGTGGTTATGAAGCCAAAGAAATACCAAATCTCAAAGCCCCTTATAGGCAAAGAGGAAATCGAGGCAGTTAAGAGTGTGCTAGAATCAGGGAAGCTTGCACAGGGAGAGAAAGTAAAGGAATTTGAGGATTTATTTGCGGATTTCTGTTCTGTGGAACATGCGATAGCCGTCAGTTCCGGAACCACTGCTCTCCACATAGCACTTAAAGCGCATGGTATCGGAGAAGGAGATGAAGTGATAACCTCTCCCTTTACTTTCATCTCAACAGCGAACTCAATATTATTCGTGGGAGCAAAACCCGTCTTCGCGGATATAACCGAAGACGACTTCAATATAAACCCTGAAGATGTTCTCGAGAAGATAACGAGCAGAACGAGAGCGATTATCCCCGTGCATCTATACGGGCATCCGGCAGAAATGAGAACGATAATGGAAATAGCAGAAGATAATGAGCTAATAGTAATAGAAGATGCAAGTCAAGCTCACGGCGCTGAATACAAAGGCAAAAAAGTAGGTTCTTTTGCCACTGGTTGCTTTAGCTTCTATCCCACGAAAAACATGACCACAGGCGAGGGGGGGATGATAACAACAAACGATGCGAAGGTGGGGGAACTTGCGAGGAAGCTCAGGAATCATAGCTCTACTGAAAAATATCTGCATGAAATCCTCGGTTATAACTTCAGGATGACAGATATAAGTGCGGCGATGGGAATAGAGCAATTGAAGAAGTTGCCGGAATTTACAAGGATAAGGCAAGAGAACGCATATTATCTCTCTAAGCGGTTATGTAAGCTTGAAGGTATTGTGGCACCTTCAGTAAAAGATAAATGCTCGCACGTGTTTCATCAATATACGATAAGAGTTGTTCATCCTTCGGTCAGCAGAGATGAACTCGCAGATGCGCTGAGGAGAAAAGGGATTGAAACCGGGATATATTATCCAATGCCCATTTATAAGCAACCGCTGTATCGTAAGCTTGGATACAGAGATGAAAATAAGTGGTTAGAATGGGACGTTGCATCAGATGTGCAAGGATTCGTAAATAATAGCTATACAAACTATGGATGGAGGATAAAAGACAGGTGTGAGGATTCCAACATTTCCCGCCAGTGGTCTAGATTTAGATCACGTGAACATACAGAGAAGAAGGAACATCGCCCACAACTTGTGGTAACTTACATGGTCAGGAATGTGACTTCTTGTGATGAAGGTGGAGAGGAGAAGAACATTTTTGAGCTGAGCGAGAATGTTTACTGCCATGCTGCGGGTCTTCCACCCAGCATCTATGTGGACATTTATGTCGTGAACAACAAAGACGAGTGGCACGCCGGGGACACATTAACCGATGTTTCCGGTGGTGCGGACACTGTGCATACAGGAAGTGTTGGAAGCATTTCAGCCACTGAAATATGGAGTGCGCCACTTGCGCAAGGAAGTTATGATATTGTCGTGGATATAAACCAAAACGGGAGGTGGGACAAAGATGAGCCGATTGACAGCAAAGTAGATGTAGGATTCGAAGCGATACCAGAATTCCCAACTTTAGCATTGCCCTTAGCCATCGTGCTTGGGATAATGTCCCTTTTATTTAAAGCGAGAAAGAGAGAAGAATAATCGTAGGGCTAACTTATTTTTTTCAAATAATTGCCAAAAAAGTTTAGCCATCCAAAAGTTTTTTCAGAAGCTAATTTTTACTTGTTATCATGAAAATGGTAAACATGAGAGTAATAGCACTATTAATGGCATTCCTCATGTTATTGCTGTTTGTAGTATCACTTTCAAGTGCAGAACATATCGTAGAAGTTGAAGTAAGTCCGGATCCCACAGAAACATTACCAGGAGAAGAAGCTGTTATTAATGTAACAGTGATTAACGACGGTTGGTATGGTGAAACATACTTGGTGAGGCTTGTTGAAAGACCAGGCGGTGGCAAAGGAAAATTCAGAGATGGTTCTGGAAACGATCACAATTGGCAGTATGAATTCACAGAAAATGGTAGAAGATGGATAGAGATATGGGTTCCAGGGTATTCCTCGAAGACTATACATTTGAAGGTATGCACACCAGATGATGCTGAATTAGATTATTATACATACGTAATAAAAGTTGAAGACTTCCCTTTTGAGAAGCAGTTTGTAATATCCGAAATAAACGTAATCCCTGAATTCGCCACCATAGCGATACCTATCGCTATTGTGCTTGGACTTGTGTTCTTCTTATTTAGAAGAAAAAAATGACCTCCATCTTACTGCCCTTTTTCAGTTACGAGCTGCTCAACTCTTCTTTTCCATAATGAGCTTTAATACCCGCTTTGCCCTCTTCCCTTTACGCCGCAGCGATATCACAATCCTCCTTTTCTCAAAGATGTCTATCGGACTCTTTCTTTGAGACTTATAAAAATACTTTCTCACTTCTTGTTGGAATAAGCTATTACTGCTGTTATTTTTTATTTTAAAGCTTCTGAATTCTACTTCAATATCACTTACATGAATCGCTTAAAAGGCAAGAAAATTTCTTTTCTTCCATGAGCTATTCATCCTCCACATTTAGTAACACCTTTTTAATCATCGTATGAAAAAACCCGCGAAATACTATACTTCACACCGCATTGGCAAAAAAGAAAAGAGAGCAAAAATTGCTCTCCTTCTATGCTCGCTCTTTTCGTCTCCTCATGAAGAAGAACGCCCCAATCAAGGCTATCGCAACCGGTATCGCTATCGTTGCGAACTCGGGAATACTTGTTCCCATAGTAGTTCCCGATGCCTTTTCTGACCCTCCAGAATACTCGCCCCCAGTATCGTTTACTTTAATAAGGTACTCGTTATTAGGTGGAGCACTACTCACAGCTTTCACATCCATCATCAGATTTTCATCTCTACCTGTTTGCGGAGTCCCCCAGTTCCAGCTTTCACCACTGCTTAACCATCCAGAACTTGCTCCAGTCTCGTTTGTAAACCTGAATCTCAGGTCATCAGCACTTCCAGAACCCCATCCAGTTACGGTAGCTTTTATCTCGTGCGTGGCTGTTGTGTTCGTTATGTTATACACACTGACGCTATACGTAACGAATCCAGGGTCGTATGGTATTATCGCACTGGAAGGTTCTATGTGAATCAACTCAGGGCATTCTGCACTCGCTATCCCCGACATAATCGCCGAAAAGGCGACCAGCAGAATTGTTGTTTTAACCACAAAATCAATATACTCCCTCATTTGCTCTCACCTTCCCTCTTCCCCTTTGCCCTGTTCAAGAAGAACATCGCACTTAACAACGCTATCCCCACCGGTATTGCAATCGTCGCGAACTCGGGAATACTTGTTCCAGTAATAGTTCCAGACGCACTTTCAGATGCCCCCGCAATCATGCCTCCCTTATCTTCTACTTTGATAAGGTAGTCATTATTAGGTGGAGCACTACTCACAGCTTTCACATCCATCGTCAGATTTTCATCTCTACCTGTTTGCGGAGTCCCCCAGTTCCAGCTTTCACCACTGCTTAACCATCCAGAACTTGCTCCAGTCTCATTTGTAAACCTGAAT
>Ga0190286_1001060_pt1 | contig 10491 bp, 5 predicted proteins | sample 48691834_MG_FD_183241 | JGI IMG/M metagenome (GOLD analysis project Ga0190286, IMG submission 183241) | Hydrothermal vent microbial mat bacterial communities from Southern Trench, Guaymas Basin, Mexico - 4869-18-3-4_MG | ecosystem: Environmental > Aquatic > Marine > Hydrothermal vents > Microbial... | reverse complement strand
TCTAAGCCTTGCTCCAGGAGGATACCCGATGACAGAGATCACTTATCGCACGCAAAGGCTGGACCATCATGGAATTGTGGCCGGCATCTGCGATGAGATTGACCTGGTGGATCAGATCGACCGTCTGGTTCCGGCCCCACGGCGTCAGGTCTCCATCGGACAGGCGGTGAAAGCCATGGTCATCAATGCCCTGGGATTTGTGGGCCGCCCCTTGTATCTTACCCCTGAATTCTTCGCCAACAAGCCGGTGGAGCTCTTGATCGGACCGGGGATCACCGCCGAGATGTTGAACGACGACAGCCTGGGGCGTGCCCTGGACGGGCTTTTTGAGGCCGGTTTGACCGAGGTGTTTGCCCAGGTGGCCTCCCATGCCTTGCGCCAATACGGCATTGAGCATCGCTTTGTCCACGTGGATATCTCTTCCTTTCACGTGCATGGAGCTTACGAAGGAGATCAAGAGCCCGGTGTGATCCGCATCGTGCGGGGCTACTCCCGAGACCATCGGCCGGATCTGAAGCAGGTGATAGTTGGACTTTTGACCACCTATCGCTCGGCCCTTCCTGCCTGGATTCAGGCCCTGGACGGAAATGCTGCTGACGCTAAAGCGGTGCCTGGGCTCATCAAAGCATACGTGCAACAGTTTCGGGAGGGAGAGGAGCCCTACTTTGTAGCCGATAGTGCCCTTTACTCTGCAGAGAACCTTCAAGCCTTGTCGGAGGTGAAGTGGGTTACCCGTGTGCCGGAGAGGATAGCGCCGGCCCAAAGCCTGGAAGAGGCCGTCTCTGTGGCCGATATGAGAGAAAGCAGCCTGGCAGGATATCGCCTTCTGGAGGTATGCACCACTTACGGGGGTGTGCCTCAGCGATGGATAATCGTCTATTCGGAGGCTGCCCGGAAGCGTGATCTGGCAGCTTTGGAGAAGAGAATCGAGCGCGAAGCCGAGAAGATGGAGAAAGAGCTGCGCAACCTGGCACGGGAGGAGTTTGCCTCCCCGGAAGCCCTCGATGCAGCAGTAGCCCGAAAGGGGCGGGGATGGAAGTATCACACAGTGGAGTTCACCTCGGTTGCCACTCCCCATTACGGAAGGCGAGGCAGGCCTGCTGCCGATGCCGAGCCGGAATGGGTAGGGTGGCGCATTGAGGGATGGCAAATCCGGCGGGATGAAGAAGCTGTTGAGAGGGCCAGGGCTCGATGTGGGAAATTCATCCTGGCGACCAACGAATTGGACGCCGAGGCCCTGCCTGCAGAAGAGATCCTTCTGGCTTACAAAGGGCAAGGAGTGGGGCCGGAGAGGGGCTTTCGTTTCCTGAAAGACCCCATGTTCTTTGCCGATAGCCTCTTTCTGAAGTCGCCCAGGCGGATTATGGCTTTGATTATGGTGATGGGATTGGCGCTGCTTGTGTATGCTCTGGCGGAGCACAAACTGCGTCAGGAGCTGCAGGCTCGTAACGAGAGCATTCCCAATCAAGTGGGCAAGCCGACGCAATGTCCGACAATGCGGCGTATCTTCCAGATGTTTGAAGGGATTGATGTATTGATAATCCGCACCCCCGAAGGGGTAGAACGGCATATCACCAACCTGAGCGATTTGCATAGACGAATCCTCCATCTACTTGGCCCGGCCGTTGAAAAATGCTATCTCGGCCCCACTTAACTGCGGAATGTGGGATCTATGAAAACATTCAAAGATATTCCATTTTTCCTTCTGGGAGTTCTCAAATCCGTCCTTTTCACATCGGGACCCATACCCTGAGGTCTTCATCAGAAATTTGGAGTATTCCATATTGGTTTGATAGATGGAAGATGTCTTTGCAGGGTCAGTTATACAAGAATGTTAGTTTTATGTTCAGTTCATATTATCATTTGCATAGGGTATTGAGAGCTTGTCAGTGAGTTATCAAACCCTTAAACCTCGTTGCGAAAAGTCAGATATAGAGAGGTTTATCGAAGATGTCTACATGCACAGGAGGGTTCATTCTGCTTTGGGGTATCTTACTTCTGCTGAGTTTGAGGAGATGTTGCATTTATGAGCCGATTTTCTGTCCAAAATATGGGGTGCACTTCATATTTCATACTTTGACCTCTTTGAGTGATGACCTTTGGAGACAATATGAGATGCTCACACCTCTTTGTCAATAGAACCCATAACCTCATTGTGATCTACTGAATTTCCTTTCTATTACTATGACTAAAGGGGGAAACAATGCACAAAAGCAAATATCCTTTCTGCGTAGCCTTCGTACTTCTTCTGACCGATTGTGCAGGAATTCTTCCTGAGGTCCGTGAGATTGTGGAAGAGTCCTCTCCGGCACAAAAACCGATCTGGCTTGACCAGACCATAAAACAGGAGGGAAAGTTTATATTTGCTACCGGGCATTCTCAGCCCAGGCCTACAGAGCAAGAGGCGAAGGACGATGCCTTGGCCCGAGCTACAGAAGAGATCGTAAGGTATAGTGGCGTAACCGTTGAGGCCTTTGCTAGAAGCATAGAGGTGTCTTCACAGATACAGGGTAAAGAATACTACAAGGCTGACTTTGAGACGAAGAGCAGAATAAGGGCAAAGGCGTTTATAAGGAGGGCAACGCCTGTAGAATGGTATATCCGAAAGATGGCTCGCATGCGAGGGAGTAAGAGGATTTCAGAGTATTACTTAGCATCGGTGCTTTTGAAGGTTCCGGAAGAGGAGATAGAAAGGATTCAGGGAGAGAAAGATATTAAGCTCTCCCTGGATATAGGAATCTATTATGAGGACGAGCAGGGGAACCTACAATATCTCACTGAAGGAAGCGTCCTCCATTCGGGGGATGCCTATGTTCTGTATGTAAGGCCAAGCGACGACTGTTATCTCTATATATATCAGGTTGATGATTTAGGGCATTCCTATAGACTATTTCCGAATGAGGAATATCATACTAGGGTTAACCCTTTGAGAGCAGGGGAGGATTGCTGGATCCCAAATACTGAAGAGTATTTTGTCTTAGATGAAGTAACCGGTAAGGAACGGCTTTATATATTCGCATCGCTTGAAAGGATACCCGAGTTGGAAGGTATCACTACGCTTCAGCAGTCAGATTTCGATCGTATGTTAAAGACTATGGGGGTTGCAGGCCTGAAGAAGAAACTGAACCCATACCAGATCAGGCCTCCAAAGCGGATTCAGGTAGCTGAGGTGAAGAAGAAACTGCAGGCAGAGGGCGCTTTCGTGTATGAAACCTGGTTCTGGCACAGATAGGAGGTCACGATGAAAAGGATAATCATTACCTTGATGGCTATACTGATCCCCCTAACAGTAGTATATGGGCAGTCTGCAGAGAGGATGAAAGTTCTCTTTCAGGAAGGTCTCCAATTTTATCGTCAAGGGAACTTTCGCCAGGCTGCGCAGAAGTGGGAGCCAGCTCTTGAAATAGCCAGAAGTATCAGAAATAAGAGCTTTGAGGATGCTTTACTCACAAACCTCGGGATTATTTACCGGCATCTTGGCGACTATCCAAAGGCCATTTCCTATCTTAAACAAGCCCTGAAAATCCGTAAAGCACTCGGAGATAAGAAGAGAATTGGAGATGCTCTTATAAACCTTGGAAATGTCTATATTAGTCTTGAACACTATCTAAATGCAATCTCCTATTTTAAACAGACGCTAAAAATCGGCATGGAAATTCGGGACAAAGATATAGCTGGAGCCGCTCTTACAGGCCTTGGAATATGCTATCGTCATCTTGGCGACTATTCAGAAGCTATTTTCTATACTGAGCTAGCGCTAAAATTTGATAGAGAACTCAAGGACAAAGGAGTCGACCTTGCTAATCTTGGAGCCGTTTATATCAATTTAGGTAACTATCCAAAAGCTATCTCCTATCTCAAACAGGCCTTGAAGATCTACAGGAAAATCAGAAACAAACCGGGAGCTGGGCAAGCCCTTGCCAATCTTGAAGCCAATCTTGGAAATGTCTATCATCGTCTCGGTGACTATCAGAAGGCTATCTCCTATTATGGGCAGGCACTAGAAGTCTATAGAAAAATTGGAGATAAACTGAGAGTTGCAAAGATTTTTACAAACCTTGGAGTTGTCTATGAAGAGATCTATAATTATCCAAAAGCTATTTCCTATTATAAGCAAGCATTGAAAATCCAGAAAGAGATTGGGGTACCAACTATTGTAGTTGAAGCCAACATTGCAGATATTTGGCTCAAGATGGGGGAAGTACATAAAGCTGAAGAAATATATTTAGGGATCGGTTGGCCGATAAAATTGGGAGAACTCAATCTAGTAAAGCGAAATTATAGGAAAGCCATTGAATACTTTGAGAAATCCCTTAAAAGAGCCCTCCAGAACCGCAATGCTGAACTTCTCTTTGCCGATTACGTCGGGCTAGCTCAGTGTTATGAAGGACTTAAAGAGTATACCAAGGCAAAAGAAAACTATGAAAAGGCCATTACTATGGCCGAAGAACAAAGAGAAGCATTAGCGCCAGCTGAGAAAACCAGATTCTTTGTAGCTGAGGTGATGGGTTTCAAGCGTATTCAACCTTATGAGGGAATGGTTCGTGTGCTTATGGACTTTGACAAGGCATTCTTCTATTCGGAGAACCTGAAGGCCCGAGTTCTGGCTGAAGCCATTGCCAGAGGAAGGTTTTGGCTACAGCGTGCTCTACCACCAAAGTTAGCAGAGGAGGAAAATTCCTATATCGTAAGGATTAGGGGTCTCAGGAGGCAGATAGAGACTCTTTACAAGAATAAGGCTATGGATACTTACTACAGGCGTAAAAAAGAACTAAAAGAGATAAAAGCGAAGCAGCAAAAATTCATCCATCGGCTGAGAGAAAGTTATCCGGAGTATGCATCTATTAATTATCCTCAGCCTTTGAAACCTGAAGAGGTAAAGCTCAGGCCCAATGAAGTCCTTATAGAATTTGAAGTAACGGACTACCCTACCTATGTTTTTATGTTAAAAGGAAATAAAGTTAAAATAAGGCAGGTTCCCATCTCAAGGGAAAAGCTTCGAGAAATTGTGTTACAATACAGAGACTTCTTTAAGGGGGTAAAGAAAACAGGTCAGCTTCTCAAGTATAAGCCAGAAGTCGGTAAGAAACTTTATATGTTGCTATTTGGGGACCTGCTTCAATCTATACCCGAAGGTAATACTTTAATTATAGTGCCGGATGAGTTCCTTGGCATCTTGCCGTTTGAGGCATTGGTCACCGATTTATCCTCTGGCGCAGAGAAGTGGGGCGAAGGGGAATATGGGCCATTTCCTCTAGGTGTGAAGTATTTAGGAGATAAGTACTTTATAAGTTATGCCCAGTCTGCAACTGCCCTTACCCTATTGAGAGTTATTAAAAAAGGTGGAGTATCAGGCGAGAATGTTCTTGTAGTCGCCGATCCTATATTCTCGACCGGCGACCCACGCCTGAGGCCGATAGCTCGGGTTAAGACGAGCAAGGAAAAGCTTAGTTTGATGGACGCAATCGCGGCTTGGAAGCAGATGGGAGTGGCAGGGATAAGGGCAAGAAGGCCTCGAAGGGTTACATCTGTGGCAGATGAGATATTCCCTAGACTAGAGAAGACAAAAGAACTTGCTAAGGAGATAAGGACTTTATTTGACAATAGGGCAAAAGTCTTACTTGGAAGAGATGCTAAGGAAGAAGAAGTAATCAGGTCTTCCCTTTCCAAATATCGTTATATTATCTTTGCGACTCATGGGATTCTAGATAACACGGTGCCTTGGATAAGGCAACCTGCCCTTGTTCTCACGCAGGTAGGGAATCCCGAAGATTACGATGGTTTTCTCACGATGGATGAGGTTATGGGTCTGAAACTTAAGGCAGATGTTGTGGCACTTACCGCCTGCGAGACAGGTTTGGGGAAGATAGTAAGTGGCGAAGGGGTGATGGGAATGGGCAGAGCTTTTCAGTTCGCAGGTGCTGCTAACGTTATAGTAACTCTTTGGTCTGTAGCTGAGACCTCAGCAACTCAGTTTACCACGGCCTTTTTTAAGCATTTGAGGGAAGGGAAGGAACCAAGACAAGCAATGAAGTTTGCCCGTAATGATATTCGACGCCAGGGTTATGAGCATCCTTTTTACTGGGCGGCGTTTATCTTGATTGGCTCTTAAAATTGATAATGCTATGCTCGGTTTCCTTTGGATACTCTTCGATCAGGACAATCAGGGATGGCACGACAAGCTCTTTAACACCTATGTAGTCGGATAGACACAAGGGCATACTTACAAATACAGAAGGGCCTGTGGAACCCAAGAGAAAGGCAGGGGGTTAACCCTCTCATTGAGGTTCCGAGACGAAGGACTTTCTGAAGCAGATTCCCTGATAGCTGATGTCTACAACAGAACATCTGGAAACCCTCTTCACCGATGTAGAGTATCTACGAGATTTCTTCCAAAATATGGCTACCACCCCAAGCTCCAGCAAGCGTATCTTGGTGATCTACGGGGTCGGTGGTGTGGGTAAATCTACTCTACTGCGGATGTTTTCTCTCTTCTGTAGGCGTAAGCAGATTCCAGTAGGTCTATTTGACCTCGGAGAAGCTAAGGATGCCATAGGCATATTGGATAGCTTAGCTAAGGATTTGGCCGGTGGAGGCATAACTCTACGCAGATTTTCGTCCACCCTTCAGCGTTATCGAAATACCTGGATGAAGGTGAACCGGATGGGAGCTGAAAGCACGGGCTTCAAGGTAGGTAAGACAGCGGCCAGAGCTTTGGTTGAAGTCGCAGGTGCCGTCGTCCCGGTTGTAGGGCCATTTGTTAGTGTGTTAGGTGATGTGGGAGTAGAGGCTTTCATGGAGCGGCTACAGGGTTCCCTTTCCAAGTCAGAGATCGAGCTTTATCTGAATCCCGTGGAATTACTCACCGAGGCTTTCCTGACAGATGTGGCGAAAGAGGCGACACGAAGGCGTTTAGTTCTAATATTGGACACTTACGAGCGCATAATATCCTCAGATTTGGACAGATGGGTCATGGAATGGCTCAGAGGGCTTCATCCCAATGTACTGGTCGTGATCGCAGGGAGGTCCTTCCCCGTGGAGGCATGGGATCGGGCCTGGCCTGGTTGGACGGTCCAGGCCAGAGTGGAAGAGTTAAAGCCTATGGGAGAGGACGACCTAAGAACATTGATACAGAGGTATTGTAAGGCATTTCAAGGAGAAGTTGAACCGTCCCAGTTAGAAGCTTTGGTGAGCTTCGCAAACGGCCTACCTCTGGTGGCGACGACGGCTACCCGACTGGTAGCTTTGTACAATGTGAAGGAGTTTCAGGCGGTAAAGACTCAGGTAATAGCCAACCTGGTGGATCGGCTTTTGGAAGAGGTGCCAGAGGATTTGGCCCGAATTGTAGAAGCATCAGCAACGCTACGGTGGTTCGATAGGGCTGTGTTGCGAGCAGTATTGGGTAGGGAGATACCCGATGCTACTTACAGGGAGCTATGTGTCTTCCCGTTCGTGCGGCCGGTAAGGGAGGGAAAGCTAGCAATACACGATGTTATGCGTGAGTTCATAGATGAAAACTTGAGGATACAGGACCCGGAGAGGCATAGGTTATGGCACAAACGGGCGGCAAAGTACTTCGGACAGATAATGGAGGAGGGAGAAGGGGATGATAGAGAAAAGTTTTTCCTTGAAAGGCTTTATCACCTTATTCGGGCTAATGAAGAGTCTTTGGCCCTTGAAGAAAGCCGGATGGCCATCGAGAAGGCTTTAGGATACTATCAACGACTATTTGCTGAAAGCATCGTGGACTTGTTGGATAGGTATGTTCGGCAGGGACACTACCGCCGATGGGTGGATTATCTGAGGTATCGTATAACTTTCTTAAACCCAGATATTAACAGACAAGTTGCTGAGGCTGAAAAGTTACTCAAGATGCTTGATGGACCTGAGCTTGATCCTCATCTGGAGGCTTTGATCAAGCTTGCCTTAGCAGATACACCGGCGGAAGCCAATATTTCGCCAGATAGGAAGATAAAGTTGCTCAAGGAGGCGATAGAATCTGGTTTCCTATCCCTTAGGGAAGTTGCCAAAGGACATTTATACTTAGGACACATATATAGAGAGAAGCCCGAATGGAAGAATTCTCTTGATAACTTATCGCAAGCTGTTCAACTATGTGAATCTCAAGATGATTTGTGCGGGGAAATATGGGCATTACAGTGGTTAGCTTACACCTTCCTGCTGATGGGACACTGGAATAGTGCTGTTGAAAAGGCCCAAAAGGCGGTTGCCCTATCGCGCCGGTCGGGTGGATATAGGTTAACTTCTACCTTACAGATGCTCGGTTGGGCATATACGTACTGCGGTCGGTTGGACATCGCTCTGAAGGCAATTAGAGAGTCTCTTAGCTTGGCTGAGAGACAGCGAGATGAGACCATGATCATCAGGATAAGCCGACGGCTCGCAGAAATCTACGATAGACAGAGGCGCTGGGACCTATCGGTTCCGCTTTATCAAAGTCTCATGGAGGAAGATGAAAAGTTCGGACGAGTTGTCAGTAAAGCCACATTCATGACCTTATTGGGAGTCAGTTACCTAAGACAGGGTCTTTATGGACAAGCAGAACTACTGCTTTTAAAGGGGCTTCCTTATATGCACATACATTTTAAGCAAGTAACACTCAATGCATTAGGAAAGTTGTGCCTGATACTTAAAAAACTCGATGAATCACGCCAATACTTTGAACATGCTCTCTCCTTGAGCAAAGACAGGCCCTATTATATAGCTCAATCTGTAATGGGTTTGTTACAGGTGGACATTGCCTCTTCTGAACTTCAAGGGATATCGGATAAAGCACAACAAGTTGAGGAACTGTCCATAAATTTCGTTTATTACGACCACTTGGCCCGTCTGCGCCTACTGCAAGCCCATATTGCCTGGGAAGGTAGTATCCCTGAATGGGGCAGAGGGTTCGACAGCGCATTGGGCCTCTATAAACAGGCCCTCATCTATGCCTTGCGCTACAACCGCTACCTTCTGGACGAGGTGCTATGGGGCGATGGTGTTACCACGACATTACAGCCCATCGTTTCCCATTGTCTGGAGAGGGGCGAGGAGGGGCGCCGGATGCTTGTGGCCCTGCGCGACTGGTGGCGGACCGGCGTCAACGACATCGGTGTCCCGCTTAAGGATGTTTACCAGCCCATCCCGGAGGGGATTCCACTGTTAGAAGCGGAGCGAATTGCCCGAAAGCAAGAGCTGGGAGATGGAAAGATTCAAAAGACGGTGATGGAACGAATAGATGAGGCCCTGGCAGTGTAAGTTGGTAAGCAACGAATTAGGAAGGAGGTGATGTATAGCCTGTAAGTTGAGGTGTAGGTACAAGATGGTTGGGAGTCGCCAAAGACAAACCTAAGATAAGGAGGAGAGATGAGGACCTATCGGCTATTCCAGGCGACCGTTACGGCAGTGCTGGCTATCGTTCTTGCCCTTGCGGGTAGTGCATCGGCGAAGACGATCCGTGTGAATTTAGCTGGGGAAGGCGATTACACGAGCATTCAGGAAGCGGTGAACGCCGCCAAGGAAGGCGACATCATAATGGTGGACCCGGGGACATATAGGGAGTCGGTCGTGATAGACAAGAAGATAACCCTCATCGGCTCCGGACCTGAAGCCACGGCGATCTATGCCACTGCCGGGAATGCGGTGACCTTCAAGGAAGGAAGCGGCGAAGCCAGTATTATAGGCTTTAGCATCACCAGCGCTGGAGAGAACGGTATATACTGCGAGGAGGGAACTTCACCCGGTATCAGCAACTGTGTGATCTCAGGCGGAAAAAACGGCGTATACGTAGACGTCAGTTCAAAGGCGGGCATCAGCAACAACGTAATCATCGGATGCGGCTCAAATGGGATATATGCGTACTGGGCGAGTCCTGCCATTGTCAGCAATATTATCATTGAAAATGGAGGTTTTGGGATCTATCACTGTTATAGTGGTAGTGAGCCCACCAGTTCATACAATGATTTCTGGGAGAACGCTCAAGGAAAGTACGGAGGGGTCAGCGAGAAGATTTCAATTGGCCCGGGCAATATTGAGGAAGACCCTCTCTTTGTAAACCCCGGCGTGGACTTCCACCTCCGGGACGGCTCACCCTGCATTGATGCTGGAAAGCCTGGGTTTGCTTCCCTTGACCCCGACGGCACCCGCAACGATATGGGTTGCTACGGTGGCCCCTACGCCACGGTCTCCGGCCTTCTCGGTCCGGTGATTACAAGGCTGGAGGTCACGCCGACTTCGGTGGAGCAGGGCGGGACCATCACCATTAAAGCTACGGGTAGCGTAAAGTAACGCTCGGCTGCAGATACCCTTCTCTGACCATCCCCGCAGACGGGGAGAGGCTTTATCCCCTCGCCTGTGAAAGGATTACTGGAGGTCGAAGTCGGTGTAAAGTAGTTGGGTGGGCCATTTATGCTCGCCGGGAGGATACGATGGAGAAAGTTAAGTTCATAGCCGGTATATTGTCGTTTCTTACAGCCCTGGCCCTCGGAG
>Ga0190286_1001059_pt1 | contig 10498 bp, 4 predicted proteins | sample 48691834_MG_FD_183241 | JGI IMG/M metagenome (GOLD analysis project Ga0190286, IMG submission 183241) | Hydrothermal vent microbial mat bacterial communities from Southern Trench, Guaymas Basin, Mexico - 4869-18-3-4_MG | ecosystem: Environmental > Aquatic > Marine > Hydrothermal vents > Microbial... | reverse complement strand
CCGCAAACGGGCACGAGAGTTCGGAGGGTATCTCAAAGAATTCGTATCGCGGCAAGGAGTGCGGTTTCACCCACACTATGGAGCGACCTGGCGACTCTTAGCTGATCCCCGCCGGGCCCATTACTTCGCCTGGCAAAATGTGGATGGTGCATTGCGAGATTTGTTGGCGGAACTCGATGCCCTTGGCCAGCATTTGAACGAGCTTGAGACGAAGCTCTCAGCCAATAGGGATTCCGATACAGCTCTTTCCCTGGCTCGGGAGGTGCGAAGCGTTTACGCCGGGCTCATCAACGCTCCGGAGGCACCGGGACAAAGGCGGCTCCTGGAGGAGATATTGCAGGTGAATTTTGACCCTCTGAAAGTAGTGCACTGGATCGAGCTGGAGGCTGACTCCAAAGAGAAGGAGGGGGAGGAAAAAGCTGCTTCGCCAAGGATTCGCTGGGCCTTGCATCGTGCACTGGTGAGGGTGGCCGAGGAGCTGAAGGAGAGGCTTTATGAGCCCTCTCGTTCTATTATCTTCACCTCGGCTACGTTGACGGTGGCCGGGTCTGGCTTCGACTTCTTCCTCGACCGGTTGGGATTGGAGGATTACATCGAGTACCAAGACCTTATCCAACTCCCCGCTGAATTTGACTATGGGAAGCGTGTTCTTTTGTGCCTCCCGGGCTATTTGCGAGCTAGCGCCAGATATGAGGAACTGGATCGCTTTAAAGAAGAAGTAGCCCGAGAGCTCGATTGCCTCTTCAAATTCACCGAGGGAAGGGGACTGGTGCTTCACACGGCTCGGGATAGAATGGAGTATGTCGCCGAGCGGCTGGAGCGCAGCCTGGGGCAAGCCGGCATTCCAGTGTATTGGCGAGGCTCCAGGAAACTCCTAAAAGAGGAGTTCGAAAGCCGGGAGGGTTCGGTTCTTTTGGGACTGAAGTCCTTCTGGGAAGGCATTGATGTGCCGGGGCCACCCCTTAGCTATGTGGTCATCGAGAAGCTGCCTTTCCCCGCCCTCGGAGATCCCATCGTTAAAGCCCGCAGCGATGAGGTGCACGCCAGGGGGCGGCACGCCTTCATGGACTATATCCTTCCTCTGGCCACCATCCAGTTCAAACAGGGCTTTGGCCGCCTTATGAGGAAAAAGGATGACCTGGGCGTCGTGCTCTTCTTAGACAAACGGCTGCGGGGCGACGCTTTCTACCGGGAGATCGTGCTGAACTCCCTACCCGGATACAAGCGGCCGGGAGATGTCGTAGAAGCAGAGGAGAGTCGCCAAGCCCTTTACCAGCAAATCGCCCTCCATATGTGTGAAGCTTTTCCGGGTTTCAACTGGGAGGACCGCCTCGAGCTTTTCCCTTGCATCCGTGAGGAGGTCATCCCTGACCTTGAGCGGCTTCTCCAAGAACTGACGCTACCCGATAGAGTTCCTAAAGAAGACTACCCACGGTATCGTGATAAGGTTCTGAGGGCAGCAAAGGAGATTTTTGGCTATGACGATTTCAAAGTCCCTGAGCAGGAAGAGGCCATCAAGGCGATCCTGACCGGCAGAGACGTGATGGTGGTGCTCCCGACAGGTTCCGGGAAGTCCTTTGCCTTTCAAGTCACGGGACTTTTGCGAGATGGCCTGACTTTAATCTTCTCTCCTCTTATCGCCCTTATGCGGGATCAGGTGGACAAGCTGAAGGAGAAGGGTCTTACCATGGTTGATTACATTGTCAGCGGCCAGAGTGGAGCCCATCGGGATGAGGTTTACCGCAAGATGGTAAAGGGCGAATTGAAGCTTGTCTACATTGCTCCGGAGCGTATAAGGGATCCCGCACTTGTGGAGGCCCTGAGCCAAGCCAAGGTGGTGCAAGTGGTGGTGGACGAGGCACACTGTGTGCATATGTGGGGTTATAGCTTCCGGCCAGATTTCCTGGGCATCTCGGATCTTTTCGGCGAGGATAGGCCACCCATCGTCGCCTTGACGGCCACGGCCACTCAGGATAGTAGAAAATCCATAGCCGAGGGCCTGAAGCTGAGGGAAGGCTGGACCCTTGTGACCCGATCGGTGGACAGGCCGGAACTCAAGTTCATCGTCTACAATGCCAAAAGCTCACCCGACCGAATTCAAAGCCAGCGGGATAAACTGCGGATACTGATTAAGATCCTAAGAGCGGCCAAACGGAGGGATGAATCCGTCATCGTCTACGTATCCACCGTTCGTGAGGCAGAGAATTTAGCCCGCATCCTGAACTTCTCCGACTTCACCGTGCGCGCTTATCATGGCCGCATGAACGCCCAGGATCGGGAGGAAGTTCAGGAACTCTTCCGCAACAATATGGTGAAGATCGTGGTGGCCACCAAGGCTTTCGGCCTAGGCATTGACAAGTCGGATGTCCGGTATGTGATCCACTACGACGTACCGGGGGATATAGAGTCTTACTTCCAGGAAGCGGGACGAGCGGGGCGCGATGGCAAAGAGGCCTACTGTGTTCTCCTCTACCACAAGAGAGACCTCTCGGTTCAAAAATACTTCATTAGAGAGGCCTTTCCCAGTGAGGAGGAATTGCAAAGCTTGGCCCTCGCCTTGCAAGAGCGTATTGATGAGCGAGGGCGCATCCTGGTCTCTCCCCAGGAGCTCGCTGACGAGTCAGGAGTCGCTTTGGAGAAGCTGGATGTCGCTCTGCACCTCCTGGAGCGAATAGGCTTCATCCGGAGGTCCTATAACTTTGCTCTTACCGCCATGGTGCTGCTAAACCGAAGTAAAGAATGGTTACTGGGGCAACTGCCAGCTAAAAAAGGACAATTTCTTGACCGGATTGCCAAGAGTTTTGGTGTATCGAACAAGCGCAGTGTCGAATTGAACCTCCTGGAAGCCTTTCGGCAGACAGGCTGTGATCCATTAGAAATAGACAAGCTCTTTGTTGAGCTCTCCACCAAAGGCTGGGCTGTCTATCGGCCCTGGGAGAGAGGTTACACCTTTGAAGCTTTGGAAAGGCTACAGCGGGGAGACCAGGTTAGCTTGGACCAGGCCGAGGTTAAAGCCTTGCGGAGCTCTATGGAGCGCAATCTACGGCGAATGGTGCACTATGCTGAGAGTCTAGGTCCAGGTGATTGTCGGAGGCAGTCTATCCTCAAGTATTTTGGAGAGGAAATAGATAAGCAGTCCTCTCCATGCTGCGACCTCTGTCATCCAGATACCCCTTGGCCTTGGAGGGATGTCCCCTCGGAGGAGATTGGAGACATCAGCGCCACTGTGGATCCCTCGTATATTGCCTTGCGAGCGGTGGAATGGAACGAGAGCCTATTGGGAAAGAAATACTACCAGCCTTACACCGAGAACACGCTTGCTTACATCCTCTCAGGGAACACCTTTGCAGCCTCCCATAGAATCGAGGACCCGGTTCGTCGGTTGCGAAGAATCCGCCGATTGGAAAGTTCACCTTACTTCGCAGTGCTGAAGGGCATCCAGGGTGGAGAGATCAGAATCAAGAGGACTTTAGAGAAGCTAAGGAGGGGGGGTTACACAAAGCTGGAGAGTCTACCCTTTGTTGGTCAAGAAGGCTCCTACGAAGCCCCTCTTCTGGAAGATAAGGGTAGAAAGCAGATCCAAGAGGGGAAGTATTTATGGCTTTAATGGGATTACTGAGGCCCTTTCTTATGCTAAGGCCTTATCCCCCAGGTGGGCCTCAGGCCAGAGCTGCAGGCTGATGGCATGGATTCAGGAAGCCAGGAGCGGTGTTAATGAGTGTGAATAAGCAGAAAGCGAAATCCATCGCCTTGGTCCCCATCGGCCAGGTGGATGAGTCCATCCTGGCCGTCATCGGCGAGGGCCTGAGGGAGGTGTTCGGTCTGGACTATGTGATCGCCGCCCCCCTGCCCCATCCCAATTACGCCGGCGACCGGCGACGAGGGCAGCACCGGTCGGACGACATCCTGGCCCGGCTGCGCCGCTTCAAGCTCCCCGCCGAGGGATGGCCGGGCGTGGTGGATGTGGACCTCTACACGCCGGGGCTCAACTTCGTCTTTGGCCAGGCGACCATGGGCGGGCCGGCGGCCCTCATCTCCCTTGCCCGCCTGCGGCAAAGTTTCTACGGCCTCCCAAAGGACGAGGCCCTATACCATGAGCGAGCCATCAAGGAGGCGGTTCACGAACTGGGCCATTGCCGCGACACACGATGCGTGGTGTCCTTTTCGAATTCCCTGCGCGATGTGGACAGAAAGAGCCGTGACTTCTGTTCCTCGTGCCGTTGGAAGCTGGCATACCCCCTGTGCTATCCCGATTCGCTCGCTGTTTCAAGTCGCAGGCGCCGAAAGTACCTGGTCAGGGGAAGCAGCGAGATGATAGATAAATATGAGGGGTTCAGCGGGGGCAGAGGAATATGTTTCGGGAGGCGCTCTGATGCGGAGGAAGATATTCGTTATCATAACGACTTTGGCTGCGCTGCTGGCCTTGTCCATCTTGCCTCCACCAAGTGTTCATAGCCCCGGGCCGCAGCCTGCGGAGGCAAAGCTTCTGACTCCCACTCTAACTCTTGTGTTTTCAGAGATTACTCCGACACCAGACGCCACCTGGGACGTGTATACCGCGTGGGCCAGTGCGGAAGATGAAGGCTTCGTGCGTCCCGAGGGAATTGACGTTTGCATGTTGGGAATATACGAGCTCGAGCACTGTGATGGATCGCTGGGATGGCTGATAGACAGTGACTACTACGGTCTAAGCCAGTATTTGGGACACTACGTGCATGTCTGGGGGCCAATTGTTGATCCTGGCATCTTGGGGGGTGCATGTAAATACATCGATGTCTGGAGCCTGGAGGTAATCGAGCCCGATCCTTGTCGCACCACTTGTGACATCTGGATCAGTGGCGGCCACTATTACTTCATCGGAGACACGGTGACAATCTGCTACGATGTTTCCAGGCCAGCCTACATCAGGATCTGGTCTATCACTACGGCAGGAAACTGGATAGTTCTGGAGGGCTGGGACGATGGAACGGGTGACTGCATCTATAGAACAGCAGCTGAGCCAAGGGGCCAACATACTCTCTATCTGCGGGTTTTCGATGACTATGGGAATGAGGTCTGCAGCGACGACACATGGATTTGGGTTGAAGAGTCTCCTACCAAGACGCCAACGCCAACCCCCACGCCGACAAGAACGCCTGCGCCAACAGCAACAGTAGTGGTATGCGGGCAGGTGTTTTGGGCAACCTCATGCAGCGGGGGCTTCCTTTATCCCATTTTCTTCCCCTGCGGCTCTAGCACTCCCTACCTCTGGCAACCGCCTGACTTCACACCCGGGGCATACTACAGGGTCTATGACCCGGCCTTTGACACGATGGATCCTTTATGCACCCGTGAGTATGGAAACGTCACTAACCGGCTCATTAGCTGGTCGCGGTATGAGCAAATTGCTTCCTGTGCCGAGTGTGGTGTTCCGCCACCGGCAACTCCCACGCCAGCCTTGGGCGCTGCTGACTTAGAGGTTGTCGCTGTTAGCCCTGAACCTGCCGTGCCTGCCGCCCGGCAGCCTTTTTCGGTTGTAGTTACACTACAGAACAGGAATCGTAATACTCGATATGATCCTGGAAATGGTCATTACAAAGCGAAAGTTACAATTCGTCCACCCTTCGAAGATGGATGGACCCTGTCGTTTAATAGCAGGGATGGGGACAGTGCTCGACATCTTCAGCCTCCAACCTTGCCGGTTATTAAGCCCTTAGGGACCGTTCAAATCAGGATTTCGGACCTGTCGTTTCCTCTTGGGTTCAATAGTGGTGCCGTCGATGTAGAGGTGACCCCAGAGAATAATGACACTACTCCGGATAATAACAGAGCCACTGGTCCACTATCTATCTCTGGAATACCCATAGGTTTTGAACAATGTGTATTGGGACTTGTGAAGCACTATGTCGGGAGACTCCTGGGTCTTGGTGAGCTAGGCAAGGTGCCAACAGAAATCATAACAAAGATCGCGGATCAAGCCATAGACCTGGCTCGCGACCTCGATATTGAATGCCAAAGCCGTGATGGTTATGACCGCGGATGTATCGTTGATAAACTCGCCAGCATCACCAAGCTGGCAAACTTAACCGTCGGAGAGCTTTTTGACCTCATCTCTGCAGCTGTGCAACTTCTTGCCCCTCCAATCAAAGAAGTCGCCGGCTGCTTGCTGTGGATACTCCAAAGTATCCTTGATCTGGTGGCAAAACTTAATACCTTAGGCGTTACGGTTAACGCTGTAGCCTCGGAGTCTCCGGTTTATATCCTGGCGACCAATAGCCTCGGCCAGAGGATAGGGTTCTTTGATAATGGCAGCTCGGTTCAAGAATTGGAAGATGGACGAATCATCAATCAAGATGGGATGAAGATCTTGCTCTATCCAGGAACTGACACCGCCAATGTCAGAGTCAAAGGGGCCTCCACTGGCATCTTTGATTTGAGGCTTGTTCTTTCGAAGGGAGGTAGCACTGCGGTCAAAGTCGAGTACCTTGGCGTGCCTACAAACTCGAGGATGGTGGGAACGGTTGATGCTCGTGACGAGCGCTATGTCATGGCTATAGACGAGAATGGAGATGGTATAATAGATTCGACTCGGCTACCTGATAATATAACGGTTTTCAAGCCATACATTATCTACCTCCCCCTCATCGTGAAGAGCTACTCCTGAGGCTCTCAGCCAAACCTGACGGCAAGACCCACTGTCAGCACAGAGACCGCAACGCTGACAATGCCCATCCCTTACGAGGCTTCCAGCAATGATGGACGGCCTATAAACCTTGGGATTGCAACTCAGGGTGACCCGCCTGGGTTCCACCAGGGGTCGGTTCAGCGGCAGATCGCCCCCAATAAAGGGGCCATCACTCTATGCAGTGTGCCGCCCTGAGCCAGGCCGGCACTGATGAAGCGAGGCAATGCCCACAAGCTCTGAGCCTGGGGAGTATTGGGCGGTCAACTTCTCTTACATTGATCTGGAGACCCGCCAGGAGACCTTCGTCGCCGTGCCCGAGCTGGCCGGCGGTGGACTGATCACCCCGGGCCAGCTCGATCCAGGCGTGACCTTCACCGTGGGCACTGACCAGACGGATGGTCGACTGGTGATCTTCCGGGTCGAGGTCCAGGCCATGAAGGGGAACGGCAAGCTGCGGATAACCGGCTCGCCATCTCGACCGGTTCGAGACGCCATTGAAACAGCCCACACCTATCTCAAGTCCCAGTCTTCGCGGCTGGGCTTGAGCAAAAAGCCAGACGACTATGACCTGCACGTGCAGTTGGTCAACTTGATGGGAGCCAAGGAAGGAAGCGAGATAGGGGTAGCCGTCTTCGTGGCCATGGTAAGTGCGCTCCTGGGCAAGCCGATGATGGAATCGCTGGTGGTGTTAGGGGAAATGAGCCTGCGAGGGGGCCTGCTGAAGGTGGATTCGCTGACCGAGCGACTGCAGCTTGCCATGGACAACGGGGCCAAGCGTGTATTGCTCCCTGCGGAGAACAAGCGCGACTTCGCCGACATCCCCTCCGACGTGCTGGACAAGCTTCAGATCATCTTCTACTCCGACCCGATCAGCGCCGCTTTCCGAGCGGCAGGGTTGGAATAAAGAGAAAGAAGGGAGATGGTCACTATCACCTGCTACGGCGGCGTCGATGAAATTGGAGGCAACAAGGTCTTCCTGAGAGACGGCGATATTTGCCTCTCGTTCGACTTCGGCACCTCCTTCGGCAGACGATACCTGTTCTTCGAGGAATACCTCAAACCACGCCCCGGCGTGGGCCTGCTGGACCTCCTGAAAATGGAGCTGCTCCCTCCCCTGGAAGGCATCTACCGCCAGGACCTTGTCCCCAACGATGACCTGTGGCCCAGTTTGCGAGACTCCCCACTCTATAGGGAACTGAGCCTCGACGGCGTCCTCCTCTCCCACGCCCACATAGACCACTCAGGCTACATCTCCTTCCTGGACACCAACATCCCCATCTACGCCACGGCCATGACCGCCTTCATCGCCAAGGCCATGCAGGACAGCGGACAGGCCGATTTCGAGAAAGAGGTCTGCTACGCCAATCCACGAGAGCTCAGGGATGGGGTGTTGAGGACAGGCAAGTGCTATCGGCAGCGCCCGTTCCTATTCGTGGATGGCTTCCCCGCGTCCGAAGAGGCCAAAGCTTTCTGGAGCTCCTCGCCGGCCAAGACCAAGCCGCTGGAGATATGCGCCGGGACGGCTCCTCCAGATAAGATCGGAGGCCTGCGGCTGCGATACTTCCCTGTAGACCACTCCATCTTCGGTGCCGCAGCCTTCGCCGTGGAGACGAGCGAGGGCTGGGTTGGTTACACGGGGGACCTCAGGCTCCATGGGGCAAGGGGCCACCTGACACAGAGGTTCATCAAGGAGATGCGCAGATTGCAGCCCCTGGCCCTCATATGCGAGGGCACCCACGTGGACAGCACAAAGCGCGTCACCGAGAGGGAGGTCTTCGCCAACGCCCTGAGGGAGGTCCGTGAAGCGAAGGGGCTTGTGGTGGCCGATTTCGGCCCGCGCAATGTCGAGCGCCTCATCACCTTCTATCGCATCGCCCAGGAGACAGGGCGCAAGCTGGTCATCCTGAGCAAGGACGCCTACCTCCTGGAGGCCATGCGGCTGATATCCGATGATGTCCCTGACATCGGTTCGCTCTCAGACATCTTTATCTACAGAGACCCCAAGGCAAGATTGGCCTTCTGGGAGGAGAGGCTCCGTCAGAAGTACAGCTCAAGGACGGTCAGCGGGGCCGATGTCCGCCCCAACCAGGGGGACTGTATCCTCTGCTTCAGCTTCTGGGACATCAAGCACCTGATCGACATCGAGCCTGAGGGCGGGCTATACATCTACTCGTCGAGCGAGGCCTACACCGAGGAGCAGGTAATAGACCTGAAGCGCCTGCGCAACTGGCTTGATCATTTCGGGATGAGGTTCGCGGGCGATCCGGAGGGGGGAGAGGAGGGCTTGCACGCCTCAGGCCATGCCAGCGGGCCGGATCTATTGAGGATAGTTCGGGGCATCAGGCCCAGGGTGCTGATCCCCATTCACACGCTTGATCCGGGATACTTTGCCGCTCACCTGGAAGGGGAGGGCATCCAGGTGCGGATTCCGGAGCTGGGGGAGGAAATACGGCTAGGGCCTTGACTTCGGTAAGACACAAGAAGCATGAAGCAAAAAGGCTACTTGGCGGCTCCGATGTTATCCCACAACATGGATGTCAGATTTCGATTGCCACAGCCGGTTGATCAGGCCTAGCAGATAGTCGTCTGCGCAATCTGGCCAAGCGGGCAGCGCACTTGCGAATTCAGAGAGACGTAACGGCGGCCCAGCGACAGCTGCCGCGGCACTCCTTTCGCTTCCAATTCTTTGTGGAATTGTTTCGCGTTGGCTTCTGGTTAGCGAATGGAGAGTCGGTACCCTCGGTCGGACTGTTCTTGACCACTCTGTGCTGTCGGATGATCCACGGCGGGACTCGCGTGAGTCCGTGGGCTATCCTTCTGAGCAAGGCTGACTCTGGCATGCCTGACGCACCAGCGCCCGGTGAAGCCATTCGGCCGGCCACCATACGGAGAGGCTTTAGGAAATGTAGCTTTGATGGGCAGGGAAGTCGTTGCAAATGTCCTGCGGTCATGCTATAATACCCGTGGCCACGAGGGCCAAAAGGAGCCGAGCAAGCCCCTCAGCACCTCATGAATGACCCAGCGGACAAGACGCTAAAACCAAGAAGCTGGACGTCAGTACCTGAGCGATAACCCTTAAGCTCGCCTGAAGGAAATGGGGCCCTGCGGGGAGCCTGGTTGGTTGCTCCCGGAAAGGAGGTGCCAGCGCGAATTTGGCCGATAGATGCTCCCTATAAGGCCTGATTTTCAGGCCTAATCTTCTAATCAAGGAGGAGACGCATGCGAAGGAAGAATCTGGAACTACTGATCGCTGTGGTCTTGGTAGCCCTTGTCTGCTTGCCATTGAGCGCCTACGTCGTTAATGCCGATGACGGCGGAGGCTACCGGGCCTACCTGCCCCTCGTCGTGAAAGACTGGTCTCCCTTTGAACCGGAGCTGGTCCACCTCTCCTGGGCGGAGAATGACGTCTACCACACCATGGCGGCAGTGTGGTGGACGCTGGGGCAGGCGGAGACCATGATGGTCTACGATACGGCCAGCCACGACGATCCGGCAGATTACCAGTTCAGCGCCACCGGCGAGACCTACCGCATCGCACCTGAAGTGGATCGCCACGGCAACCCGATAACGACCGTCTTCCCGGGCTATTTCCACGAGGTGCATCTGGAGGGCCTGGAGCCCGGCACCCTCTACTACTTCCGGGTAGGGAGCGATAAGGGCTGGTCCAGGGAGTGGAGCTTCCGCACCATCGGGCTCGACGAGGACGTCAAGTTCATAGCAGGCGGAGACTCCCGCAGGCCATGGGCGGCGGCGGAGATCGAGCGCCATCCCTACACCATCTCTAACTGGCCCTACGCTCGAGACGCCGTGACCGCCCACGCCGCCCAGGAGGAC
>Ga0190286_1001057_pt1 | contig 10505 bp, 3 predicted proteins | sample 48691834_MG_FD_183241 | JGI IMG/M metagenome (GOLD analysis project Ga0190286, IMG submission 183241) | Hydrothermal vent microbial mat bacterial communities from Southern Trench, Guaymas Basin, Mexico - 4869-18-3-4_MG | ecosystem: Environmental > Aquatic > Marine > Hydrothermal vents > Microbial... | reverse complement strand
GGCGAAGGGCGAATATTATGTGTTCTCTTATCTCTCTTCATTATTTCAAAAGTGGTTAGACCAAAGGATAGTTGCATTCTTTGATTCCTTTACTAATATAAGTGGAGCGAGGCGGAAGGATGTGGAACATATAAGCGAAGAGAGGGAGAAGCTGATTTTTCACCTGCTCAAATATAAAGAGATACCGGGGGAATTGCTGGCAAAGCTTACAGGACTTAAAATAGAGCATGAGAGTGGAAGAGAAAGACATTACGGTATCAGAAATGCAAATTTCTTCTTCAAAAATCTCCGCTCAAATGAATAAGTGTGAAATGCCAGTTAAGGACACGGAACATGTGAATGGCATCTGTGAGCATGAAGATATACTGTCAAAGGAAATGCTTTTCACAGGCACGCAGGTGAACTATTATGTTGTATGTAAGACGAAGCTATGGCTTTTCTCGCATTTCGTGACGATGGAACACACATCAGATATTGTCTCATATGGAAAGCTAATCCATGAGATTTCGTATGAAGGGAGGAAGGAAATTATTATTGATGACAGAATAGCGATAGATTTTATCCGAAAGGGCGATAAGATGGTCATTCACGAGGTGAAAAAGGATAGAAAGATAGAGGATGCACACAAATATCAGCTGCTGTATTATCTGTATTACTTGAATCAGAAAGGTGTTGAGAACATAGAGGGAGAAATAGATTATCCGCTGTTGCGCAGGAGGGAGAAGGTCGTTCTTACAGAAGAACTGAAAGAGGAAATAGCGAAGATACTCGCAGGCATAAAGGAAGTGGTTGAGATGCCAAAACCTCCAGCACCTTCCCGCAGTAAAATCTGCCGGAAGTGCGCATATTTTGAGCTCTGCTGGGTGTGATGTTGCATGAAATTAAACTATTATATTTTGAGGAATGGCATACTGAGGAGAAAGCATAACACGGTGTATTTCGTGTATAGGGAGCGTGAGGATGAGGAGCACGGGGAGAAAGAGAACGGCGAGAGAGGTGTGTTTGAGGTTGAAGAGGCGCTTGGAGAGGCGCTTGGAGAAGAGTTTGAAGCGGTTGAAGGTGAATTGGGAGAAGCACCAGAAGAGACGGCAGATACGGATGCAGATGTGGGAGCGCATGGAGGAGAGAAAAGAAAAGGAGATGTTGAGGGGAAGATAGAGAAAAGGATAATTCCCATTGAGAAGATAGGTGCGATTTATGCCTATGGAAGAATATCCTTTACATCAGGCGTGATAAGTTATCTTTCAAAATACGGCGTGCCTGTGCATTTCTACAACTATTACGGTTTCTATGAGGGCAGCTATTATCCGAGAGAGACACTTATATCAGGAGATCTTGTGATAAAGCAGGCAGCGCATTATATAGATTGTGAGAAGAGGCTGGAGATAGCAAAAGAATTCGTTCGTGGTGCGGCAAGGAACATGATGCGCAACCTTGAGTATTACAATCGTGAGGGTAAGGATGTGAGTGGAGCGATTGAGATGATAAATGGACTGATTTCTTCAATAGATTCGCATGAGATTGAAAGGACCACGCAGCTTATGGCGGTGGAAGGCGCCATACGAAACACCTACTATCAGAGTTGGGAGGAGATATTACCAGATAGATTCAGGTTTGAGAAGAGGACGAAACAACCGCCAGAGAATCCGATAAATGCGCTGATAAGCTTCGGAAACTCACTGCTATACGGAGCGGTGCTGACTGAAATATACAACACACAGCTGAATCCTGCAATAAGCTATTTGCATGAGCCTTTTGAGCGGAGGTTCTCACTCGCTCTTGACATTGCGGAAGTGTTCAAGCCATTCCTCGTTGATCGTGTGATATTCAAGCTGGTGAACATGAACATGCTTTGTGAGAATGATTTTGTGAGCAATCTGAATGCGTGTTTGCTGAATGAGAGGGGTCGCAGGACATTTATTGAGGAATGGGAGAAAAAAATGCGAACAACGATAAAGCATAGAGAGCTGAGAAGGAAAGTGTCATATCAGAGGCTGATCAGGCTGGAGTGCTACAAGCTTGTGAAACATCTGCTCGGTGTCAAAAAATATAAGCCGTTTGTTATCTGGTGGTAGGAGAGGAAAGAAATGAATGAGCTCCGCAGAAGCTCGGTGGCTGCGGGGAGCGATGATGTGAGGATGTGAGACAGTGAATAGGAAGCGGAGAATAGAAAATGTATGTCATAATTGTGTATGATGTGAATGTGGAGCGGGTGGAGAAGATATATCATTATCTGCGTAGATACATGGACTGGGTGCAGAACTCCGTGTTTGAAGGCGAACTTACAGTATCACAGTTCAAAAGGATAAAACACGATTTGAAGAAAATCATAAATGAAGAGGAGGATTCTGTGAGATTCTATATTCTGAGAACAAAAGAGCTGCTGAAGACGGAGACGATGGGTGTTGAAAAAGCCTCGCTTTCCACTATCATCTGATATGCATGAGCCATGTGCAAGTGGCAAGTGGAATGTAGCGTGTGGATAAACCACAGCCTCTCATGCTTAAGCGTCGCCCTCATTAAGTGTCGGGAATATTTATATAAGGGTGAGACGATCACATATATCAGATGAGGGTGCGGCGAGGGGGACTGCGCAGAGATGAGAGCAGCTTGAAAATACATGTTTTCAAGGGCTGTTAAACACGGACTAAGGTAGGATTGAAAGCAATCACGACAGTAGACGATGGCGTTAAGGGCGTTGATGTGTTAAACACGGACTAAGGTAGGATTGAAAGATCATCACTTACAACTTCCTCACCATTTACATAAATAGTTAAACACGGACTAAGGTAGGATTGAAAGGCTCTTCCTGCCCTTCTTCCTCCGATGACTGCTGCTGTTGTTGTGTTAAACACGGACTAAGGTAGGATTGAAAGGCAGCGAGGAGCAGCACTGCGAGTTCGAGGATTTCGTTAAACACGGACTAAGGTAGGATTGAAAGTCATTCTGTCGTGTGAGATTTTGGATTTCTTGGATGGGTTAAACACGGACTAAGGTAGGATTGAAAGTAAGAATGCCACGAGCAAATTTTGCGGGAACGATGATGGTTAAACACGGACTAAGGTAGGATTGAAAGTAACTTCTCAATTGACCGCTCTATCTTTTGAATGTCGTTAAACACGGACTAAGGTAGGATTGAAAGAGATGTCTGCCTTCCAGATTTCAGCGCCGTTTTTCGTAGTTAAACACGGACTAAGGTAGGATTGAAAGGGTCAAATGCAATTTTCCTTTCAAGCGACACTAAAACCGGTTAAACACGGACTAAGGTAGGATTGAAAGGCGGTTAAAGTGTGTCTCGCTGGCAGAAACACGGGAATGGTTAAACACGGACTAAGGTAGGATTGAAAGAAGATGTCGTGCCTTCCTTACAAGACGAGGAAGAGGTGTTAAACACGGACTAAGGTAGGATTGAAAGAAGTGTTCCACAGAAACCTCCTGCCCTGCCCGTCAGAGTTAAACACGGACTAAGGTAGGATTGAAAGATAAAGGCGGAGGGGGAGATAAAGGGCGTGAGCAGGGGTTAAACACGGACTAAGGTAGGATTGAAAGCAACGAAGAAAGTGTTGTTTTGAACGCCTATTGCCAGTTAAACACGGACTAAGGTAGGATTGAAAGTTTCTCATCCCCCTCTCAGACACCTGTCTCTATTAGTTAAACACGGACTAAGGTAGGATTGAAAGATCCCTCTCGCATCTTCCGCAGCGTAAGCAGCGCCTCGTTAAACACGGACTAAGGTAGGATTGAAAGCAAAAACCCGCCGTATTCGTAAAAATGCTTGAAAACCTGGTTAAACACGGACTAAGGTAGGATTGAAAGATAGAAGTTGTCTGCGAGAACTTTCAGCGCTATTGCAGTTAAACACGGACTAAGGTAGGATTGAAAGAAGAAGTGGAGGAAGAGCATAAGGAGCGGGTGATTTCATAGTTAAACACGGACTAAGGTAGGATTGAAAGAGCGACATGAATTCTTCCATCCTTGCCCTTGCGGAAGTTAAACACGGACTAAGGTAGGATTGAAAGGACAGCGACAAGACATACATCATGAAGAAGGTTCTGCCACGCTTGTTAAACACGGACTAAGGTAGGATTGAAAGATAAGCAAGACTGTGCTTGGTGATAGAAGCTATACGCGTTAAACACGGACTAAGGTAGGATTGAAAGCAACTTTCGGCATTTTCTCACCCCCTCGCCTCGGGCTAGTTAAACACGGACTAAGGTAGGATTGAAAGACACATGTATAGTTGCGAAGAGTTTGCGTGGCTTTTTGTAGTTAAACACGGACTAAGGTAGGATTGAAAGTTCTTATTCATCTATCACACCACCTCTCCACTCCTCTTCTCAAGTTAAACACGGACTAAGGTAGGATTGAAAGACCGCCATTCGCACTCTTGAAATCATCATAACTCTTGTTAAACACGGACTAAGGTAGGATTGAAAGTCAAGCCTCCTTTTTTCTCAACGAGCTCGTTGAAAGTTAAACACGGACTAAGGTAGGATTGAAAGCTTATAGTATTTGCGATTGCCTTTGCTTTGCTCTACGGGTTAAACACGGACTAAGGTAGGATTGAAAGATTGCAGTTACAGGCATTCCTATGTTAAGAATGGGCTTGTTAAACACGGACTAAGGTAGGATTGAAAGAGTTCAACTTTCACTCTTCCTTGCTTCTGTGCCTCCTGTTAAACACGGACTAAGGTAGGATTGAAAGGCAGAGCAAGTGAAGAGAGGTGTTGTTGGTGGATTGTGTTAAACACGGACTAAGGTAGGATTGAAAGAATAGCGAATGAAGAGCGCTTCTCTTGCGTCATAATGTTAAACACGGACTAAGGTAGGATTGAAAGAACGCTTTCGTTACCTTATATGCCTCCTCTTCCGTTGTTAAACACGGACTAAGGTAGGATTGAAAGTTAGAGTTTAGACTAAACAGATGGATTGAGAGTTGGGGTAGTTAAACACGGACTAAGGTAGGATTGAAAGCGTGAGTTAGGAGATGTTATAAGGGATGTCGTGGAGAGTTAAACACGGACTAAGGTAGGATTGAAAGTAGGACATTAGAGAGAGTGAGCGTCATTTCTGCTCGTTAAACACGGACTAAGGTAGGATTGAAAGTTCCTCTCCTTACACTCACATACAACAGATACAGACATGGTTAAACACGGACTAAGGTAGGATTGAAAGCTGGAAAGCTGATTGTGAGGCGTGTGTTTGAGGATTGTTAAACACGGACTAAGGTAGGATTGAAAGATTGCTTGTTTGCTACTCTTGCTGTTTTTGAGTATTCGTTAAACACGGACTAAGGTAGGATTGAAAGGAGGAGATTGCCATCACAACAGAAACAACAAGAGGACCGTTAAACACGGACTAAGGTAGGATTGAAAGTTGTTGCATTCAAAGAGAATGTTGTTGCATCATACTTCTGTTAAACACGGACTAAGGTAGGATTGAAAGTTGGAGAGAGTGTTTTATTGACCATATTTCCAGATTTTGTTAAACACGGACTAAGGTAGGATTGAAAGTAGTCCGTGTTTAACGTGGATTGTGATTTTGATTTAATTGATATGCTCAAGCATCGTTAAACACGGACTAAGGTAGGATTGAAAGCTACTGTTTTCACTTTCACATCACCTCCTACTAAAAGTTAAACACGGACTAAGGTAGGATTGAAAGTTTTACTCCATCACATCCAGTATAATCCAAACTCTCGTTAAACACGGACTAAGGTAGGATTGAAAGTTGAAATGATATACATGAAACACTGTTCCTCCTGTGTATAGTGTGTTAAACACGGACTAAGGTAGGATTGAAAGTGAGCACTTTCTACACACCGAGTATGTTGGCGAGAGTGTAGTTAAACACGGACTAAGGTAGGATTGAAAGGCATTTCAAAGAACTCATCATCATTTTTTGCAAGAAATCCAGTTAAACACGGACTAAGGTAGGATTGAAAGGTTCCAACTGCCTGTTGTTGTGGAGATTGGTGTTGCTTGTTAAACACGGACTAAGGTAGGATTGAAAGCAAGTCGCTACTCAATAGATGCAGTGCTTCTATGGGAAGGTTAAACACGGACTAAGGTAGGATTGAAAGGCACTCAGATTCTTCACTACCGTTTCTGCGAGCATCGTTAAACACGGACTAAGGTAGGATTGAAAGGCGATATGGGGAGGAGGCTCGCATCCTGATATAATCTCGTTAAACACGGACTAAGGTAGGATTGAAAGATGCGTGGAAGGAGACGGGCAAATATACGGTTGTGCTTGTTAAACACGGACTAAGGTAGGATTGAAAGCCCTTGTGCAACATGAACGGGTTCAGCACGGGCTTCGTTAAACACGGACTAAGGTAGGATTGAAAGAACTTCCGACGGGGGAGGGTCGCAGAGCGTTCATAGTTAAACACGGACTAAGGTAGGATTGAAAGCTGTGAACGGATACGGCGGGTCGGGGTAAAATCCGCGTTAAACACGGACTAAGGGAGGATTGAAAGGGTTGCAGTCGTTGCGGAGGCGTTGTAGGCGAACCTCGGTTAAACACGGACTAAGGTAGGATTGAAAGGCGAAATATGGCACGAGGCTCATCTGGACGGAGGATGAAGTTAAACACGGACTAAGGTAGGATTGAAAGGAAATCGCTTTACTACTCGCATCTGTGTTGAAGCATGTTAAACACGGACTAAGGTAGGATTGAAAGACAGATGGTATCACATAGTAGCGGTTTATGACGGAGAGTTAAACACGGACTAAGGTAGGATTGAAAGGGGGCAGCGTCGCTCAAATCCTTCTGCTTTTTCTTCTCCAGTTAAACACGGACTAAGGTAGGATTGAAAGCGTTTTCGCCTGCGTCGTGCCGTGCTTTCAGCGTGCTTTGTTAAACACGGACTAAGGTAGGATTGAAAGACGATTTCTGCAACCGAGCACTTGTTTGAGAGCGTTGTTAAACACGGACTAAGGTAGGATTGAAAGATCGCACTGTTGAGGAAAGAGAAAGCGTCCTGCTGTTGTTGATTTCGTTAAACACGGACTAAGGTAGGATTGAAAGTGCTCTTCCTCCCAACCTAATCTGCGGTGCTGCCACGTTAAACACGGACTAAGGTAGGATTGAAAGCGACGATATTATCCGCACTGATGGAAGTCCCATCGTGTTAAACACGGACTAAGGTAGGATTGAAAGAAATACACTTTCAAATCGTCATCAACATCCGCAATGTTAAACACGGACTAAGGTAGGATTGAAAGTCAACTGTTGAAGTTTCCAGTAAGTGTCCTCTGTGAGGTTAAACACGGACTAAGGTAGGATTGAAAGATGAATTCAAGCGTCACCTTGTAGGTTGCAGCCACACCCTGTTAAACACGGACTAAGGTAGGATTGAAAGCCACGAGCTTTTATCAGGTCGCAGACATCTTCTATTGGTTAAGTTAAACACGGACTAAGGTAGGATTGAAAGGTGAGCGTTGCGATGTTGAGCATACCAACCGCATGAGTTAAACACGGACTAAGGTAGGATTGAAAGCATCGTTAAGAATGCACTCAAGCTCCGCCGAGTATAGTTAAACACGGACTAAGGTAGGATTGAAAGCCAATTATCCGTATCTTTGTTTTGTGTGTTCTATTCCACTTGTTAAACACGGACTAAGGTAGGATTGAAAGCAATTGCACTCGCTACGGGATATTTCTCCTCAAACTGTTAAACACGGACTAAGGTAGGATTGAAAGGTCGTCAGATATGCATACAACGCCTCTGCGACGACTGCGTTAAACACGGACTAAGGTAGGATTGAAAGTGATGGCAAGGAAATACTTCCCAGGGAGAAGATAATAAAGTTAAACACGGACTAAGGTAGGATTGAAAGCGCAGTCTCACGGTTGGCACAAAATACACATATAGAATCGTTAAACACGGACTAAGGTAGGATTGAAAGACGACCTTTTGAGTTGCGCTTGTTGTTGGCGATGCATCAGGTTAAACACGGACTAAGGTAGGATTGAAAGATTAAATCCCATTGCAGTCCGCATGATGATTTGATTCAGTTAAACACGGACTAAGGTAGGATTGAAAGTATTGAAGTGCTGAAGGGCATAGAATTCCCCTACATAGCGGTTAAACACGGACTAAGGTAGGATTGAAAGGGGAACTCTGCCTTTACCTTAAAGGGAGGCTTGCCAGTTAAACACGGACTAAGGTAGGATTGAAAGCAGTATGCCTTCGCTCCTGAAACCGTCTGCTTCACATGGTTAAACACGGACTAAGGTAGGATTGAAAGTTTATCTCGGAAGATGCAAGCTCGGCGACCGCATATATGAGTTAAACACGGACTAAGGTAGGATTGAAAGAGCTGAAGATGCAATATATGCCTCAGCATCGCTCACGGGTTAAACACGGACTAAGGTAGGATTGAAAGATAACTTCGCAATCGCCATGTCCCGCTCTCTCTTCGTTAAACACGGACTAAGGTAGGATTGAAAGAATGCTGGGAAATTCCTTACCTGTGAAAACATCAAAGTTAAACACGGACTAAGGTAGGATTGAAAGTTTGCTCGTCGTGAGGAGAAATGAGATAGACGCTGATTGTTAAACACGGACTAAGGTAGGATTGAAAGGTGCACATTGCCGTTCGTCGGGGGGAAAAACTGAGAGTTAAACACGGACTAAGGTAGGATTGAAAGTGCGGATGTGTTCCACACGAAGCGACGACCTTCTTTGTCGTTAAACACGGACTAAGGTAGGATTGAAAGTCGTCTTCGCTGACTTTGAACGAGCTGCCAACGCCAAGTGTTAAACACGGACTAAGGTAGGATTGAAAGTAGTGACATCAAGCGAGACCCCCCTGTTCCTATCCAGTTAAACACGGACTAAGGTTTTGCTCGTCGTGAGGAGAAGTGAGATAGGCGCTGAGTTCCTATCCAGTTAAACACGGACTAAGGTAGGATTGAAAGACTCCAAATCCACTAAGGCGACATTCGCAGGGTCAAGTTAAACACGGACTAAGGTAGGATTGAAAGGAACGATGAACGAAATCATTTTACACGCTCACTCAGGGTTAAACACGGACTAAGGTAGGATTGAAAGAACTTCGCAGGCAACATATCTGTGGGAAGTATGAGTCCCGTTAAACACGGACTAAGGTAGGATTGAAAGGCAAGGAGGTGAAGAAGAGGAGTGGTGAAGAGACTTTGTTAAACACGGACTAAGGTAGGATTGAAAGCTCACACATGCAGACATGGAGCGTGAGAGATATTAAGTTAAACACGGACTAAGGTAGGATTGAAAGAAAGGACAGCACAACAAGAGAAATTGCAGAATACATACTTGTTAAACACGGACTAAGGTAGGATTGAAAGATTTTGAGGATGGGATTTAAAGGAATTGCAACACCTTCGTTAAACACGGACTAAGGTAGGATTGAAAGACATTAGTAGGAACTCTAAACAAAGAACTCAAACTTAGTTAAACACGGACTAAGGTAGGATTGAAAGTCAAGTGGTGTGAGATAGAATATCTTTTCTGTGTCCTCAGTTAAACACGGACTAAGGTAGGATTGAAAGGTGGACCCGAAGGCGTGGCTTTCAGCGATTTTGTATAGTTAAACACGGACTAAGGTAGGATTGAAAGCAAAAGTTTTACCTGTGAGCGTCGCAATATTGAGCAGTTAAACACGGACTAAGGTAGGATTGAAAGACAATTAGATCCCGCTCCGTGCTCCAAGTGCGAATGGTTAAACACGGACTAAGGTAGGATTGAAAGCAATTTCATGTCTGATGTCTCTGTAACTTCTGTGACTTGTTAAACACGGACTAAGGTAGGATTGAAAGCCTGCAATATGAGTATATCATTCGCCGCCAGTCCGTGTTAAACACGGACTAAGGTAGGATTGAAAGTTGCTTGCAGCAATGCGTTCTGGTCGTTCTGAGAGAGGCGTTAAACACGGACTAAGGTAGGATTGAAAGTTATAATACCTTCCTTTAGCGTCTCTGCGAAATCCTTAAGTTAAACACGGACTAATGAATGAGGATTTCTGCTTTACGAAGGCAGAAAGGAGGAAGAAGTCAATCCGCTTTTGCTGTTATTTTGTTTTCACGCTTTTCACCGTTTTCACCGAGTAGCAGCAAAGAGAGGACAGCCATTCTCACGGGGACGCCGTAAAAAGCCTGCTCAAAGTATTTCGCTTGCGGAAGCGCATCCACAGAACGCTCAACCTCATCTGTCTTCGGAAGCGGATGCATCACTATCACATCCCTGTTCTCACGCAAAAGTTCGGCAGTTATACGATAAGAACCCGCAACTTTCATATATTCCGTCGGGTCTGGGAAGCGTTCCCGCTGTATCCTCACAACATACAACACATCCACATCTCCTATCACATCATAAATATCCTCCACTTCGTAGATTTTTGCCCCTTTTTCCCTCAAATCCTTCTTTATTTCCTCTGGCATCCTCAACGACGGTGGTGATACAAGGAATATTTTTGCGTTGTATAGTGCGAGAGCGTAAGCGAGCGAATGGACTGTTCGCC
>Ga0190286_1001056_pt1 | contig 10509 bp, 12 predicted proteins | sample 48691834_MG_FD_183241 | JGI IMG/M metagenome (GOLD analysis project Ga0190286, IMG submission 183241) | Hydrothermal vent microbial mat bacterial communities from Southern Trench, Guaymas Basin, Mexico - 4869-18-3-4_MG | ecosystem: Environmental > Aquatic > Marine > Hydrothermal vents >... | reverse complement strand
CTATTATCCTTAGGAACTCCCTCCGAGACCCGTCTCTGAGTATCCCCCGAGCCAGCTCCTCGAAGATAACTCGGTTCACGTAGATCCTATCCTCCTCAGGTGGCACCAGAGCCTCGATCCCATGCCTGGCCAACCCCTCCCTGTAGAAGGGGCGCTCCATGGTGAACCTTGTCCCCAATAGGCCTACGGTCTTAATGCCCTCCTCCAGGATCGCCTCAGCCGTGGCGTCGAGGATGCTGATGAGTGGTATAGGGGACTCAGCTGAGAGTTCATCGAAGAGTATATGCATCGTATTGGTGGCTATGACGGCGAAGTCCGCCCCAGCGGCGGCGAGGCTCCTCAACCCCTTAAGGAGCTCCCTCCCGATGCTCCTCCAATCCTCCCTCTCCATCCAGTCTATGAACCTCTGAAAGCTGACGCTGTATATGATGATCTCGGGATAGCCGTGATCCCCATAGAGCTCCTGATACCTCCTTACAATATGTAGATAATAGACGACCGTCGACTCCGGGGTTAGCCCACCCAAAATCCCGATCCTCTTATACATAATAATCTCTTACTTCAACTTCAATTAAAGTCTGTTTCATGGTTTCAAGGAGCATCGAGTGCATTCAGTCCTCGATCCTTATGTGATCCCGATCGATGTGGGCGAAGCATTCCTCCCTGGGCCAAAACTGAAGTAGGTATGCCCCTCCCATCGGTCATGAAGCGCCACATCCCTCTTCACGGCCTCCTCAACCGCCCTCTCAGCCCCTAACCATCTTCTACGCGGTATCCGTGAAGGGTTGATCCTCGATTATTCCTCCCAGGGCCCTGCTCTGGAGTCTATCCCACCTTTAATCGATTTATCCCTCAATTAAAATAGCTCATCGTCTTATTATATCAGATGTCCACCTACTTCGCCTCTCAACCCTCATCGGGGGAGATAGAGGAGAGGATTGAGGGATTCCCCTCCTGGATAGAGGTTGATCTCGATGCCATAACCTGGAATCTGGAGGCGATAAGGCGGAGGGTAGGCGTCGAGGTTATACCCTGCATAAAGGCAAACGCCTATGGCCACGGCCTAATCCCAGTGGCGGCTCATCTAATTGAGCTTGGAGTTCAACGCTTCCTCGTCGCAAAGCTCCCCGAGGCCCTAGAGCTGAGGGAGGCAGGGTTGAGCTGCGGCATCATCAATATGGACCCCCTCTACTCCATGAGGAGTTACGAGGCCGTTGTGCGGCTGGGGATAACTCAGGTTGTCTACACCCTGGAGGCGGCTCGCCGCCTAAATGAGGCCGCTGAGAGGCTGGGGGAGAGGGCGGGGGTCTTCGTCAAGATCGACACAGGTCTAGGCCGTGTGGGGGTTCGATATGATGAGGCTCCAGGCTTCATAGAGCGTTTGACGAGGCTGCCCAACATCGATCTGGAGGGGGTCTTCTCCACCTTCATGGAGGTTCCGGAGGTTGATAGGGTTCAGTTGGAGAGGCTGCTATGGGTCTGCGGGGAGCTGGAGAGGAGGGGGATAGATCCAGGCACTCGATCCATAGCCAGCAGCTACGGAATCCTACACCACCCAGACTCCTACCTCGACGCCGTCAGGCCTGGGATAACCCTCTTCGGCGTCCACCCAGAGGAGGGTTCCGAGGCCCTCATGGAGTTGAGGCAGGCACTAGTCTTCAAGGCGAGAGTGGAGCAGGTGAAGTGGGTTGAGGAGGGCGAATCCCTCACCTATAATAGGCGCTTCACCGCCCCCAGGAGGATGAAGGTTGCAACCATCCACGTCGGCTACTACGACGGCTACCCAAGAGGCCTAACAAATAAGGGTTTAGACCTCATCTCAGGCGAATATAGGAGGGTGGTGGGCACAGTCTCCCTAAACCACCACCTCATAGACGTAACAGGACTCGAAGTGAAGCCGGGAGACGTGGTGGAGCTCATAGGGCGTGGAGAGAACAACGTCGGGAGAGTCGCAGAAATCGCAGGCATAACCCCCTACCACCTACTGATCAGCCTAAACCCCATCACACCCAGAGTCTACTACAAAAAGGGCAAACCCATCGCCATAGAACCCAAATAGATTTTATATCCCTCCAAGCCGAAGAATCTAAAAGGGGCCGGGGTAGCATAGCCTGGCAATGCGCTGGACTCATGATCCAGAGGCCGAGGGGCCAGCGCCCAGGCCGGATAAAGATCGTGGGTTCAAATCCCACCCCCGGCACTCACACTGAGGGAGAGTGCTTACTTTTAATCCCTCATCTCGTTTTCATAACGGTGTTATATTTTTCCTCAGATGTTAATGGTGGCTGTAACGGAGTAATACAATAGGTAAGTATTAATAGGAGGGGGCTTCTATTCTCTCCACCGGTTCTCCGATCTCTGAGATTCGTCTCTCGTGGATGTTTCTCTTGGTTTGGGGCCTTTAGCTCCGAGGTGGGGAGCTATACAAGTACCAATGCGAAATGGGGTGGAAAGCGATGCGTTTCCTCGTCGTTTGGGGCTGGGATCCAGCTAATGCCCGTGAAGTCTCCAGGAGATTCGCTGAGGAGTTCAACCCCTCTGAGGGTGTGAGGTTCATATACCCCATCAGCACCCTGATCGGTGCCAATAGGGGTTTCACCGTCATCGAGGCTGAGCGTGAAGCCGACATCCATAGGGCTGTTCGGGATTGGCTTGATCTCTGCACCTTCGACATCTATCCAATTATGAAGTCGGAGGAAGCCGTAAAGGCGTAAGCCTTAGAGAATTTCCTCTCTCCTTTCCATTTTTCTTGCTGATTCATCTAGCTTCTCAGTCCAACCATAGGGTTTCAGGCAACTCCCTGAAGTGTTCATCTCCGGTCAGCACCTTCGCCTCCCTCATCCTGGCGGTGGCGAGGATTATGGCGTCGAAGAGACTAGGCTTTCCGATCCCCCTCTCATCAGCTCTACTTAGGAGGTCCTCGTAGCACGACGCCGACTCCAGGGCAACTTCCTCATCTATGGGTATGATCTCCGAGGTCTCCACTATAAGTCTGAGCCTCTCCCTTATCGCCTCCCTCTCCACCCCCTCTCTATGATACTTCCGGGCGATCTCGGCCAGGACGATGCCTGGTGTGAAGACCCTATCCGCCTCCAGCATTCTCTCCCTGACCTTCTCCCCCTCACTACTGCCGATGAAGAGCTCTATCCATGCGTAGGAGTCAACTACGATCCTCACCCCGATCCTCCTCCCTGAATGGTTGGATTCTCCCCCTATCGATTCCGAAGGCCTGATTGATAAGGTACTTACGTTGTCTCCTTATGAGGAGGCGTATAGTCTCGTCAAGGCTTTTGGCACCTATTCTCCATCGAATCTGCTCAAGCAGGTTTAGGGTCTCCCTCGAGAGTCTGATCGTCGTGGCTCCACCCATCAACTTGTATATCAATATACAAGTATATAAGTGTCAATTTGGGCCTATATGCCCTCTGGCCGTCTGAACTATGACGCATTTAAGGCCCTCAGCCTCCAGGTTCTCCTTCACCTTCAACATCTCCTCGACGCTGGGCCTCCTCAAATCGAGGCGTCTGAAGGTTGGATAGTAATCGAGGACGGTGACCTGGAGCTCCGGATTTATGGCTGCTATACGGCTTCCAGCCTCAGCGATCTCGTCGAGGGTTATGAGGCTGCGGTTGTAGATGAGGCCGACACCCAGATAGACCTCCCCTCGATACTCGGCGTCGATGTATTCTATGGCTCTCCAGGCGTTCTCCAGATATCTCGAGGCCTTCTCCCTATCCCTTAGGCCCGTGATGCCCATGTAGGTCTCAACCCTCACAGCCTTCGGCTCGACGCCGATGTTGTTACACCCCGCCTCAACGAGGTCGTCGACATAATCCGGCGTCAACAGCGTTCCGTTGCTGTCGAGGTGTCTCCTCACATCCTCCCCTACGAGCCCTGTGAGCTCTTCGAAGAACTCAGTCAGCCAACGCCGATTCAGCGTCGGCTCCCCGCCGCTTATGGCTGCGCCGCCGGTTCTATAGCGCCTGACGCAGTGGGCCACCTCTCTCGCCGCCTCCTGAGGCGTCAGGGCTGGGCTGTAGTTGTCGTAGGTGACGTGGTAGTTCTGGCATTGGGGGCATCGGAGATTGCAGCCTGCCGCCCAGATGGCCGCCTCCACATAGCGTCTCCGCCTGGTCCCCCACCATGGTGTCGCCTTTCCACCAACGGGGTGGGGCTCTGGGCCGTGGATGATCCTCAGCGGCGTCGCTCCCTCCACCGAGGTCTCGATGCGCATGCCATCCCTGATTGGGGTGATGCAGCTCCGCTCCAGCTCGCCGTCGATGAGGAGGGCGCAGCTCCAGCATCCCCCTGTCCCGCAGGCCAGTGAGGGCTCCCCTCTTCCAGGCTCCTTGAAGCCGTAGCCGAGGGTCTTTAATGCCTCGGCAACCGTCACTCCGCTGGGGGCCTCGAATTCAACGCCGTCTACCCAGATCTTGATGGGTTCAACGTCTGCCTCGATCTCCTCGATGATTCTCGCCTCCCGTGGGCAGGCCCAGTAGCAGGCGAGGCATCCTATACATTCTTCGGGGCTGTGGCAGACTTTTAGGCAGATGCCGCATCCATCGCACCTTGAGGCGTCGACGACTACTCTACGAAGTTTCATCGTGTGGATTTTGGCCTTGTGTCTTTTAGGTGTTTGAGTTGTCTGGCCTTTCCCCCCTCAATAGCTCTCTCAGCGCCTCTTTCAGCGGGGTCTTTATCGTCTCCCTCAGCCTCCTCAGCGTCTCCCTGCCCCTTTGGGTGGTCGAGTAGTATTTGACCCGCCGTCCATCCTGCCTCCTCTTCTCGCTTGTTAGGTATCCCCCCTCCTCCAATTCGTAGAGGAGGGGGTAGACGATGCCTGGGCTTAGGGGCTGACCCGTGATCCTCTCCAGCTCCTTCATCACCCTATATCCCGTCATGGATTCTTTGGAGAGGAGCCAGAGAATTATCAATCTATTCAGGCCTCTGATCATCGACCTTATCAGCTCCTCCCCCATCTCAGTGGATTGTTACTTTAATGCTTAATAACACCCTCGAAAGATTGATATTGGCTTTCAGGGAGGTGTGTTGGGGTATGGTCGGCGTCGACCTCGCCTTCCTCCGAAGCCTTGAGCGCCCCCTAATACTATGGATGCTCTCCCATGGGCCGAGGCATGGCTACGAAATCCTGAAGGAGCTCCATAGGTTGACTGGGCTGGGTGTGAAGCCGAGCCTCGTCTACCCCTTCCTCCATAGATTGGAGCGGGAGGGCTTCACCATGAGCATATGGATCAGCCAGGGGGGTCGACGAATAAGGCTTTACAGATTGACGGAGAGGGGTGAAACCCTCTTAGAGCGGGTTAGAACTCTGCTCATACCCCTCAGGGAGCTCCTATCCTCCCTCCTGGGCTGAGCGAAATATTTTAAAAATCGATACATTATAGATCATAATCCTCTGGAGGTTTCTAAAGTTGAGCCGTAGGGGAGGCTACAAAATCGTCCTAACAGCCGATAGAACACTTATGAGCGAGTATCACGGCGGAATCTTCCTCGGCTTCAGCGCCTGCGTCCCAAGGGGGTTGATACCCGACAGCCTATACTTCTCAGTCTTCTGTCCACCCATCAAGGCTGGGCCCGACGGCTCAGCTGAGGCAGCCCCCTATGGAACCAGGAAGATCGAGGCAGCCCTCCTCGAATATGGCTTCAAGCGTAATGAGGTCATCGTCGCCCACCCCGAATATCTACACCGGGTTATAGGCCCTGAGACGAGGGTTCTCGGCATAACCGAGAACGACCCCTTAGGCATAGGGCCTGCTACCTCAACCTTCACAGGCCTCTTCGGCGGCGAGGCCTACATGGCCGTGAAGTTCAGGGAGCTCCTAAACCATCCAAGCGTTAGGCGTTATAGGCCGAGGATCATCGTCGGAGGCCCAGGGGCCTGGCAGCTTGTAGGCGAACCCCAGGGGAGTCTTGGCATAGACTGCGTCGTCGTCGGCGAGGGTGAGCGTGTCGTCGGCCCCCTCTTCGAGAAGGCTGTCCGAGGTGAGCCTCTACCCTCCGTCGTCTATGGTGAACCCGTCCCAGTGGAGGAGATACCCATCATCAGGGGGGCCACCATCGACGGCTTGGTTGAGATAGCGAGGGGCTGTGGAAGGGGATGCCGCTTCTGCGAGCCTACACTCCAGAGATATAGAGCCCTCCCAATACCACACATACTGAAGGAGGTTGAGGTGAATGTGCGGCATGGAAGGAGAAATCCGATACTCCATGCGGAGGATGTCCTACGCTATAGGGCCAGGAAGCCCTGGGAGGTCGATGTGGAGGCCGTCGTCAACCTCTTCAAGGCTGTGAAGTCGGTGCCAGGCGTCGAGGGAGTAGGCCTAAGCCACTTCGCCCTGGCGTCTGTAGCCTCAGCCCCCGAGGCGGTTGAGGGGATATCCAGAGTCGAGGAGGTCGGCGAGTCCGACCGATTCATCAGCGGTCAGACGGGGATAGAGACCGGCAGTCCAAGGCTGATGAGGAGATTGATGGCTGGTAAATGCCTCCCCTTCAAGCCTGAGGATTGGCCCGACGTCGTTGAGAGGGCCTTCGGCATATTGGAGGAGCATAGCTGGATTCCGGTTTCAACCCTCATCGTCGGCCTTCCAGGTGAAACCGAGGAGGATGTCTGCCTCACCATAGACCTCGTTGAGAGGCTTAGAACCTATAGAAGCCTCATAGTGCCGCTTTTCCTCGTAAGCATGGGAAGCCTAAGGGGTAAAACCCGCTCCTTCACCTATGAAGACCTGACGCAGAGGCATTCAGAGCTGATACTGAAATGCTGGAGACACAACCTGGAGTGGGCTCCAAGCCTCATAGAGACCTGGTCTAAGCAGTGCATAAAGAATGGCATCGCCAGGAGGGGGATAAAACTCGTCTTCTCCTACGGCATAAGGGTGGCTAAGAGGCTGCTGAGGGAGTGCGCAGAGAACTATGGCTACGACATCAAGGCTATGAAGGAGGACTATCAGCGTAGAGGCCTCGTCCCGAAGCTTCTCCACGCCCTGAAGGCTGTGGCGCCCTAACGGGAAGCTTTTTAGCCCCCAAGCCATATCGATGCTGGATTGTCCGAGAGGGAGCTCCTGGTAAGGAAGATAGAGAGCGGCATAGTCATCGACCACATACCCGCTGGCAAGGCCTTCCTCGTCCTCAAGCTGCTGAGACACGACCCGGAGGCTAAGGTTCTAATAGCGATGAACGTTGAGAGCAGGAAGCTTGGCCGTAAGGACTTGATAAAGCTGGAGGGGAGATACCTAACATCGAGGGAGATAAACCTCATAGCCCTCGTAGCCCCCGAGGCAACAGTCAACATCATAGAGGACTGGAAGGTGAGGGAGAAGCGTCGAATAGAGCCGCCGAAGATGGTGGAGGGGGTTTTCAGATGTCCAAATCCGCTTTGTCCAACGAACTCCCCATATAAGCCTCCGAAGACGAGGTTCAGGGTTGAGGCCGGTGGGAGGGCTGAGGAGACACGGCTCCACTGCGAATACTGCGGCTCCACCCTCTACTATGGAACCATAGAGGACTACATAGAGCGGGGTGAATTCACCCTTGAGGGTGGAGGCCTCGTCTCAAAGGCCAAGATCGAGCGGGTCTTCCTCGACCTCCTCATAGAGAAGGGAGCCCTAAGATTGGCCCCAAGCCCAGATGAGCTCTTCACCCTGAAGAGTGGGCGTCGATCACCCTACTTCATCAACCTCGGAGCCCTAACCGATGGAGAATCCCTGGCGAAGCTGAAGTGGGCCTTCGCCAGCTATATAGCGCTGCTCCTCGAGGAGAAGGCCATAAGCGACTTCGACTACGTCTTCGGCCCCAGCTATAAGGGCATCAGCCTCGCAGCCCTAACCTGCGAGGGCCTCAAGGAGCTCTATGGATTGGACAAGCGATATATGTATGACAGGAAGGAGGAGAAGCCCTACGGCGATGTCAAGGCAGATAGGGTGATCGTTGGAGCCTCATACTTCAAGCCTGGTGAACGAATCCTCGTCGTCGACGACACCATAACGACTGGTAAAACCAAGATAGACACCTTGGAGAAGTTGAAGCTACTCGGTGAACATGAGGTCGTAGGCATAGTCATCGCCGTCGACAGACAGGAGAGGATGGGGGACGCCGAACACGTCGATGAGAGGGGAGCCGTCGAATACATAGAGGAGGAGATCGGCCTGAAGGTCTACTCCATACAGAACATCAAGACCATCTATCAGCTCATAAGGGATAGCCTAGACGAGGATATGCGCCGAATCTGGATCGAATACTATCGACGATATGGAACAGTATCCCTCGAATGACTCAGGGCCAAACATTTTATGATGCCCCTCCCACTCTACCTGGGATGTAGGTTGGGCGCCGTGTCGAAGCCCGATGACGAGTTGATGCGGAGACGGATAGATGAGCTCCTTAGGGATTTGAGTCCAGATGTGAGGGAGACTGTTAGAGGCCTCATCGAGAATTATAGGGGTGAAGACTTGGAGAGGAGGTTGAAGCAGCTCATAGGGGTGAAGAGAACGCTGGAGCTCCTGGAGGGGCGTAGATAGCCATCAAACCTTATTAGCGAAAACGATCAGAGGAGTCTGAGGAGGGATGCCCTTCGAATTCTTAACCCTCGACGACGTCGAGGTGGAGAACAAAACCATCTTCCTCAGGGTTGACATCAACTCCCCCATAGACCCCTCGACGGAGAGAATCCTCGACGACTCCAGGATCAAGGCCATCGCCCCAACGCTTCAGGAGTTGAGGGGTGCGAGGGTTGTCCTCGGCTCCCATCAGAGCAGGCCAGGTCGATACGACTTCACATCCCTCCAGGCCCATGCAAGGGTAATCCAGATGTACTATGACGGCCCAGTGAAGTTCATAGACGATGTCATCGGCCCAAAAGCCGTCGAGGCCATAGGGGAGCTGAAGCCTGGGGAGATATTGGTTCTGGATAACCTGAGGAGGATAGATGAGGAGAACCGGAACATGCCGCCGGAGGAGGCTGCGAAGACGAGGCTTGTTGAGGTTCTCGCACCCCACTTCGACCTCGTCGTAAACGACGCCTTCGCAGCCGCCCATAGAAGTCAGCCCAGCCTAATAGGCTTCGGGGAGCTCCTCCCGATGGTGGCTGGGAGGCTGATGCAGCGGGAGCTTGAGGCCCTTGAAAGGGTTTTGGAGAACCCTGAGAGGCCATGCATCTTCATCCTCGGAGGAGCCAAGGTTGAGGATAGGCTGCCCGTCATCGATAGGGTTCTAAGGGAGGGGATCGCCGACAAGGTTCTCTTAGGCGGCCTCGTTCAGGAGCCCTTCCTAATGGCCCGTGGATACCTATCAAAGCGCCTTGAAAGCCTCGGCGATGAGGAGAGACATCTCGTAGATGAGGCCTCGAAGCTGCTGGAGAACTACGGCGACAGGATAGAGCTGCCCGTCGACCTCGCCCTCGACGTCGGGGGAGAGCGGGTTGAGGTGGGGGTAGGAAAGCTGACGGATGAGACAAACATCTACGACATAGGTCTAAACACCATCGTCCGCTACATAGATGAGGTTAAGGCCGCTGGAACAGTCGTTGCAGAAGGCCCACTGGGAATGTTTGAGCGAAGAGGCTTCCACATAGGGACGAAGGAGCTCCTAAGGGCGATGGCCGAATGCAGAGGCTACACCCTCCTCGGCGGGGGACACCTCGGAGCCATGGCATCACTCCTAGGCCTCGAAGGAAAAATAGACCACATAAGCACGGGAGGAGGAGCCCTACTGACACTGCTGGCAGGAGCACCCATGCCAGTCATAGAAGCCCTGAAGAGAGCCAAGGAAAGGTGGGGAGGCCAGCAAGGTTAATAAGCTGAACCCCTCCACAACCCATAGAAAGCGGGGCCGTGGTCCAGCTAGGGAGGATACGTGGCTTGGGCCCACGTGGTCGCCGGTTCAAATCCGGCCGGCCCCATTGGGTGGGGGTTTGGTGGTTTTTTATTATCTTTTGTTGTTTTTTTGTTTTGGGGTGTGGTTTGGAGAGGTTTGTGGCGAGGGTTTTTGGTGGTGGTAAGGTGACTATTCCTGTGAGGGTTAGGGAGCTGTTGGGGATTAGGGATGGGGATTATGTTCGTTTGGAGGTTTTGGAGGTGATTAGGAGGGGTGAGTAGGCTTCTCCATGGCCTGTATCGGCGTGGATTTATGCTCTGTGATCGATGTCTGTGGAATGGTGAGTGTGAGGGCTTTGAGCCTGGCGGGGTTTGTCGATATGAGAGGGAGGCTTTCCATCGCATCGTTGAGGCCTTGGTTGAGGGGTATGGCCTGGATGGGGTGGCTGATAGGCTTCTGGCTGAGAGGGCTGCGATGACTCTCATCAGGTTGGCGAGGGCTGAGGCCTATGAGGCTTGGAGGGGTTTCACAGAGCCGTCTGCCTCCTGGGTCAGCTACGTCGCCAGGCTGGACAGAACTCTCAGGGATATACTGCGGGAGCTGGCGGTCACCAGGAAGACCAGGAAGGAGTTGGAGGCCAAGTCTGCTCTGGAGGTGGATGTGGAGGAGCTCCTAAGG
>Ga0190286_1001053_pt1 | contig 10524 bp, 12 predicted proteins | sample 48691834_MG_FD_183241 | JGI IMG/M metagenome (GOLD analysis project Ga0190286, IMG submission 183241) | Hydrothermal vent microbial mat bacterial communities from Southern Trench, Guaymas Basin, Mexico - 4869-18-3-4_MG | ecosystem: Environmental > Aquatic > Marine > Hydrothermal vents >... | reverse complement strand
CTTGGCTGGTATGGTCTCCTTACCACAATTAGCCTAAATGCCTGATTTGTCTTTTCCATACAATGTACTGTCTCTGCTATATAACTGCCATTTTCATATGGTCTCCATTCATCATTTTAGCACACTTGCGGGTTTTTTATAGGGGAAACGAGGATTTTGGGCTAAAAGATTTCTTGCCTTTATATCCCTAATTTGTTAAAATAAGATACTATGTGTTTAGGTATTCCTATGAAGGTGGTAAAACTTGATCTGGCAAAAAGTGTAGCTAAGGTAGATATAGGGGGGACACAGCAATGGATAAGATTGGATATTATTAATGAGGTACCAAAAATTGGTGATTATGTCATAGTCCATGCAGGTTTTGCCCTTTATCGATTAAATGAAAAGGAAGCTAAGGAGACCCTATTTGAGGAAATGTTAAAGGATGAAACTCCGTTACATTGATGAATTCAGGGATCCACAAGTTGCCAGAAGATTGCTTTCTGAAATAAAAAATATTTCTCATAAACCTGTAAGACTAATGGAGGTCTGTGGCACTCATACTATGAATATTGGCCGCTATGGCCTAAGAAGGCTTTTGCCTCCTCACATTCGACCTATCTCTGGTCCAGGTTGTCCTGTGTGTGTCACTGGCTCCCATACCAGCCTTAACCAACAGCAGGCAAATGGAGCAGATATAAGAGTAGTATATTCAAGTTTTGATGCATTACGCCTTGCCTCAAAAAATTTAAAGCCTGTAGTATTTTTAGGGGTGGGTTTTGAGACTACAGCTCCTACTATTGCTGCCACAATAATAGAGGCAAAAAAGAAAAAAGTGAGAAATTTTTTGTCTTTTCTGCCCATAAGCTTATTCCACCTGCTATGGAGGTCCTCATTAGTAGTCCTGATGTAAATATAGATGGATTTATCTGTCTTGGTCATGTCTTAGTAATAATTGGTCTAAAGCCTTATAAAATACTGGTTAAAAGATATAAAGTGCCTTGTGTAGTAACAGGATTTGAACCTTTAGACATCCTTCAAGGTATCCTTATGTTAATAAAAGATGTAGAAAGTGGAGATAACTATTGCGGCCATTACAGCCAGACAATTACTCTGGAAAGCGATAGAGGTAGTAAGTAAAATAGGTCGAAAAAACGGGTGGTTTTATCCACTCATTTTTTTAACCAAATTTAAAGGCTAGCTGGTTTTTTGATTAAAAGCCTCTATCCTTCTATAACTAGGAGGTGCTAAAGCCTTTAAAAGGCAAAGAAAATGTATGAATATCTAATTGTAGGTGCAGGCATAACTGGTGTAACCGCTGCTAATATATTAGCCAAAGAGCAGAATAAAAGGGTTCTCATTGTAGAAAAGCGCAGACACATAGGTGGAAATTGTTATGACTATTATAATGAATATGGCCTTTTAGTCCATAAGTATGGCCCTCATATCTTTCATACCAATTACAAAGAAGTATGGGAATATTTGTCACAATTTACCCAATGGATGCCGTACCAACATAAAGTGTTGGCCTATGTAGATGGAAAATTGGTTCCCATACCTATAAATCTTAATACTATAAATTTACTTTTTGGCTATTCTTTTAACAGTAAAGAAATGGAAAATTGGATTGAGGTCAATAGAAATAATATTGAGTCTCCAGAGAATGCTGAAGAAATGGTATTGAGCAGGATGGGAAAGATATTATATAAAAAATTCTTTAAAAACTACACTAAAAAGCAATGGGGAATATCTGCACAAGAACTAGAACCTATGGTGACGGCTAGAATCCCCATAAGATTTAATAAAGATGATAGGTATTTTACAGATAGATACCAAGGTATTCCTCAAGCTGGGTATACAAAGATGTTTGAAAACATGTTAGCTGATAAAAACATCGATGTTTTATTGGGTGTTGACTATAAGAAATTAGAGGAAATAATTAAATTTAACAGGATAATTTATACAGGACCAATAGATTATTTCTTTGATTTTCAATTCGGGAGATTGCCTTATCGGAGTCTTAGATTTGAGATGAAGACTTTAGATATTGAATTTTATCAGGAAGCAGGTGTAATAAACTATCCTAATGATTATGATTTTACTCGGGTTACTGAATATAAGCACATAACCGGCCAAAAACATAAAAAAACCACTATTTGCTATGAATATCCACAGGAATACAAAGAAGGAAACAACGTTCCAGCGTATCCTATCCCAAAGAAAGAGTATAAGGAAATCTATTTAAGATATAAAAAGGAGGCAGACAAATTAAAATCTGTTTATTTCTTGGGTAGACTGGCAGAATACAGGTATATGAATATGGATGAATGCGTAAAATGTGCCTTGGATGCATGTAAATATAGGTAAAACTCTTATAAAAAATAATTGACAAAAAAAGGCTTTTTGCATATGTTATTTCTATAATCTTAATAAAAGGAGGTAAATGTTATGAAGGTGAATGTTAAATGGTTAATGATTATTATATGGGTAATGATGAGTTTCTTATTTTTACAGCAGGCATTGGCTCTTACACCTGCAGGGTATAAAGTTTCTGATAACTTAAGAATCGGGGCAGTTATTCATACTGTAGAAAAGGGGGAGATAGAGGCAATTTGGCATGAGGGCGGTCGCAGTACTACTACTGCTGGAGATACCGTAATCTGGGGATACTTTTATGCCGATCCAAATGATGTGACCTGGGGCAATAAAGACAATCCGGAATTAAATGTGAAGATATGGTATGACCACAGCGGCCGAATAGATGTAAACTTCTTCCATGTATCTGTACCTGATATCTCAGTTTACTCTGATTATTTAAATGATGGAAATTATGATAACCAGGGGACTACTACGCTCTTTCATCGCTATATCAGACACGATTACAATAAAGAGACACTTAATGTTTCTGGCCCCTGGGTGGGTACTCATGCCAGTGAAAAAGATGGAGAGTCAGGGTATGCATTGGTGGTGCTAACCCAGGATGGTAATTCTGTTTCTGGATATGATTGTGAAGGTAATGAAATATCGGGTAGCATTACTGGAAACCATTTGCACTTTACAATTTTTGAAGAAGATGGTTACAGTGAGGTAGATGGGCAGGTTAATGGAAATGTATGTTCAGGAACCTGGGAATGGTACGAAGATGGTAAAAAAGAAGATTGGGGTACTTTTGAAATCTTCGGCATGTAAAAACAATTTTAGATGCAGTATATCTATGTAGAGATTCTTAAAAAATATGCGAAGCTTTATCCCCCTTTATATCAACTTTTAAACTGTAATGATAAAGAACGTATAAATGAGCTTAGGGCATTTTCTCCAGAGTATGAGACCTATTTATTGAGAAACGAGCTTCTTACCTGCAGAATGGAGCTCAGTATCAGGAGGGTATCTAGGCATCTTGGATATAAACCATTTTTCTCCATAATCACCGCCTGTTATAATCCCCCTATCCATTTTTTAAAATCTGCCTTAGAATCTGTCCTGGTTCAACCTTACCCCTTTTATGAAATTTGTATAGCAGATGATGGGTCAAATGGAAATATCAGGCATTTTCTGAGGAAATTTGCTGAAAGGCATAATAAGCAAGTCAAGTTAAAGCTCCTTGATAGGCATGGTGGTATTTCTTTTGCCTTAAATAACGCCATCAAGATGGCAAGGGGTGAATTTTTGGTATTTCTGGACCACGATGATAAGATCTCTAGATTTGCACTTTTTGAAATAGCCCGCTACTTAAATGAGCATCCTGGTGCCGACCTTATTTATAGCGATGAAGACAAAATAAATTTAAAGGGCCTGAGAGATACCTATTTTTTTAAACCACAATGGTCTCCTGATACCTTTTTATCTGCTATGTATATCTGCCATCTCTTGGTTGTCAGAAAATCCCTTGTAGAAAGATTAGGAGGTTTTATCTCTAAATATGATGGGGCCCAAGATTATGATTTGGTTCTAAGGGTATCAGAAATTACCCAAAGGATTCACCGTATTCCCAGGGTTTTATATAGCTGGCGTGAGTGGAGGGGCTCATCCTCTGCATTTCCTGATGCCAAGCCATATGCCTTTATTGCAGCAAAGAAGGCCATTTCTGATTATTTAAAAAGGCAAGGTGAAAGCGGTTTTGAGGTAAAAGACGCACCCAATGCGTGGTTAGGTATTTATTGGATAGAAAGGAGGGTCCAGGACAATGAAAAATGCAGCATAATTATCCATCCAGGTGACAATTGCTATGAATGTTCAAAAAGGCTTGCCAATTCTGACTTAAAATATTGCCATGAGATTATGTTATTAACTCATAAAATCCCCCCAAATACTCTGCACCCCAAGGTGAAAGTAGTCTCAGTACCTCTTGATTGGGGGATTACAAAGTGTCTCAACTATGGTGCTAGTAAGGCACAATCTCCTTATATCCTTTTTCTCTCGCCAAATATAGAGCCCATTTCTAAAGACTGGCTAAAACACCTTATGGAGCAGGTTATAAGAAAGGAGATAGGTGCATGTTCTGGTAAAATCCTCTATCATGATGGGACGATACAGCATGCAGGCATCATCCTGGGTATCCAGGGAGTAAGGGGATACTCCCATAGGTGCCTCCCATGGGACTCTCCTGGGTATATAGGTGCACTCTCGCAAATCAGAAACTACAGCGCTGTGACCATAAACGCCCTTATGACCAAGAAGGGTCTTTTTCTATCATTGGGTGGCTTTGATGAGAGGCTTGAAAAATACGCAGATGTAGACTACTGTCTAAGGCTTATAGAATTGGGTAAAAGGGTTGTTTATACTCCCTACAGTATTATGAAGATAAATATCGATATTGAACCTTTAGAAACCCTTTATGTTCCTGAAGAAGCAGGGATTATTAGACAAAAATGGGGTAAATATATAGAAAATGACCCATACTACAACCCCAATCTCTCCAGGTACTTAGAAGACTTTAGACTAAGGCTATAAAAAGGCAATGAATTTTTATAGCAATGAAACAAAAGGAGAAGTAAAATCAACATATGCTGGCAGCAATGCACAAACAGGCAAAGTTACCACGAGTTCAAGGTATATAAGGCATGAATATCATAAATAAAAAAATCATAACAATTATTGTTAATTGGAATAAAAAAGATGACTTAAGGAGATGCCTTGGCCGGCTCACCCACATAAATTACCAAGGCCCATTAGACATATTAGTAATAGACAATGCATCTACCGATGGTTCTGTACAAATGCTTAAAAGGGAATTTCCTTCAGTAAAGGTTATAGTAAATAGAGAAAATATAGGGGGGGCAGGGGGATTCAACAAAGGAATTCAGTCTGCCCTTGAAATGGGATATTCTTATCTATGGTTGTTAGACAATGATGCCATAGCAGGCAGGAATTTTTTAAAAAATGCATTAAAAGTAATAGAAGATGATCCCAAAGTCGGTATGGTAGGAGCTCAGATACTGGATATAGAAAAACCATTTCAAACTGTAGAGCTAGGTGCCTTTATAAATTGGAGATATGAAGGGACTATCCCTAACTTCAGGCGCTTTAAGCGTATTAAGCCTGGCAAAATATTTGTGGTTGATTATGTGCCTATCTGTTGCGCCTTGGTTAGGGGTGAGGCCATAAAAAAGATAAGGGGTATAGACCCTAACTACTTTCTTCACTGGGACGATATGGACCTGGGATGGAGAATGACACGTTCAGGATACAAAGTAGTAGTGCCTACCAATGCCTTGGCATTTCATAAACAATATGATACCCCACCAAGCTACAGGGTCTTGTATTATAACTTCAGGAATCCCTTATATTTTTATGCCAAACACCTAAAGGGCTTAAAACGATTTTTTATGCTCTGGCAGATTGTTCTAAAAAGGTATTTGCTTATGATTAGTAGATTCTTTTTTGGGGATCCATTAGAGGCTTCTATTGCTTATAAGGCACTCAAAGACTTCTACAAAGGCCAATTAGGACGCATTCAATATACCCTACCTGGTCAGGTGATTACAAATAAGCCCCCTCAAAAAATTCTGATTGCACATCATTTTTTTGGAATTGAAAAACAGCAACTAATGAATAAGACAAAACAAAATTTCCCTGGGGCCAAGGTCTTTGTAGTTGGCCTTGCTGATGAGGCCTCTTTATTTCCTAAAAGTTCTTATTTTCCCCTTCCTTCCAAGTGGAAAAGAATATCATTTTATTTCCAACTAAAGAAGATGAACTTTGACCTAGTAATTAATAATCCTAATATTGTTACTTTCTATGAGATTTTTCTCCCAAATTGTTGCTTCTGGCAGGGGAACCAACTTTATTACAAAAAGATATCCCTAGGCAGAATAATTGGCTTTGTCTCCATCATTTCCCGCGAGTTCATCAAAAAATCTATTAAATTTTCTCTTCTCCCTTTAGGGATAATTACCGGTCTCGTTTTCCTTCCCAAATATCGCCAGATACTCAAATGGATTAAAAAATAAAAGGTCTATCTCCAGTATTCGTGCCTTATATAACGATTAGAAAGTGTAGTAGTTCCTTGATTATCATAGCTTCCATCGTTTAAATAATCAGAATAAACCGAAATATCTGGCACAGAGACAAAGAAAAAGTTTACATCTATACGACCACTACAGTCATACCATATCTTTACATATAAATCAGGATTGTCTTTACTGCCCCAGGTTACATCGTATGGACTGGCATAAAAGTATCCCCAGATGACCATATCCCCACGAGCAGTGTATTCACGACCTCCTTCATGCCAAATTGCCTCTATCTCTCCCTTTTCAACTGTATGAATAATTGCTCCAATTCTTAAATCATCATTTACTTCATAGCCAGAGGGGTAACCGCTTGGCTGACCAGTGGTAGCAAGTTTGAATCTTTTAATAATCTCAGTATTATCTCCAATATAGGGATTTCCAGTTTCATAAGCAAATATTAGACCAAAGCCTTCGTCTTTATCATTTTTAAACAAAGCTATCCGTGCATCAAAGTCAACTGACAGATAGCTACCTCTTAAGGTGACCTCATAACCTGTGTCTCCCTCATAAGTTGTAATCGGCGTTATATCACCTAGCTGATATACATTGGAAAATCCTAAAGTCTCAAGAGTGTCAATAAGATATGGAAGCATTTCATTAACCAAAGATTCAACTGACACAGGTATTGAGCCAAGGAGTTGAAAGTCCACTACACCCATAAATATTAGTGCAGATTCATTTTCAAAGGTTGTCGTAATAGCAGTAGAATCAACTTCTCTAGCTACATATTCCCATCCTGAAGGCAGTTCAATCGACCACCGGCCATTTGGGTCATTATAAGTCCACCAACCCGAAAATTCATTACCATTCTGAGATTCTTTTCCTTTCCAATCCCCATAGAATTTGTTTTGTAAATTCTTATAAGTTTCAACTATACTTGTTGCTACTGCCTTCGTCAGAGTATCTTGAGAATTTTGTGAAAGTGCAGCGTTTGGTGCCAAAACCATTGCCATTAATGTCAATACCAAATAAATAGCAACTAAACTGCTTTTTTTAAATCTGTTCGTCCTTTCCTCCGTTACTTAACTTTTCACCCATTTTAGCACATACACAGATTATGTCAATTATTTTTTAGCCTCCGTCAATCAATTCAAGATACCTGGCAATGGCCTCTTTAGGAGGGCCTATAAAATGAATCTTTCCTTGGTTTAACAAACATACCCGATCACACATAGATTCTATAGCGGCTGCATTGTGAGAAACAAAAATAATGGTCTTTTTTGCCTCCTTAAATGCCTCCATTTTTTTAATGCACCTTCTCTGAAAGTGCTCATCTCCTACAGCAAAGATTTCATCTATAAGCAGTATATCTGGCTCAATGTGCACGGCAATGGAAAAGCCTAATCGCATATACATGCCTGAGGAATAGTTTTTTATAGGGGTATCGATAAAATCCTTTAGTTCTGAAAAATCTACAATTTTAGAATAAATTTTATCAACTTCCTTTTTAGAAAGCCCATAAAGGGAGGCGTTGAGGTAGATATTTTCTTTCCCGGTCAGTTCTGTGTGAAAACCTACACCCAGTTCTATCATTGGCACTACCGTTCCATTGACAGATAATCTTCCCTCTGTTGGTGGAAATATACCTGCAATAATTCGAAGCAGAGTGCTTTTTCCAGAGCCATTTGCTCCGATCAATCCCAAAGTCTCCCCACGATAGACCTCCAAATCTAAACCCTTTAATGCCCAAAGTGTTCTTTTTTTTTCCCGATAGCGGGTATTAAATATGCCGATAAACTTACTCTTTAAGGAATCTGCACGGTTATATCGAATAGTGAATGCCTTAGATATGCCTTGCAAAGTTAAGGCAGTCATTATAACTCCTCTGCAAATTTAGGATTACAATGTTTAAAGACTTGGTAGCCCACTATTAGTATGATGCTTACTAAAATCCACATCTTCAGGTGTATGGCTAAGCAGGGTTCTGCCTTTTCATAGATAACATTTTGATAGGCCGTAATGAATGGAGTAAGGGGGTTAGCATTAATCAAAAAATTCAAAGATTTCGGTACCATAGAAACAGGATAAATAATAGGAGTACCCCAAAAGAGTAACATTAAACCTACCTCTGTCAGATGAATAATATCCCTGTAAAACACAGTGATGGCAGAAAGGATAAATGCCACACTTAATGTAAACATAGTGTGGAGGGTCAATATATAGGGCAACCACAAAATGGAAATGTGAATGCCTGTCATATAAAAGACTACTGGCAAAAATACCAGAAATGCCAGAAGACACTGGCTAAGGTTAAACAAAATCGTGGCTATCGGTAAAATTTCTCTGGGAAAATAGACCTTCTTAATTAAATTTCCATTATCGATAATGGATTTGGTAGACATGGAAACCGCAGAGGAAAAAAAATTCCAGGGCAAAATCCCAGCTAAAATAAAAATACCGTAGTTTTCCATTTGAATCCTTATGATATGTTTAAATACAATGGTGTAAACTATGATAAAGATAAGGGGATTGAGAAGAGACCACAAAGCCCCTAAAATAGAACCCCGGTATTTTAATTTTAAATCTTTTATTACCAAATTTTTTAAAAGGTGACCGTATGAAAAGACTTGTTTCATTTATACTTCCCTAAATCAAATCCCTCTTTCAAAACCATTTTTACTCTGTATATGAATGAATTGGCTTCTAAAAATGGTCTTAGTTTCTCCAACTCATTTGGTTTCAATCTAGCCACAGGGAAATAACTTTGGTATCCTGGATATTCTGTAACAGCTTTAAGAATAGCTTTAAAATAGCCTCCTAGGGCCTTTAACTTTATAGCCACTACAACAGATATAAGAAGACGGTCAAATGTGAGCCTTAAAGCCAAACCTAGTGGAAAGTATTTCCAAAAAAGCAGGAGAGAATTTTTTAGGGTATAGTACATGCCGCGCCATGACCTATTAGCAGGTGCAAATGCATGATAAACAATGATATTTGGGAAAAATTTAATTTTCTGTCCGGTCTTTAATACCTTAATGGCTGTATCTACCTCATTCATATACATGAAAAAGTAAGGTGGATAGCCTCCTATTTTAGCAAACAAACTACGTCGGATAGCAAAGCCACATCCGATTAGGGCATAGTATTCTATAGGTTTGTTAGTTCTAGGCAATTGCCAGCGCTTCCAGGGTCTGTTGGTGCGCATGTCTATTATGTTAAAGGCAATAGCACCCAACTCAGGTTCTTTGGCAAAGGCCTCCACTACCAAACTAATGGCATCTTTGTCCAAAAAGGCATCATCATCTGAAATTATCAAATATTCTCCATGAGCACTGGCACAGCCAACATTATATGCAGAAATTCCTATATTTTTAGGAAGACAGATCAACCTGACTTCAGGATAATGGCCTTTAATAAATTCAGGTGTGCCGTCTTGGGAGCCGTTATCAACTACTATTACTTCTAAAGGAGAATAGGTTATTTTTTTAATAGCATCCAAAGCCTTGATCAAAAATCCAAGTCTGTTCCAAGAAACAATGATAATAGAAGTCAGAGGGTTGCTAGAGGCCAACTTCATGATATTATTTAATTTAACAAATGGCTATGGTTTTTTCAAGGCATTTATCCAGTGCACAGGCTTTTAAAATACTACAGCTTGTTGAAAAAGTTAGATGCATATTACCTTTACCCAACCTGTTCCCTAGTTTAGCACGCCGCTTCGCTTGCTCTCAAAGCTGCTCCGTTTCACTTCGCACCCTTTGGGCTTACGGCTCTGGCGAAAGCCACCCTGAAAGGGCTTGGTCTTGATGGCTTAACGGAGCAATCTGCTAAGCTACAAATAGTTAAGCACAATGGCTCAATGCAGAATGCAGAATGCAAATTGAAAAATAGTTATGATACAGTATGACCTGTTAGCTTGGCTTAGCCCTTCCTGATTTTGCTTGTAGTGATTGGGTTTCTGGGGGTTAGGCAGGCAGGCTGGATGGGTAGGAGAGGCTTGGGAAAGGCTTGGCTAAAAGTGAACTTGTTCTATAACCTGCGGAAAGTGTGCCAATTTGGCACAGTAAGCAAGCTACATTAAGTGAATTCCTTG
>Ga0190286_1001051_pt1 | contig 10527 bp, 18 predicted proteins | sample 48691834_MG_FD_183241 | JGI IMG/M metagenome (GOLD analysis project Ga0190286, IMG submission 183241) | Hydrothermal vent microbial mat bacterial communities from Southern Trench, Guaymas Basin, Mexico - 4869-18-3-4_MG | ecosystem: Environmental > Aquatic > Marine > Hydrothermal vents >... | reverse complement strand
TAAAAGAAGCAAAATCGTGGTTTAAAGAAGGCAAGTAAGTGCTTGGTAGGGGCCCAAGCAGGCAAACTACTGCGTCTTGCTGAACTGTAGCCGACAGGCAAACTGCCGACAGGGAAACTGCTTGGGAGGGGCCCTTTGGGAAGGAAACCAAGCAGGTAAACTGTCGGCAGGCAAACTGTCGGCGAAAGAAAAGCAAGTAAGCAGCAGGTAAACTGCTTGGGAAGGAAACCAAGCACGTCTTGCCCTTAGAAAAGAACCACAAAACAGTTATAAAACTACCCGCAAACATCCGACAAGCATCCGACAAGCAGCCGACAAGCAGCCCAAAAATAAATCGGAGCTTTGGATTTTAAAATCAAACGGGTTTTATACGGCGGCGGGCGGCCTTTTAGAGCCCCTCAAGCCTACCAGACACCCACCAAATCGGGCGTTTCAGGGGGGGTTTAACAAAAATGGGTATCTAAATACCCGTAAGGGGGAGAAACCCCTCTTAAAATTGAAATTTGGACGTGGGGGTAAAGACAGGAGAGGTAAACCCCCACGCCCACAAGGTTATAACCCGTAGGTCTTCCTTCCGTGCAGTACCCTTGCCTTCTTTGGTGCAATAGCTGGGATAGTAGGAAGATTAGGCGGAGATATATTTTGTAGGCGGTATTGCTGCACAAAGTAGTTAAAGCCGCTGATTGGAGGATAGACGTCCCTGGCTGCAATATTCCAGGCCTCTTTCTGTGCATCATATAAACCCTGCCATGCAGCTACCGCATTGGCTACCTGTTGCCTCTGGGTCTGTTGGTTGGTTGTCTTTGGGTTGGTAGGCCTAAACCAACGCCTCATATACTGCTGGCCTTTCCAGATACTAGCTGTAATAGAGCCGTCCATTGTGCCGCTTGCATCAACACTTAGAAAGGGGGCTACTACTCTGGCCATCTTTTCTCACCTCCTTTCTTGTTTTATTGTCTTCTGGCACAAAAATTGCTATATGTCAAGTATGGCTAAAACAAAGGGCTTTGATATAGAGAAATACTTTAGTTTTAATGGTGAGAAAATCAGCGCTAGGACTGAGCTTTATGAATATGACGATATATTTTATCTCGGGGTTGCCTACCGGAGGGCAGCAACTGAGGCCTACCCATTTTGTAAGGGATCTAGACCTTACCAGGCGGCTAGAAAAAATAGGCATGACAAGCCGGCTAGACCAGACAAAACCACTAATGAGTGGTTTTCTAGGTGTGTTGACTGCTGGAACTCTTTGCCTGACTGGATCAGAGAAGAAGACAAATGTTCAGGGAAATTAGCTAAAGAAAGATGGTGGAAAGAAAAAAAGGCTAGAGGGGTAAAGTGCTCTTATTTTGATGTTTTTCAAAGATACTGCTTGTGGTATTGGGACCAATATAAAAGATGCCCCCCTTTCTGTTGTGATCTAGAACCAAACCCTGCTTATATAAGTCTTTGTTTGGGACAGTCAGGTGTTGTGGAGCTAACAAGGCCAGATGGAAAGATTGATAGGGTTTCTGTGTCTTGTGGTGGCACCCCAAGTGAGTATGAATTTGTATATACAGACCCTGACGGCTATAAGGCATGTATAAGAGTCTCATGCGTTGGGCCTAAACCAGGGAAGGTATGGAATCCGTTTGATTTAGATATAATTTGGACTACTGAACCATGTCCACCACCTCGTGATTACACATCTATTCTAACATTAAAAAATACCTATAATAAAAGAAAGTGGTTTTGGATTGAGGGCTGTAATGGTCCTGGGGCAATTGTGAGCATGCCAGACCAATATTTTATGTTAGAACCAGGCCAGTGTCTTGGCCCTGTCTCCTGGACTTGGCTATCTCACTGGGGAGCAGGGCCTATGACAGTTATTACATGTGATGGTCAAGAAATTGACGCTTATGATCATATAACCCGTAATGTTTGGTGTGCAGATGTAGACCCAGATGAATGTAAATAAAAATTAGGGGGTAAAGATGAAATATCTAACCGTTTTTTACAAAAAAAGGACAGGGGAGATAGTTAAGGCAATACCAAATACCTACATCAGGAGTAGGAAACAGATACCTAGGTTAATAAATGAATATGACATCTCGGATATTGGCCATATCTATGTTGAAGGGATAGACTACATAGATATTTCAAAATATCGGGTAGAAATACCTAGCCGTATAGCACCACCTCGCCTTGTCTCAAATGATGGCCAAATATTTACTGACCAGATCATTATTGACCAGGCAATCTCTATTATCCAGAGGAATGACCCTATAAATGTTGTTTTTGAGGGGGGCATGGGTGATTATCTCTTACAGATGGATGCAATAGGGGATTTTGCCAAAAGGGTAGAACCAAAAAAGGTGATAGTGCACGCACTACCTGACAGGATAGGACTACTTGAATTAATACAAAGACCCAAAAACGTTAGTTTTGCCTCTACATCTCCAACAGCAAGGAAAGGAAAGGAAGTTTTAGACATGGCAAAAATCACTACTCTGGACTACTACCGGCCACCATTTGGCAAGGCATACACCTATGGGCTGCTTTTAGGATATCCTGGGCTTTTTCCATTATGTAGGATAAAGATACCAAAGTACCTTAAAGATTGGGCAAAAAAAGAGAAAAAAGGACACCTAGGAAGAAAAAAGAGGCCTTTGGTAGGTCTTCATTGGAGGAGTGGAGAACCAAACGCAAAGAGCTGGTTTTATAACCACGCCTTAGAATTCGCCAAAATTCTACATGAGAAGACAGGGGCAATCACCATTTTTTTGGGGGGATTTGGTGAAGAACGGCCTACAGAAAAGCATATTTGGGAGTTTGTGGGTAGGGGAACCTGGGAACAGTCGGCTGCACTAGTTGATGTGTGTGATATTTTGGTAGCCATAGATAGCGCCTTCATGCATATTGGCTTAAGGCTTAGAAAAAAAGTTGTTTCTCTTTGGGGGCCTACCTCAAAAGAACAGATACTTTCCAAGTATGCTGAACATATCCCAATAGAGGGAAAGTGTCCACAAAGACCATGTACAAGCTACCAATGCAGTACAAGGGCTTGTATGAGAGGGATTGAACCACAACATGTAGTAGATATTGTCTTACGTGAAATAGCCAAAAAATAGCCATAAAACAGCCATAAACTGAAAAAGTGGGAGATACAAGACAAACAGCCATAGGCTAATGGTTTGCCTTTCATTTACGGAAGGCAAAGGATGTATAGCCTACAGTAGGCCAATAGGCCAATGGCAGTAGGCCAATAGCCATAGGCCAATAGGTCAATAGGCAGTAGGCTACAGGTCAATAGCCATAAGTCAGTAGGCCAATAGCAAACTGTAGGCATGCAAAATGCCAATGATTGCAATGATTGCAAGGGTTGGAAGGATTGCAAAATGGCAATGATTGCAAGGGTTGGAAGGATTGCAATGGTTGCAGGATGGCAATGGTTGGAAGGATGGCAAGGGTTGGAATGGTTGCAGGATGGCAATGGTTGGAAGGATGGCAAGGGTTGGAATGGTTGCAGGATGGCAATGGTTGGAAGGATTGCAATGGTTGGAAGGATTGCAAGATTGGAAGGGTTCCAATGATTGCAATGATTGCAAGGGTTGCCTACAGTCTACAGCTTACTTATTGCCTACTGTAGGCTAGTCTACTACCTACTACCTACTATAGTAGGCTATAGTAGTCTATAGGCTATGGACCATAGGCTATAGTCATAGTCATAGGCTATAGTCTAGTCTATACTTATATTTTCTTATTTTTCCCTAAGGTATAAGTATAGTCAATATATATTTTTTCTTTTCTTTTCCTATGGTCTAGGCTATACATAAGACTTAGGTTATAGATATAGTCATATATTTTCTTTTTTCTTCCAGGATTAATAGCTTATAGTCATAGTCAAGACTATATTTATATTTTTCTTTTTTTTAGGCTATACATACCTTTATTTTCTTTTTATAGGCTATAGTCTATAGTCTAGTCTATACTTATATTTCCTTCTTTTTTTCTATAGCCATAGGCTATAGGCTATAGTCATAGTTATAGGCTATAGTTTATATAGTTATAGTCTATAGTCTAGTCTATATATATTTTTTCTTTTTTTCTTTTTTTCTTTTTTTTCCAAATTTTCCCTTTTTTCCCTAAGTTCTAGACTATATTTTTTTTCTTTTTTTCCCCAAATTTCCCCCAAAAACCCTTTTTTTAATTTCAAATTTAAATTCAATTTCAAATTTAAATTCAATTTCAAAAACCCTAAAATTTGATTTGGAGGGGTTCCCTAGGCGGTGCCATTTCCGTGGCGGGCACAGGGCTTGCTTTTTCCTCGCTTCGCTCGGGCAAGCCCTTGTGCCCTTTTCTGGGTTTTGCTGCTTTTCTTTTTTCTTTTTTTCCTGGGGCGCAACCTTACACGTGGGAGGGAAACCTTTAGGGAGGGGCCCACGTGACTGGGCGGGTGGTGGGAGGAAGATACCTTATTTAATCACCTTTGGGATCATACTCAATATGAATATGGTCCCTCTCAAGGACCACATCATAATCTTTACCTAAAATATCCTTTATTTCCGTAACAATTTCCTTTAGGTTTTGCTTTGGTAGTCTAATATCTATTGCCAAGTTTGCATAATGTAACGAACAGGGGAGATGATTGCCGCCATAGGTAGAAGTGATAACCAATTCCTCTTTATACTTATCAAACAAAGAATCTAGGGGACAAAGTACCCTACGGATAGGACGGGCAAGCCTTGATATATCAACCCCTGGCTTAAGCAACATCTTTTTTAAAAAGTCTGAATCAGTAATCTAAGACGTTTATTTAGTTCTTCCAAGGGTATCGGTTTATCAAGGTCTTCTTCCTTAACTTGATATTGATTGAAAAACCTAACCCTAAACCCTGGCATTTCTTTTAGCCAGGCTAGGGCAGATTTTATTTTGCCATGGGCCATAGCCTTGGCCTTATCAAGCAAGAAATAAAGGGTAGACATGGGTTTTATAAAGTGCCTAGCATAAATCTTAAAACGCCTTTGCCTTCTGATGTAACCCGCTTTTTCCAACCACTGCAAGTGGTAGTTCAGGGTTCTTTTAGAAATGTGGATTTTCTTGTATTTAGCAAGATTTTCTATAATTAAATCTTGACTTGGGAAGCAATACCATTTTTTGGTCTTCCGGCAAAACCCCAATAAGCACTCAAGGATGCTTATTGTGGCTATATTTGGGTTTTTTAACCTTTTTGGTTTGTGTTTGATAAGTTTTTTTGCCTGTTTTTTTGTCATTCCTGGAAAGTTTTTTTGCAGTCTTTTAATGATGTCACCTAACCGTTCCATGGATACCCCTCCTATCTTTAATTTCTGGGGATCTATCACCTAAAAGGATGAACAACCCCCATTGATACTCTGCATAAAAGTTTTTGATATTCATCTCTGCTGCTAGAAGCCTATTTTGGAAGTAGTGTTTAATATCACTATAGCCATTGTCTTTGAATATCTGAAGCCATTTTTTATAGGGAAAGATTGAGACATGATCAGGGTCCCCTATCTTTTGCCATTCTGGGGACTCAGCAATTGTGACAACATGAAAGTGAATTGCCCAGGGGTCTGCTACCTCTTTTAGGTTTTTCAAAACGATTGGTATTTTCTCCTCAGGGATATGTTCAAGCAGTGCATGACTATGGATAATTTGAAATTTATTTTGTTCCATAGGATTATAGAAAAACTGGTTTATGACAAACTGTGGGATATCCTCTGTAACATCCCATACAAACATCCTCTTTTTTACTTCTCGCCATGGGCAATGTTCAATAAACCTTGGGTCTTTGTCACAACCAACAGCATAACAGCCAATGTCTATCATTGCCTTAATCTGTGCACCATAGGCAGTGCCTACATCCAATAGCACTTTACCACCTATGCCAATGACTGCATTAAGCCAGGCTGCATATTTCCTTTGCCAATCACCAAAATTCATTAAATGTGGATATGGTAAATCACTCATCTTTTACTCACCTTCTCATCAGTAAATGGCATCTCTGGGCAATCTAAAAGGTGATGGAGTGCAAGTAGGGCAATTCTATCTAAGAAAAGTTGGGGGCTATGGCAGCATGAGATTTTGGTATTGATAAAATGGCATATCTCATTGTGAATCTTAGGGCTCATAAGTTCAAGAAAAACATCAATATAATCCAAAAATTTCCTACGATTTGGCCCATTCATGTTTTTTTGTTCCATTGCAAAAATACCTTGATATTACTACATAAAAACTCAAGTTTTGCCTCAATTCTAGTTAATCTCTTTTCATTTTTGAGTAAGTATGCAAAAATAAAGATAAAAACAGGTAAAAAAATGGCCAATATGGTTGAAACCGAAACCACACCCCGTCTAATATCACACCATAGAAAAATTGTCAAACCTTTTTTTTTAAATTTTTATAGTGAGCTTGTAAAATCAATAGATTTGGCAAAAGAAAAAATATGGATAGCTACTTACGTCATTAACATCCATTTTTTTAGAAAGTGGAAAAAGACCACGAAACTATTTGATACAATTTGTCATAAGCACAAAAAAGGGGTAGATGTAAGGTTTATAGTGGATCATCCAAAGAAAAACAGGCCAAATTGGAATGTAAATAATTTTTCTGTCAAGCTACTGCAAAATGAGGGCATCCCTGTAAGGATGCCAAAACATGGGGAAACTGCCCATGGCAAGATAGCCATTATTGACAATTATGTCTGTTTTGTCGGGTCGCACAACCTAACCGATGGCAGCCTAAACAACCCCTTTGAAGTGACAATTAGGATATTTGACCCTAGGACTATTCAAGAGATGATAGACTGGTATGATAGAATATGGCATTTATATTGCATTGACTGGGAGGTGCTTTTTTAATGCCGCTACCACAGGCATACTTTGGCAGGGTCAAATTTAAACAAACCAAATTTAGCTATTGGTACAGCACCTTAGAAAGTCCCTACTTCTCAAAGTGCCATTTTAGGAAGGCCATCTTTTCCTATGAGCCATATCGTGCTTTGCCTAAATGGGCAAACCCACAATTTCCCCTATATTCCCTTAGGGCCTCAGGGAAGTTTTATGAACCCCTACCAGATGGATCAAAGGGCCGTCTATTTCTCTTTCGCATAATGAGGGGAAAGCAGTATGTCCAACAGTGGCGTTTGAATAACGACCCAACAATTGGAAACAGGATGAAGGGGATCAATAAGTTTAGGGAAGGGATGAAGGCATGGAAGGAAGTTAAAACCTATGCCTATGATTTTTGGAAGCATAAGGCACAAACAATGAAAAGGCACCAAATGCTTGCACACAATGCCTTTATGAGTTATTGGATGAGAGACAAATTAATAAAAGTAAATGGGAGGTGGGAGGTAAAAAAATATGGGCAATAGAGTTGATGCTTTAGAGGAAAGGATAAACCAGGGGGGCAATCTAGAGCGCAAAGGGGCTTGTATGTGTCAAATGGTCTTGGAGGACTACATGAGGGCCTCAAAAGAGGACCGCCTTATGTTAGTTGGCAAATTAATGGCCTTCTTTGAGTGCATGGGACAAGATGAAAATGGCCTTTTTCTCTATGTCTGCCGAAACTGTGGCAATAGTTTTGCCTCCCAAGAGCCTATTTGGAAGGAGGAAGCATGAGCACAAACTACCCAAATGACTATGACAGCTACCCAACCTGGCAAGACCTGGTTGACATCATAGCTGCTGCAATCATCAACAACATCCAGGATGCAATAGTTGCCATTGAGCATGAGCTTGGCAAAAACCCATCAGGTGATTATGCAACAGTTAAGGAAAGACTTGACAGCATTCCAGCAGGTGGCCGTTGGCAACTAATAGAAGAAGTTGAATTGACCAGTAGGCAAGATAGTTATACCTTTAGTGGTTTAGACGGAGATACAGACAAAGAATATCTTTTAGTTGTGAGGATAGTTGGAGCTGATTATGGCGGCTGGAAACGTTTAGGGGTTAGATTTAATGGAGATGCTGCAACTCATTATGATGAGAGACAGGGAGCAAGGAGTTATTCATCAAGTTGTTATTGCAGTAGGGGATGGCAAAGTCTAGGTACATTTGCACGCCTTCCTGGTGGTAACATGTTATGTATGGCAGAGATGCATATATGGGCTAAAAGTGGATATCCACGGACAATGATATCCCATTGTAATGTGGTGCAGGTGTCAGACCAAACAATTATCTGTGCAGGGACATTTTTCTCAGATTGGACAAACACAACAGACAATATTACCTCAATAACCGTCTGTTCTGATCAATCAAACCAGCTAGGAGCAGGGAGTGTATTGCAATTATGGAAACGGACTTAAAACATGGCTAAATTAGCCAATCCCCTCTTTAGCGACGAAGCCTGGGGCAAGATAGGCCAGGGTCTCCACTATGTCAGAAGGCAAGGGGGCGCCTACGTGCGCAAACACCTATGCCGCACAGCGCCCCCAACCCCGCAGCAAGTTAAAAAGCGTGAAATTTATAAATCCCTTGTGGATGAATGGAATAGCCTTGATGAAAGCGAAAGACTAAAATACAGGGAATATCCAAGCCTGCATTTAACAAGGTTCAATGTGTTTTTAAAGATAAGACTAGGACAAATCTATGGGGTTAAATATCCTGCGGTATTTGGGTTAGCCATGTTTGGTCAATCTACCTTTGGTGTTTAGAGTGCTAAGAATACCTCTTACCTTAAACCACTAAAAAAACGTCTTTCTTAATTAAAAACCCTTCTTTAGTCTTTTTCTCCCGTTGTTTGCACCATGGTGCACTTCGGTGAATTATGTCAAATTTGAGCCCCTTGACAGGGGCAAAAGCTAGATGTAATCTAGCAAAAACGGAGGTTAACCATGCCAAAAGATGTGTTAATCAAAGTTGCCTGCACAATATGGCCTATCCTCAGGCCAGAGATACAAAGGATAGTGGACGACAGCAGTACCCCCATAGACGACTGGGTCTTGAGGGTGCTAGATGCGTTAATGAAGGCCCTTTGTGAGGAAGAGGAATAAAAACAGGTGGGCAAAAAAAAAGGCGGCCTATTGGCCGCCCTAAAATGTTAGTCTGGGTGATGGATGACTATTAAGAAAAGCTCTACATACGCCCTATATGGCTCAGAAGAAGGGTCAACCATCAGTGACATCTTAACATCTACAATTTGGCCAGGGATGCTAGCCAGATAATCGTTTACCTCGTCCTCTAATGAACCCTTTTTCCCTTGCCTGTGAGTTACATCAAAAATTTTAAATTTTGCCTCCATGGTTTTTACCTCCCTTTTTTTTGATATTGTTTCGCCCATACCCGATAACTGTTTGCCTGGGCCTTAATAAAATTGGCCAAAACTTCACCAGGATTAAGACCTTGATTAAGGCAGTGGGCCCTAAATGCCAACCAATCTAAGAGAGAAACATTTAGCCTAGTCCACATTGGCATCTCTTTGTTTATCATCCTTCTCACCTCCCTCCATGGGTAATTTTTCCCCATCCCAAACCTTCCAGGATGGGGACAAAGGAGCCACAGCCAGCCAATAGGCCAACTGTGGCCTAGTTTTCCAGAAGTAATCGGCTATCAATGCGCTTATGTTCGGCCTTCTCATTCCACACCCCCCAAGCAAAATTGCTTTTCTTCCGCCCGCCTTCAGGTTTTTAGAAAATTCTAGGGCAAGGTTCTGTCAAGGCTGGAGATTGCCCATGACCCTTTAGGCTTGCAAAAGGCGGGTTTGGGGGAAAGGCTGCTCCGTGCCGAAGTTATCAATTTTGCATCTAAAATAGCCCACGTATGTGGGCGGTTCTCGGAGCGGAGCGGAGAGAAATTTTAGTTGCAAAATTGATGCACGGAGCAGCCGCCCAAAGCCGCCTTGCAGCAAGCCTTAGGGACATGTGGCAATACAACCTTGACAGGTTCTTGCCCGAATTAGATTTTTTTTAGAGGCGGGCGGAAGAAAAGAATGGAGGCGGAGCGGAGGGGGGTAGTCCCCCTGGGGAGAGGGGAGAAGCGGAGCCGACTACCTCTTTTGCCTTGCCCGCATGGGCGGCTGTGTTTTTGGCTTCCGCTGCGTAGCGGGGGGGAGGAGCTCCCCCAGGGAGAGGGGGAAAGCGGAGCATGGGCTTGGACTTGGCTTTTGCCCTTTGGGCGGCTGTGTGTTGGCATTAGCGGGAAGGGCAGGGGTACCCACCAAGTTTTTTTGGCTGGGGGAAACCGACCGAACGGAGCGACAAAGCCGACAGGAAAACTGCCGACAGGGAAACTGCTTGGGAGGGGCCCTTTGGGAAGGAGACCAAGCAGGTAAACTGTCGGCAGGCAAACTGTCGGCGAAGGAGCGGAGTGAGAGGCGGAGGGGGTAGAGCATCCCCCAGCCAAAAAAACTTAGGTGGGTCTGCCCTGGAGCGGAAGCCAAAAACACAGCCGCCCAAAGGGCAAGGCAATTTGAGACTTGGGACTTTGGATTTTTACCTTTGGATTTTGAAACTGAGAGCTTTGGATTTTAAAACTGAGGACTTTGGATTTTGATCAAATTGGATTTTTTTTAACTGGGGAAAGGGGG
>Ga0190286_1001050_pt1 | contig 10529 bp, 9 predicted proteins | sample 48691834_MG_FD_183241 | JGI IMG/M metagenome (GOLD analysis project Ga0190286, IMG submission 183241) | Hydrothermal vent microbial mat bacterial communities from Southern Trench, Guaymas Basin, Mexico - 4869-18-3-4_MG | ecosystem: Environmental > Aquatic > Marine > Hydrothermal vents > Microbial... | reverse complement strand
CCCTTTAACCCATTGTCTTGCCGTAGTTCACTGCCACCACGGCAAGGTCGTCAACGTCCACGTCGCCGTCGAGGTCGAAGTCACATTCCACGTTGTATTCTCCCCAGCCTGTTCCATGCGTGTCTTCAGTTGTAGTGCCGAGAGACCTAGCCATGAAACCTAAGTCTCTAATGTTTACTACACCGTTTCTGTCAACGTCCCCAGCGCCGTCGTGGAACATTTCTGCCAGCCTATTTGAAATGAAAGTGTCGGTCAAGTAGTAGTTATCGTCGCGGACTAGAGACACGTAGCTGCCCATCTCATAGTTCACAAACATCCATGCGCCACAGCCATCCTCCTTAATGTCCTCTATACCGTTAGTGTTTCTGTCCTCACTTACCGGGTCGTAGTATCTTGCTTCCTCTGGAGGAACAAGACTCCAAATGTCAGGGTTGATTATCGGCATACCGCCAGCCCACTGGAGGGCCCAAGCGCTCTTCCTGTTATAGTAGACATCAATAGTGAAATCGTCTATCACCACCGTCTTGTTTAACTCTTCAATTAACGGGAAGTTCCAAGAAATTCCAGGTCCGCACTCGTAGTTGTAGTCGAAGCTGAATTTGACGTCATAAGCGTTTAGTTGTCTGCGGTAGCCGCCACTTATGTTGTGCCAGTAAATGTTATCACGTAGGTAGAACCTGATAACGGTTGCATCAGGATCTCCTCCTCCAGAACTAGCGTCCCAAGAGCTCACATCGTAGTCATAAGCAATAAAGAATTCTGTTGGAGCCTGGTTGAACGGGTTTGTTCCAAGCATACTCTCATAAATTAAGCCTAGAACGTTGTGGTCCCAAAGCCACTCTGAACTTATCATGTTCAATTGTTCAATATCGCTCTTGAAGCCCCAATCAATGGTATCGTCATCTGCCTTGTACATGTTCAAGAATGTCCAGTAGTTGTCAATACCATAAGCACCATTATTTATAACACCAGTCCACCCGGTCTTGTAGGCCTTAACAGCCTTGCTAGACCACATGGGAACAACAGCACAGTACTTCAGGAACAAGTAGCCACAAACTTTAGCTGCTTCCTGAGCCTCTTCAATAGTTGCTGGATACTTAACCTTCTTAGCCCACGCGTCGAACTCGTGGTTGCAGAAGCCCGGATAGTTCAAGCTCCAGCCCACGTCAGGACCGTAGTAGGTGTAAGACGAATAGAGATCGTGATACTGGTCTGGAATTGTGCCTAGACTCCATCCACCCGTGTACAAGTGATAGTTGTAGAGAACCATCACGTTCTTGTAGCAAACAGTTCTCTCTGTAACAATAGCTTTTACGGGTATGCCAACCGCTTCAAGCTCGGCAGCAAGCATTTCTCCAGCTCTTCTTCTGTTAGGATCATCCATCCTAATGTAGAATATAAGCTCTTTCAAGTTTTCTCCAGATATCGGATCGTTTCTTGTGCCGTCGCCGTCTGTGTCTATGAAGCCTCCTGCCTCAAGGAAGGATATTGCCCTTGCCACATCATAGTCGTATATTAAGCCTGAAGCAGTATAGTTCGCCATGTCAATGAAAGCTGATTGCGCTGGAGGAATAGGCACATCCAGCCTATAGCCGTAGCCTTTCAAAACTTCTCTCACAATCCTATCGCGGTCAAGCAGACATGCCACAGCCTTTCTGAAGTAAACAGACCTCCAGCTTTGTTCATCTGCATCACTATAGAATTTGCTAGTTTCAGAACCGGTAGGCCACTTCTGGTTATTTATGTCAATTTCCATCATGCCAAGCTCAACATAATCTCTCATCGTAATCTTCTCAGGCATCAAAGCCCAACGGTCAACCCATTCTTTAGCGAGAGGCCAGTCGTTTAAATCAAGAGTACCAGCCTCTAAAGCCGAGTTCTCAGGGTCTGGGTGCAGAAAGATGTGAATCGTAATGTTTGGTGTCCTTGCAGCAGCGTGTACAGCTGATACCATGCCTAATGCCATTAAACCTACTAGAAGCACTGATACGATAAAAGCTTTTTCCTCTCTCATTTTCTCCTTTTCTCCTTTAAGTTCGCGGTATGATATTTGATTAATCCTCAATTTAAGCATTACGGAAAAAAGTTCTATAAAGAAGAATTACAAAAAAATATAATAGTTTGCATAATCTTGTATTAGATTTTGACCGAAATGCGTTACGAATGGCAAACCACCACACCAAAAAATCTAGACTTACTCTCTCAAAAAATAGCAGATTTCTTCAAACAAAAAAAATTCCTTACAACAATCAAAACTTCAGCCGATATCATAAAAATTTCCGCCACACCAAATAAAAACGCAGATTTCAAAGAGAAAATAGACATAGAAATCCAAAAAACCGAAAAAGGTATAGCAGTAAACTTCGATTTAATCGAAGAAAAACAAAAAAGAATTAGAACTGGAATGCTCCTCTCACTGTTAACAGGAGGAGCCTTTCTTCTAAAAGAAATAAGGTCAAAAGAAAAGCTAGACGCCCTTCAAGAAGAACTCTGGTCCTACATCCAAAAAACTCTTTCAAACTCATATAGTTAACTCAAAATCTTCAAGAAAAACTTTTGTGGCAAAAGGACCCCCAAAAACATAGATAAAAACACAAGTTTTAACAGTCAAATCTACACTTTCACCCCGCTCTTTAAGCTGAACAAAACCTTCAATATTATCCGTCAAATTTTGATTTTTAACAACCAAAAAAACCGAAGAAAAAGGAGGCAAGCTCTCACCATCCAACCAGAATCTACGTTCAAAAAAGGGTTCACTCTCCCCTTTTAAAAAAATGCTTACATAAACAGACTCTAAAACCAAGCCATTATAAGAAGAATTGTTAATCAAAGTCAAATTTCCATTCACACAAACAATTTTTCTTCCACCTAATTCAAAAATCTCATAATCAAAACTATCCACTCTCAAATACAAATTATCTAAAGCCTTATAGAACTCCAAATAATTAACCGTAGCAAACACAAGTGTAGACACGGAAAGAACAAAAGCAACGCAAAATACGGATACAAAAACTTTATAACGCCTTGTCCACCCCATTGAACAATCCCACATTTCAAACTAAAAGTAAAAACTGAAATATAAGTCCTAACATACTGAAAATCAAATGAGAAAGAAAACCATAACCATTTTAGCCGCATGGGCCGCTATAATTTCCTCTATAATACTGCAAGCGCTCTACTCAAGCCCGATGCTAACATGGTTCCACTACTTATCCCTTTTCTTAATTAGCACATTATCTGGAATCTTAATAGCAGACTTAAAAGAAATAATCTTAGGATACTTTATAGTGGTACTCCTATCAGTTCTTATAATAATATGTTGTTTAGCAATACTACCAAGCATAACTGGAAAAGTACTTCCTTCACTGGTAGATTTACTGGTGCAATCCGCAATAGTCCTGGTGATGAGAAGCACGTTTCCAAGCGTATGGATCTTATGTTTGCTAGCAGTAATCTTAGGGAGTGCAATTGCCGAATATTTTAAAATCACCGACGTTCCCTAAGCTTCGGATTCAATATGTCGTCGATAGCATATCCAATCATTATAAAGGAAAGTGAAAGGATAGCGATACAAATACCTGGAGGAACTATCCACCACCATTTTTCAACACTACGCTCATAAGCCATTGCGTCATGTAGCATTCTTCCCCAAGAAACAACAGTAGGATCAAAAAGACCTAACCAGCTCAAAGCAGCTTCAGATAATATTGCTGAAGGAACGGATAAAGCTAATGTCACATAAGCCAAAGACAGCACATTTGGAATTATATGTCTAAATATAATGTAAGACCTTCCGGCACCCACAGCTTTAGCTGCTTCAATAAAAGGCCTCTCTTTCAAGCTAAGCACTTGCGATCGAGAAACCCTTGCAAAGCCCATCCATCCAAGCACCCCAATCAAAAGGATTAAATTCCACATAGAGGGGCCGAGAACTGCGATGAGAACTAGAAGCAACGGAAGACCTGGTAGAACCAAAAGCATATCTGTAAATCTCATAAGCACCTCATCAACAATTCCCCCTACATAACCGGCAACTACACCAACAACCAAACCAATTATAACAGAAAGAAAAGCGGACAGTAACCCTACAATTAAAGAGATTCTTGTACCATAAACAAGTTGAGAGAAAATATCTCTCCCGTTTTGATCTGTCCCTAACAAACCGAAACTGTTGCCGTATAATCTAAGATTAATTCCATCAACATAAGCCATTAAACTGGCATCCTGAGTTTCATCAGAATCCACTATTAAAAATTTAATGGTATACCGGTACGTGTCAGAGAGAGAGCTGTTAAAAACAATTTGTGCAGGATCAGCAGTAGCTCCAAATTGAGACTGTACATCACTCGCATATGAATCGATTCCAGCTAACCTCTCCCAGTTTGAAGTTGAAGAGGAAAATCTTGCAAAATATATTGAGTATGATGTTACATTTCCACCATATTCGACTCTCTCCAAAATTATCTGAATTCGGAACTCATCTAAACCTTCTAAACAATCCACAAAAACACTTATGTTAGCTGAAAACCTTCTTGGACTATCCCTATACGGAAATTTAAATTCTCTACTAAAAACAACTTCAACAGGTTGAGCAGCTTCCCCGGCATGCCTATTATACTCCAAAACCAGACTGCCTGGGCCGCCAAACATAGGGTCGCCTTGCACAGAACTGAATAACACACCTAGTTTTTCACTATTTTTTGTAATATTCCACTCGTTTAAGCTTGTAATAGAATTGAAATCTGGATCTTCAACCACAAGCATGTTTTCACTATAATGTTCAAATCCCGGAATTTTTCTTATCCACGAAGGAGCAGCATAGTCGCCAGCCACATATTCATCGTAATAAGGGTCATATGGCGTAAGAACCGGCGCAAGTAACGCAAGGAGAGTAAAAAAAACAAGTATACCTACGCCTAAAGATCCTCTCTTTTGAGAGAAGAGAGCTTTAGTAAATCCTTTGAACCTTTTAATACTGAATGCCAGTTTTTCTTTTCTCGTTGCCATCGTATTCTCACCCATACTTTATTCTTGGGTCAATAACTCCATAAAGCAAATCTGCTATAAAGTTTGCAATAATCACACATAAAGCAATAATATAAAACATCGCCTGAAGTACAGGATAATCCGCAAACGCTATTGCATTCCAAAGCCACAGGCCTAAACCTGGATAAGTGAATACTTGTTCGGTGATGATGGCGCCACTTAACATGAAACCAAAGGAAAGAGCTATATTTGTAATAAGTGGTAGGGAAGCATTTTTTAAAGCATGCTTAAAAAGAATAACTCTTTCTTTTACTCCTTTAGCCTTAGCAGTTACTATGTAATCTTCAGTTAATGTTTCCAACATAACAGCTCTTGTAAGTAACAAATAGCCACCATACTGGAAAAGAACAAGAGTGAACACTGGCAAGAAAAGATGATGAATTCTTCCCTGGATCTCCTCAAAGATGTTAGCGGGAGGATTTTGAGCCCATTCAGCAGGTACAATACCACCCATAGGGAACCAGCCTAACCAGCTGGAGAAAATTAACAGAAGAACCATCCCCATCCAAAAGGATGGAAGTGAATAGGTGATAAGAGAAACAGTTACTGAAAAAGAATCAAAAAATTTCCCCCTCTTTGCGGCTGCTATAACCCCTAGCAATATTCCAATTATTATTGCAAATATTGTAGAAAGACCAACTAATAAAAGAGTATTAATCACTCTTCTCTGCAATTCTTCAACAATGGGACGACCATTGTAATAGGAAAAGCCAAAGTTAAAGGTAACCATGTTTCGTATGTATTTAAAATATTTCACATGAAACGGATCATCCAACCCAAAGAGTTTACGAACAATTTCTACTTGTTCTTGCGACTTTAAACGTGCAGAATTGGCAAAAACAGCTGTAGGATCACCAGGCATGCACATGAATATTACAAAATTTATTGTTGCCACAAAGAAAACTAAAATTAGTAGATAAATAATTTTTTTAATAATATAGGATCGTAGTCCCAATATTTCTTCCCCAATTCACTTAATCTGATTTCAGATTGTTATTTAAGTTTTTGCCAAACAATAAATCTAAAAGTATGGAAACATAACGGAATAAAATTATTAAAACTTAAATATATGGCAACAACTTTAATACTGTCCAAAAGTTACCAGTCTAAACCTTTCATAAAAGGGGAATACAATGGCACTATTAGAAGTAAAAAATCTGAAAACTTATTTTAAGATTAAACGAGGCTATGTGAAGGCCGTCGACGATATCAGTTTCCAGGTAGAAAAGGGCGAAGCTATGGGTCTTGCCGGAGAGTCAGGATGCGGAAAAACAACAACAGCGTTAAGTATACTTAAAATTTTGCCTCCAAATGGTGAAATTAGAGGGGGGAAAATCCTTTTTTCAGGGATTAATCTGGTGGAAATTCCGGAAGAGAAAATGCGTAAGGACATAAGATGGAAAGGGATTTCTATAGTGTTTCAAGGGGCTATGAACGCTCTTAATCCAGTCTATAAAGTGGGTGACCAAATAGTGGAGGCTATTAGACTCCACGAAAATGTAACGAAAGAGGAAGCTACTACAAGAGCTAAGAAACTTTTGGAACTTGTGGGAATAGAACCCTCTCGTTTTGACAATTATCCCCACGAGTTTAGTGGAGGAATGAAGCAAAGGGCGCTTATAGCAATGGCCCTTTCTTGTAATCCTTCATTAATGATCGCTGACGAGCCCGGAACAGCCTTAGACGTTGTGGTTCAGGCTCAAATTTTGAAACTTTTGCGAGAATTAAAGGATAAACTGAATTTGTCAATGATTCTTATAACTCACGATTTATCTATAATTGCAGAAACTTGCGAAAAAACGACGATTATGTATGCTGGGAAAATAGTAGAACATGGCAGTTCAATGAACATTTTCAAAAGACCTCTTCATCCTTATACCTCAGGCTTGATCTCCGCTTTTCCAAATATTAAAGGCCCAAGAACACGTGTAACTTCAATACCTGGAACCCCACCAAATCTATTACATCCCCCTTCAGGATGCAGATTTCACCCTAGGTGTAAGTATGCTATGGACATATGCAAAAAAAAGGAGCCAATCGAAGTTGAAGTTGAAAAAGATCATTATGTTTCATGTCATCTTATAACAAGGTGAGATAAATGCATGAGCTATTAATTAAAACTGTAAAACTAAAAAAATGGTTTGAGCTGAAAAAAGGATTTTTCAGTAGCTTATTCTCAAAAGAAATTCCTGCTGTCCGTGCTGTTGACGGCATAGACTTGGAAATAAAAAAAGGTGAAATTTACGGGTTAGTGGGGGAAAGTGGCAGTGGAAAAACGACAACAGGAAGGCTTATTCTCAAACTTATAGAACCTTCAGGAGGAAAAATTTACTTCAAAAATAGGGATATAACCCTCCTTAGTGAAAGTGAGATAAGACCGTTAAGGCGACACATGCAAATAATATTTCAAGATCCTTATTCGTCTCTTAATCCTAGAATGACCGTCGGTGACATCATAGCAGAACCAATCAGAATATTAGAAGACAGACCTCCAGAAGTTGTTGAAGGTCTAGTTAAAAAGGTTTTAGAAGATGTGGAGTTAATTCCAGCTGACGAATTTTTCTTTCGTTACCCACATGAGTTAAGCGGTGGACAAAGACAAAGAGTCGCTATTGCGAGGGCGTTTGTATTAAATCCCGAATTTGTAGTAGCCGACGAACCAGTTTCGATGTTAGATGTCTCCATTAGAGCTGAAATTTTGGACCTTATGTTCTCCCTAAGAGAAAAATACAAAACCACATTCCTCTATATAACTCATGATCTTGCTTTAGCAAGGCATGTCTGTGACAGTATAGCAATTATGTACCTTGGCAAACTTATGGAAAAAGGAGATATCGAACAAGTAATTAACGAGCCATTACACCCTTATACACAAGCATTACTTAATTCCGTACCAATCCCGGATCCAACAGTTAAACGTAGCGAAACTGTCATTAAAGGTGAGATACCGAGTCCTATTAATCCTCCCTCAGGTTGCAGGTTTCACACACGATGTCCATCATTCATTGGAGACATATGCCGCAAAAAAGAACCACCACTAGTTGACATGGGTAAAGGTCACTATGTAGCATGCCATTTATACGCTAAGAAATAGAAACGTTTAAAGCAGTTTTAACCATTCAATTTATTTCAGAAAGCACAACGGAATAGGTTATAACTTAAATGTGGGAGCATTTATGCAAAAAAAGTTAATAATATGTATTTTACTTTTCGTAGTAATTTCAATTGTATGTACCAATGGTTTAAGAAAGCGCTTAGAAATCGTTTATTCCTCAAATTACAATGTTAAAACTATCAACCCTGACAATTATCCGGGAGTTGATGATTTTGAAAAATTAAAAAACGCTCTCAGCGATGTCCCACCAGAAGGGGCTACAATTATCATACCGCCAAAAGTCTATGAAGGTTCAAATCTTGATATTCCCTCTAATGTTCGAATAATCGGAATGCAAGGAGCTACTTTTAAACTTTCAAATAACGCAACAGATCCATTCCTAAAAATAAAAGCAAAAAACAATGTAACAATTGAAAACATAATATTTGATGGAAACAGAGAAAATATCTTTAACTCAGATAGCTGCTTAATTTTAATTGATCATGGCTCATCTAACATTTTAATTTTTAATAATACCTTCACAAAATTTAAAAATATAGCAATCGCGACAAACTACTCGAAAACCTCTCAAGATACTAGTTTTATAAAAATCTATAACAACTTTTTTTCTAATGGTGAAGGTGCCGCTATTTTACTTAGAGGATATTATGATTTTGAAAATGAAATATTTTTCTTAAAATTTATAGACATTTACCAAAATATTCTCCGTGATATTCTTGTAAACGGGAAAATAGGTGTTGCTTTTGCAAGTGGAGTAAACATTTCTAGTAACTTAATATGTTCTTCAGAAGCTCCGCTTAGCGGAAATATAGTCATACGAGGTTGTAAAAACATTCTTGTATTCAATAATACCGTTACTTGCAGCAAAGCTATTGCTGGTATACTAATTGAAACTAGCCTGATTTTTCCAAACAAGGGAGTTTTTGTAATAGAGAAGAATCAAGTTTTAAACGAGCGAGGAAGAGGGTTCTTTATAACAGGAACGCATGGGGTTGATGCAATGATTTTCTTAAGGAAAAACATTTTTAGAAATAATTCTGGACCTGACGTGGAAGTTTCAGATGTCCAATGTTACGTGTATGGTAATATTGTTGATACACCGAACGACTTGATTCTCTCGTCTTCGATTGTTGCTTCTGGGAATCACTTCGCATCAGCTGAAAGCTCTTGGCTGTTTATATCATCTCGTGCACGATGACAGCAGAAAAAAGTATGGGTAAAAGTGAATTGTTTATGGGTAGTGTTCGCCGTAGTGTATGCTGAGGATGGCGAAGTCGTAGGGGCCAATTTTATTGTTGTTGTCGACGTCGCAGTTAGGGTTCCATGGGCCGATCATTCCTGGTTTCCAGGGTGTAGAGCCGTAGGCTTTAGAGAGTAGGGCGAAGTCGTAGGGGCTGACTTTAAAGTCGCCGCTGAAATCGCCTGGGATTGTTACAATAATCCAACCGTCTGTATACGTGTTATCCGCAGTGTCCACTTCGCCTGGAACTGGTGTTGCGTAAGCGCTTATCATATAGTTGCCATAAGCAAAACCCGTGGTATTCCATGTTAAGGTTATAATTGTGGAGTTGTTAGGTGCTAGGTTGAGTATGGTTTGAGTTCCGATGGCGGTAGTGTTGGCGTAGACTGTTACTGCAACGTTTTCCGTGAAATCTCCTTCATTAACGATTGTAACGTTTACTGTTGCTGTATAATTCTGGCCAACTGTGGGCATTGGCAAGCACCCAGTTTTTGATGTTGTAACGTTTGTTACAGCTATGTCGTGAATGCCTAAGGGTGAGACGGTTACAGCCCATTCTATTAAGGTTGTATATCCTACTACTGGTATTTGTGGAGTTGTGTAGTTTATGAGTGTCCAGTTGCCTCCGGGGCATGGTGGTAATGGTGGTGATATCCACGTGACATTGTATATGTCATGCGAGATGTAAGATGCGTCATTGTGAACGGTGTCTGGCGGGCTTGGTGGGTGTGGATGTGGTGGCGGCGGGTAGACTCTTCCGGGTCCGCCTGCTTCGGCGTTGTCTTGGATTGGGTCGCTTATGGCTATCTGCATGGTGGTGGAGTTTACTCCCGCCGCTGTTACGCAGTGTCCTGACTCATATGGATATGGATATTCTTCTCGTATCCAGGATTCTCCGTCGAAGTACCAGAAGCCAAGCATTAAGATGACGTCTTCTGACCTTTCAATTTCTTTTTCTATGAATTGGAAGTCTGGGGCTTGAACTGTTTGTTCGTAGAAGGTGCCGGTTTGTCCTAGATTTGCCGTTACAAGGTTTAAGTCATTATCGTCGATGGTGTTGTCAGCTATTGGTGGATACCCAAGGGTGACTGGATAAATGTCTGCTCTCATGTCCCAGTTTGGAGCTCC
>Ga0190286_1001049_pt1 | contig 10530 bp, 8 predicted proteins | sample 48691834_MG_FD_183241 | JGI IMG/M metagenome (GOLD analysis project Ga0190286, IMG submission 183241) | Hydrothermal vent microbial mat bacterial communities from Southern Trench, Guaymas Basin, Mexico - 4869-18-3-4_MG | ecosystem: Environmental > Aquatic > Marine > Hydrothermal vents > Microbial... | reverse complement strand
GCCGGGCAGTACATGGCTGGTGGCGAGATAGTGATAAAAGGTAATGCGGGAATGCTTGCCGGATTGAACATGCACGGCGGTAAAATAGTGATAGAGGGCGATGCCGTTATGCCGGGTGCGGATATGACGAGTGGCGAGCTGACAGTGAAGGGTACGGTGCGGGATATGATGCCTTCGTTTAAGCTGGAAGGTACGGAATCAATAGACGGTGCGGAATACAAGAAATATAGCGGTGATCTTGCAATGACGGCGAGGAAGGGTAAAGGGACACTGTACGTTAAGTGAGGGGGTGTAAACCCTCTTTTTTATTTTTTAGCACGAGATTACACGGATTTTCATGAGATTTTTTGATTTTGTTGTGGGTCAACTATTAATAGGGTTACTATACCAAATAAGTATTAGAACCCAAATTTAACACTTGCCATATTAGGAAGGCATTAGTAGGACTTATTTTAAATATCAACTTCAAATATTTTATCAAATTGATGGAAGAAGAGGAGAGTATAGAAAATGTTGATAAACAAACTACAAGCGATAGTAGGAGAAGAGAATGCGACTGACGACCGTGCGATATGCACGTCGTATTCGAGAGACCAGCACTGGTATTTTGTGCCCGCGAAAAATCCTGCCTGTGTCGTGCGACCCGGGAACAAAGCAGAAGTGCGAGCGGTTTTGATGTTTGCAAACGAGCATAAAATACCGGTGATTCCGTATAGCGCGGGAATAAACGTGCGTGGGTTGACTATCCCGGTTCATGACGGCAGCATATTATTAGACCTGTCCCGGATGAACAGCATCCTGGAGATAAACCCTGCGATGAAGACCGCGACCGTAGAGCCGGGAGTGACGTTTGGAATGTTACTGGAGCAGACGCGGAAGTACAAATTACGACCTGCATTTCCTGATGCGCCTCTTACCGTGAGCGTACTGGCGAATTATTACCTGCGTGGAATATACCAAACTTCGGCTGCGGACGGACATGACCACACGATTTCGTATGAGATGATTCTGCCGAACGGCGAGACGTTAAAAACGGGTTCAAGAGCGCTTTCCGAGATGCCTTATTTCCGGTACGGCGTGGGTCCGGACTTTGCGGGTATGTTCTGCGCACATCCTGGTACATGTGGTGTGGTGACCGAATTAACGGCGAAACTGTACCGGCTGTATGACAACAGGAAAGAGTACTTCATTGGTTTTGACGATGTGGGCACGCCGACGAAGTTCATTTACAATTTGATGCACGATGAATTAGCAGCGAGCATCAGGTTAGTGGACAGCCAGAGCTGGTTGAAAGGCATCTTTGGCACTTTTGATTATCCTTATGAGAAGCTGCCGAAGTTCGTCCTGTGCGTGCTGGTAGAAGGTGTGGACGGTATATACGAGGCAAAGGATAAGCTGGTGCGTGCGTACATGAACGAATGCGGCGGGCAGGTTCTGGAATTACCGGCTGAGTTCGCAAGCACGTTCGAGCACGAGAGCCTGGGCGGTGCGGAGAAGAGCTGTATGGTGTTCGGCATAAAAGGGAGAGGGAACTACCATTGCATCGGGCTGTACGGACCGTTGACGCTGGCTGCGAAATATTATGAAGTGCACGAGAAGACGGCGTTGGAAGTTGGGATACCACAGGACCACGTTCATTTCTATATTGACCCAATTTACAGTTTCCACGGGCAGCTCTGCTATTTCGAGCTTGACGTCTTTTATGACGGCAGTGACGAGGAATTCGGCGAGAAGTTAAGGAACTATAACGAGAAGCAATTTCACCGGCTGCTTGAGCTGGGTATCTACGGCTGGTTCAGACCTTATGCGGGTATAATAGAGCCGACAGCGGAGAGGATAGGGTATCTTGCTGAAGTCTGGAAGAAGTTCCTCCGTGTTCTGGACCAGAACGAGATAATGAATAGAGGGAAGCTGTTCTGAGAAGCGGAATTAACGGCTTTACCAAAAGAACTTATTTGTTTTTTATTGCTTGAGTGAGTATCTTTTGATAAAGTTTGGGTAATTGAAAAGAAGAGGATACGGACAATGAAAGCGATTCTCGCTCTTTTAGATAGTATAGGACATGCTCCCGCTTTATTTCCATGAAGAGAAGTATTGTATCAATGCACTATAAATCGTCTCCAATAAATTGTTGATAACTGCCAAGCTCACTAAATCATTTTTCCTTTTTTATTACGTACATTAGATAGTTAAATGAAGATATAAACGCTCTTTTTATACCACTTATACCTATATCATCCTTAACTGCACAAAAAGAGAAGAACGAAATAATAGCGATGAACTACAAAGAGATAGAGGAGAAATGGCAGCGTAGATGGGCTGATGCGAATTCATTTGAAGCAGAAATCAGCAGCGCTAAGAAGTTCTTCTTCACCGTACCGTACCCTTACACCTCAGGACCTTTGCACATAGGTCATGGGCGGACATACACAATAGGAGATATAATAGCGCGATTTAAACGTTTGCAGGGTTATAACGTGCTGTTTCCTATGGCTTTTCACGTCACCGGCACGCCGATTTTAGCTATTGCCGATAGCATTGCAAAAGGCGAAGAAGAGGTTGTGGCACGGTTCAAAGATTACATCGCGATTTATGAAGATGCAGATAAGGTAGATGAAGTCCTAAATAGTTTCCACAATCCCGAGAACGTTGCGAATTTCTTCGCGGCTCGCATCTCCGATGATTTTATGCGGATGGGCTATTCCATAGACTGGCGAAGGAAGTTCAATACCACCGAACCAATGTACAACAAGTTCATTGAGTGGCAGTTCAAAAAGCTGTACGATAAGGGTGTGATAAAGAAGGGCAAATATCCTATTACTTATTCTATTGAAGATGACTCAGCGGTAGGGGAAGACGACATAGAAGGCGGAGACACGGACAAAGTATCAATAATTGAACACACGACAATAAAATTCAAACTTTATGACGGCAGTTACTTGGTTGCTGCGACTCTACGACCTGAGACTATTTTCGGTGTTACAAACGTATGGATAAACCCGGCAGCGAGATACGTCAAAGTTAAGATAGGTAACGAGTTCTGGGTGGTTTCTAAAGAAGCTGCTGAGAAATTAGGCTACCAGAAAGGGGGGATAGAAGTTTTAGAAGAGTTAGAAGGGAGCTCTTTTGTAGGTAAGAAAGTCAAAGAGCTTGTTGAAGATCGGGAGGTTCCGGTTTTACCTGCAAGCTTCGTTGACGAAGACGTGGGTACCGGCGTGGTCTATTCGGTTCCGGCACATGCTCCGTATGATTACATCGCACTGGCAGATATAAAACAGTCGGGCGGTATAGAAATAGAGCCGATAAAGATAATAGACATAGAAGGCTATGAAATGCCTGCGAAAGAGATATGTGAAAGAATGGGGATAGCGAGCCAGACGGACGAGCGATTGGAGGAAGCCACACAGATAATCTATAAGGATGAGTTTTATCGTGGCGTGTTGAATGCTAAGTGCGGCGATTTTGCGAATGTTAAAATAGCAGATATAAAGGATGAAGTTAAAGACTGGCTGAAGCGTGAGAAGGATATAGCAGATGTATTCTATGAGACATCACGGAAAGCGGTAACGCGCGGTGGTGGCAAGGTAATTGTTGCAGTACTGCAAGACCAGTGGTTTATAGATTACACCCCAGGCTGGTGGAAGGATCGGGGGCATAAACTCGTGGAAGGCATGACATTCTATCCCGATAAATATAAAGCGTATATGCACGACATTGTAGATTGGTTAGCTTTTAGACCGTGTGCGCGTAAACGTGGCTTGGGCACCGAGTTCCCGTTTGAAAACGGCTGGATCATCGAATCTCTAAGCGATTCCACTATTTACATGGCAATGTACACCATAGCACATCTACTGCGGCAATTGCCTGTTGATGCGTTAACAGAAAATTTCTTTGATTACGTGTTTTTGGGTATTGGCAATGCTACTGAATTGTCAAAGGGGATAAACGTTGATGCTGACGCTTTGAACAGGCTAAAAGACGAGTTCGAGTACTGGTATCCGAACGACCTGCGGCACACTGCACCACCGCACCTCTCCAACCACCTGGTTTTCTTCCTGATGCACCATGCTGCGATATTCCCGGAAAGTCGGTGGCCCCGGGCGATAACATTAAATGAATTGATGATACGGGAAGGCAAGAAGATGTCAAAGAGCAAGGGCAATGTGATCCCACTGGCTGACGTGTCGGAACTCTATGGTGTGGACTTATACCGGCTGTATTGTGCAATTAATGCTGATTTCGCAACCGTAGTCAACTGGCGAGAGCGGGATACGGACTCGTTGCGGAGAAAGCTTAATGCGGTGATAGAGCTATTTGAGGATAGCATAGACGTGGATGGCATAAAGGATGAAGAACTCACGCATATAGATAGATGGCTGCTATCACGGCTGTACAGGAATTTACGGCAATCTGTTGATCGGTTTGAAGCGTTTCGGATACGCGAAGCGGGAATAAATCTGATTTTTAACCTGATAAACGACATCCGGTATTACGAGCAGCGGCAGGATTGTGATAGACGTAAGAGGATAGTCAGGAACGTAATGGATGACTGGTTGATTGTGTTATCGCCTATTGTACCACATATCTGCGAAGAGATATGGCATAAGTTGCATGATTCGTTCGTCTCTTTACAAACTCTGCCTGAGCTAAAAGAGTCGTTTATTGATGACCGTGTGGAACGTGAGGAGGAGTATCTGGTTTCGTTGATTGATGATATAAAAGAGATATTGAAAGTAGCGAGAATCAAGCCGGCTAAAATCTATGTTTATACTGCGGAGGACTGGAAGTGGCAGATATTCAAGGCGATAAATGATTTACCTGATAGGGAAAAAATCAGAGAGGCGATGAAGCTCAGGAGGGATAAGAGTACCGTGGAGTTCGTGAAGCAGGTGCTGAAAAGTAACCTGAGCTATTTTGAGCTTGATGAAGATAAGGTTCTGGAACGTGAGAAAGAGTATTTAGCGAAAGAGTTCGTGTGTGAAATAGGACTAAACGAGGAATACGATCCGAAGGGTAAGAAGAGGTTTGCTATTCCGCGGAAGCCGGCTATTTTTGTGGAGGCGTGATGTTTACTGTGATCTGGAATGAGTCCCGGCAATCATATAGACCGGGCTCTGTCCACAGCCACGCGAGTACACGCAGCGGGCTTAGGTGACTTCTGTCTCAGCTCTGCTGAAAATCTGATTGACTGCGTATGTTTTAAAAGGGCAAAGCACCTCTAAAGTAATATATCTACGTTTCTACGCACCAACCAACGCATCACGTAAGAGTTCCTTCTGTCTTTCAGTGAGATTTTTTGGCGTTTGCACGATCACTTCTACATATACATCTCCACGACCTCCACCATTAATCCTCGGCATTCCCAGTCCGCGCAAGCGGAATTTGGTGTTCGTCTGTGCTTCTGCCGGGATCTTTACCTTCACATGCTTGCCATCTATTGTCATGACCACGACTTCACCACCCAGGGCTGCCTGGGCGAAACTTATCGGCGTTTTCATATAGAGGTCATCTCCTCTCCTTTCAAAGACTGGATGTGGTAAAACGTTTAATACCACGTACAGGTCGCCTGGTTCTCCACCAATCCTGGACTCTGGAGGTCTTCCAGCTTCTGGAATCTTTATCTCATAGCCAGTATAAGCACCTTTCTTAATCTTAAGTAATATCTTTGTTCGCTTTCTTATCTGACCGGTACCTTTGCAATAGGGACACGCACCCGATCTCCCTGAACGAGTTCCGGAACCTCCACAAGCTTTACAGGTCCGTGACATCGGTACTTCAATCGTCTTTTCCGCACCCAGAGCTGCATCTTCAAGCGTAATGTCCAAATTCAAACGCACATCAACGCCGCGAACTGGTCTTTGTATCCCTTCTCGAGTACCAAAGAGGGTGTCAAATATTCCACCACTGCCTGCAAAGCCAGGGCTGGCGGCAGACCCGAAGAACGAATCAAATATCGCACTACCGAAGATGTCCTCAACATCATGAGAATGCGTGAAGTGACTCCAATCGAAACCTTCTGGTCCAAAAGCTTCGTCCGCTACCCTTGACCCAATCTGGTCATATTTTGCTCGTTTATCCCTGTCTATCAGCACCTCGTATGCCTCTGAAATCTGCTTAAACTTCTCTTCTGCCTCTTTCTTGTTCCCCTTGTACGTATCAGGATGATATTGCTTCGCCAGCTTCCGATATGCTCTTTTAATGTCCTTCTCTTTGGCGTCTCTGCTAATGCCGAGTATCTCGTAGTAATCTTTCTTTGGCATATTTATATATGTTATTTAATAGCACGCATTAATTTATTTACGAACTACTATGCTAAAATCATTGCACGATAAATATATCCCATGCAGATTGTTTATATGTATATGATAGGCGATATGAGTTATACCAAAAAGGGGAAAAAAATAAATTAGAAGTTTTAGTTGTGAAACTTGAATAATGCACACTCTGCACAGCGTCCATCTCTCTCCATTCACTCCTTTGAGACCATCACTTCCGTTGCTTTAATTACCGCTTCCACGTCCTCGCCTACCTTCAACTCTAGATCGTCCACTGCATTCTTAGTAATCATCGCGGTAATTACAGTCGGCGTAGAAACCTTGATTCTTATGGACGCCGCTACTTCTCCTTTCTCTATACTTTCAATCACACCATTAATCCTGTTCCTTGCACTTAGTTTCATATCCAGTGCCTCCCAGAAATCCGCATCCCTGTATATACTACCCAAATAATGCTCATACTTATCGTATTCATGCAATACATGTTCCCCCTCTTCCGTTAGCCCCGCACCGCCACCGCCTTTTGCACCGCCCCGATAAGTTTTTACCACGGGTGCATTTATTGCATTCTCGATTCGCTTTAACTGTTCCCAAGCAGTTCTATATGGGATACCAAGCTTTTTTGCCGCCTTTGTAATAGAAGACGAGTTACGAATCTCACGCAGCAAATTCGCCCTCCCTGTGCCCACTATGCCCTTTCCCTGAACTTCTATCCACGGCTTATATCTCGATTCATATCTCCTCTTGGGCATGAGTTATACTATTACTTGCTACATGGAGAATATATATGTAGCACAGGGAGAGTAGAAGAAGACACGCGATAAAAATAGCTTCACGCGTTCCCCCTGCTGCACATTAGCCTCGTACCTCCTTCTTCATCTTGACCAATCCCTGCTTCAGCATCTTCAAGTCTTCTTTTAACGTCTCCAGTTGTGCCCCTTTTTCTGCTACCGCTGGCATCTGAGGTGATATCAGCTTAAGCGCTTCGGTTTGGCACACTCTGTCACAAACGCCACAGCAAGTACATTTATTGTAGTCTATGTTTGCTTTCTTCTCGACTATCGCAATCGCAGCGTCCGGACACACCTCTGCACATTTACCACATCCTATACAGGTCATCAGGTCAACAACAGGAATCCACATACCACAAAACATTTAAACTATACTATAAATAAATACAGTAAGGAATTGTCGGGATAGCCAAGAGGTCTAAGGCGGTAGGTTGCTAACCTACTTCCCCGTATGGGGAGCGAGGGTTCGAATCCCTCTCCCGGCGCTATGTTGAACCCTATTACAGGCATATACGGAAAAATGTTGAAGGGAGGGATTGTAAAATCCCCTATATATGTGAATAATGTCCTTCTTGTCCTGGATGAGACCGACCTTATCCCTGATGAGCATCTATCCGACATTCTAATGCCAAAGGGGCTGGAACGCTTGAAACAGTTCGTAAAATGGTGCCATGCGCTAAACATAGATACTATAAGCGTTTACATCAGCGTCATCAGGGAAGGGCTGGATAAGAAGCTGCTGGAGTCAGCATACGTACACCTGGGAGAGAGCATAACAGCAGCGTTGAGTAAAGAAGAAGCTTGCGTTGTGATATACACCGATGCACCCAAACGTGCACACGCAAAGACTATTAATGGTGCTAAGAGAGTAAAAGGGCGGCGAATAGACGTTTCTATTGGCTTGGGTGGTAGAAACGAGCTGACGAAAGCGATAAAAGAGATTGCGAAACGCGTAAGGGCAGGGGAGATAGCACCTGAGGAGATAAGCGAAAAAGAGATAGAATCTGAGTTAATATTCAAATCAGAGCCTGACCTTATCATCAGGTCCGGTGCCACACGTTTAACTGATTTCCTGATATGGCAGTCGGTCTACAGCGAGTTTTATTTCACCGATGTCAACTGGACGAAATTTAGAGAAATTGACTTCCTACGGGCTGTTCGTGATTTCCAGTTGCGTGAACGGCGGTTTGGACGCTAAGAACTCATAGGTCAAGGAAATGCATCTTCTTCATCCACGTGCTTACCGCACTCCTTGCCTTCTCGGGATTCGCAAAATTATTCTCTATCGCTACATCTTCGGCAAAGCCCATGAACGGGTTTATCGCTTTTTGCTTCACATCTGCTACCCATATCATTGCGTCACCAGCGTCTTGCTCCCTGAAGAAAGAGATAAAAGGAGCAGGAGTCTTTTCTGTTGGCACCACGATTACCACTGTCTCTTCTCCTTCTCTCGCGGCTGGTGAGTCCTCACTGATAATGTATGGAACGAACATAATAGAAGATAAAAAGAGGATACGCAATCGCGTGTTATTCGCTTTCTCCGCGAACCGCTCAAGGTACTCATACTCTTTTGTCCTGACCTTTACACCTAACGTCTGCTTCTGACTTAAAATCCGGTACCCAGCTTTTTCCAGGAACTGCTCTGTCACACGGTTCAGAGCATTTAGCGGAGTTCTTACCGCCGTCCAGCGTAGAAACGCGTCATCCAGCTCCTCACTTAGATATCTATGCGTGGGTAAGCAATAGAATATCTCGCCCTGGTAATTTACTTTCGTGTGCATATCAGGCGAGAATACTGATATCTTCTCTTCCTTCGTTGTTATGCTCTTGAAAATCATATCTTCTAAATTACCGTCTAAGTCTCTCTCCTGCTCTTCTCTCTCTGTATCGCTCAACAGCGAACTTACACATTCTCTTATACTCCCTGCAAGTTCACCTTCTGACATTACTTTATATTTTGATGTGTAACCAGAGAGTTCGCTGAACACGCTCATCAATAGTGCATTGTGTTTCATCATTCTACGAAAATTAAATCAGTTTAATCAAAAAATAGCTTTATTCCCGCCTTGAGGTACATAGGGGCACCAGGGCTCCTCGGCTAAATAGTCACCTTTTAAATCCTCAGGCTCGTGTAGACCACCGCAGAAATCCACGAAACTCGTTAAGCCGTATGCTCGTGCACGGCATCCCCCGCAGATAGTCCTGTATTCGCAGATACCACATTTACCCTCCAGATTGTCAGGGTCACGAAGCGCTTTTAGTATGGGCGACTGGAACCATATATCTTTGAACTGAGCCTCGCGAACGTTCCCGAGTTTTACTGGTAGATAAGGGCATGGAGTGATTTCTCCTGTTGGGTACACACGGCAATAAGTCAGACCGGCAATGCAGCCACGGCTCCACCGTTCCAGATTCAAGCCCATTTGCGATGCGATACGCATAAATTGCGGTGCACAAACGGGACGAATATCAAGCTTATAGGTTGAATTTGCTATCTTTTCAAGCACGTCAGTAATCATCTGCTCGTACTTCTCTGCAGATATGTCCTCTATCTCTACACCTCTGCCAGTAGGCACGAGGAAGAACAGATGAAAACCACTTGCGCCTTCTCGCTCGGCTAACGCCATTATATCATCAATTTCGTCAAAGTTCTGCTGCGTCACTGTTGTGTTAACCTGAACGTCTATGCCATGACTTCTACATGCGGCGATACCTGCCATCGCATCACGCCATGCACCTTCAACGCCCCGGAACGCATCATGCCGCTCGGGAATAGCTGAATCAAGGCTAATTGCGACTGCTTTTACGCTACTGGCTTTCAGTTCGCTTGCTACTGATTCCGTTATGAGCGTTCCGTTAGTGCCCATTGCAACGATCAAGCCCTTCGCAGTTGCGTACCGTGCGAGCTCATAGACGTCATCGCGTAGTAGCGGTTCTCCACCGCTTAATATGAGGATTGGTTTGCTTACTTCTGCAATCTGGTCTATGAGCATCTTACCCTCTTCTGTGCTTAACTCATCCCTGGCTGCTCTCTCTTTTGCATCTATGTAACAATGCGGGCAGCGCAAGTTACAACGAAAGGTCATGTTCCATGATATAAGCCGTGGAATGAACCGTTTCGGGGCATTTCCCGCGGCACCCTCTTTCTCATTCATCATTTCGTAATTCTAATTTGCTAGCTAAACCTTTTCTTATTTTCATAACTTGCTGTTTTGTTTCAGGCAAGTATTTTCTTACCAGTAAATGCACAAAAAATACTTCAAACAGATTGAGGACGACCTAAATGACAAACATAGCCCTCAGCATCGCCTCTATCTGCACAGACGTGAAGTGCTTTTGTGTCATCGCACCGACCGGGCATTCGGGTATGCAGGCACCACAGCCTTTACATAGCCCCGGGTTCACGTACGATTTCCTCGTTCTTATCACTATCTCCTCACACCGCTCCTCCTCTTCTCTTAACT
>Ga0190286_1001048_pt1 | contig 10537 bp, 11 predicted proteins | sample 48691834_MG_FD_183241 | JGI IMG/M metagenome (GOLD analysis project Ga0190286, IMG submission 183241) | Hydrothermal vent microbial mat bacterial communities from Southern Trench, Guaymas Basin, Mexico - 4869-18-3-4_MG | ecosystem: Environmental > Aquatic > Marine > Hydrothermal vents >... | reverse complement strand
AATGAGAATAGGTGGCGAGGACGTCCTGCATCGGCATGAACTCACATTCTTCAATCGAACTGCACTTGTCTATGACGTCTGGGACACGATGCCAGAGGAGGAATTGAGAGCGCGGGTGAGGGCGATAGCAGAATGGAAGAAGTTCTATGTGGGCGAATTTCTTAGACTGGATGGAATCGCCATTCGCTCAGTCTCGTCCAATGCCGAGCAATACAAAGCGTGTGTGAGGTGCGTATCAGAAGAGACCGATTTGCCGCTTGTGCTCTGCTCATTTGAGCCTGAGGTAGTGGAAGAGGGCTTGAAGGAGGTCCCCGACAGGAATCCATTACTGTATGCTGCGAATGAGAGGAACTGGAGCGAAATGCTGCGAATAGCAAGGCATTATAAGGTGCCCGTTACGCTACACTCCACTAATCTCGACATGCTGACACGAATGGCATTGACCTTCGCCCGTGAGGGTATAAATGATATAGTGTTAGACCCTGGCACATATCCAACGGGTAAAGGGCTTGCAGATACCTTTGAACGGTTCATAAAGCTGAGGCGCGCGGGTATAGAAGAGGGTAACAGAGGAGTTGCCTATCCACTGCTCGCCGTGCCAATGACTGCGTGGATGGTTCACGATGATGCACTGTATGCATCTTATTGGGAAGCAATGATTGCCTGTATATTCATCATAAAATACGCCGATATAATGATTATGCACTCGATAGAACCGCACGCATTGATAACCGAGCGGACACTGGCTGCCAATATATACACGGATCCAAGGCGTCCGGTGAGTGTGGAGCCAGGGCTGAGGGAGATAGGGAATCCAGGTCCGGAATCGCCACTGTTCGTCACTACCAATTTCGCATTGACTTATTACACTGTGGAGAGCGATCTATCATCGAGTAAAATAGACTCCTATCTGATGGTTGTGGACACGGAAGGTATAGGTGTGGAATCCGCAGTTGCGGGTGGGCAGTTCACAGCGGATACGATAAAAGAGACGTTAGAGGCGCATGAAGTGGAGAAGAAGGTCAAGCACAAGACAATGATATTGCCAGGACTTGCAGCACGGCTATCAGGTGAGACAGAGGATATCACTGGTTGGACTGTGCTCGTGGGACCGAGGGACAGTGGCAGGATTCCTGGCTGGATGGATAAGAATTGGCCACCGAAAACTTCTTCTTAACGCTTTTTCTTTTTAGTTTCTTTGATGGGGCAGCCCAGATTTGAACTGGGGTCCATGGCTCCCAAAGCCACGAGGATATCCTGGCTACCCTACTGCCCCTTTTGGGTTGTGCTTGAACGTAATCTACACCCTCACTATCTCCGCCCGTATTACGCCATTTTCTATGGTCAAGACGCCAAAACTCTTGTATCTCGCCGGAAATGCGCCCGTCGCACTGCCTGGATTGAGATATAGGATATTATCAATTTTCTCATTCTGTGATTCGTGCGAATGCCCATAGATTATCACTCCCGGTTCCGGGTCTTCATCCTTGAATTTCGCCCTCACTCTTGCCGCCAGCCCAACAGGGCTACCGCCCTCCGAAGGATGCGTTACACCTATCTTGATGCCCTCAATCTCTATTATCTCTTTTGCTTTCAGTTCCCTCCTTATCTCTTCCGGGTCCATATTCCCATACACACCCCTGAAATCGCCTGCTGATGCTCTCAACTGCTCCAGTAACCTCTTACCCGTATAATCACCGGCGTGAATAACCATGTCCGCACTCTTCAATTCACCCCTTAAACGCTCCGGTAGCATACTCACGTCATTAACATGCGTATCTGCGAGCACTAATACTTTCATCTCTCACTACCTCGCCTCGTTTCATCTCATTCTCATACCTTATATATCTATCCTTACTTATGAATATAATCGCCTCGCCACGAAGATAAAACCTGTATGCACAATAGCCCTATGCTGGGGTCGCATACTCCTGCCCTTTATCTCCCATTCCCTCACTCCCACCTCGTATATGCCCATCACACGAAAACTCCGCTCATATCTCAGTTCCATTCGCCTTGAGAGTTTGTATATCTGTAGCACGGTAGGGACGTAACATACCAGTATCCCCCCCGGTCTGAGTGCATGCTCGACCGAATGGAGTGCTCGCCAGGGCTCGGAAACGTCCAGTATCACTCTATCCAGTTCGCGCTCATCTATGCCCTCATACACATCTCCCCGCTTTAATATCAACTTACCTGCACTGCCTGCGCTTTTCATCTTACCAAAGAAAGTTTCTATATTATGTAGTGCAATCGCCTGGAACTCGCTCCTCCTTTCATACGATATCACCTCGCCATCACTGCAAACTGCACGCAGTAACGCTATTGTGAGTGCCCCTGAGCCCGTTCCTGCTTCTAATACCCGCGCTCCCGGGAAGATATCAGCTAAAATCAAAATCGCCGCTATGTCCTTCGCATATAATACCTGTGAACCCTTCCGCATCTTTGATATGTATTCACCCAGCGTGGGTCGTAGCACAAGAAGCGGGTCGCCAAGTGAAGAGTTCACCGTTGCACCCTCCTCCAATCCTATTATATCATCGTGAGCAACCTTACCATGCGAGTATGAGAAATAAGAACCAGCCCGAAGTAAAATCTGATGCCTCCTACCTTTTCCTTTAGGCTTTAGCTCTAATAGCTGTATAAGCTCATCATCCCCTATCTGAACATACATCTTTCAATCTATCTTATCTGAGCGAGCCTATGCAATAAATAATAAACGTAAATATAGTAATAATAGGGGTGCACCCCAGAGATGGTAATGAAGCGAATAATCACCATTGGTGGCTCAGATAGCAGTGGCGGCGCGGGAATACAGGCTGATATAAAGACGTTCTCCGCTCTTGGCGTTTATAGCACTTCTGTAATCACTGCTGTTACCGCACAGAATTCTAAGGGCGTGCAGGATAAACTGGAGATACCGGTTGAATTGGTGAACTCACAGGTTCGGTCTATAATTGACGACATTGGCGTGGATTATGCGAAGACCGGGATGCTCTCTTCTTCTAAGATGATAATGGCAGTATCGGCACTGCTGAAAGAATATGCGGTGCCGTTCGTCCTTGACCCGGTGATGAAGGCGGGTTCGGGCGGCACATTGATGGATTCCGCAGCCGTGGATTCGCTCGTGGAGTATCTGTTGCCGCTGTGCAGGGTTGTAACACCGAATATAATGGAGGCATCGGCTATCTCTGGTCTGGAGATAAGAACACTCTCGGATATGAAAGAAGCAGCCATTGCGATACACGAAAAGGGCGCTCCCGCAGTGCTCATAACGGGCGGGCATCTCGAGTGCGAGACGGGAGCGGGTAGAGCAACAGACCTAATATATGATGGCGATGGGTTCAAGGAATTAACACTGGAGTATATAAGACCGGCACATGGTAAGGGTAAGATACTGCACGGCAGTGGCTGTTCATTCTCCGCTGCTCTAACCGCAGAACTGGCGAAAGGGTATGATTTATACACGGCAGCCGCAAAAGCAAAAGCATTCGTTCATGATAGTATCATGGATGGTGATACAATCTCCAATTTTATGGTTGTGAATCCCGCACGCAGGATGCGAATAGATGCGGACAGATACAGTGTGCTGGAGAACCTCAAAGAGGCATTAAGACTATTGAAGCGCACAAGGGGCTTTAAAGAGGTAATACCCGAAGTGGGAACGAACATAGGTATGGCGATAGAAGGAGCCACAGGTATAGAGGATGTAGCAGCGGTGGACGGCAGGATACATCCCACCCATGACGGCATACATTCGGGCTGTGTCGAGTTCGGCGTGAGCAGTCACATAGCGCGGATGATACTGACGATGATGAGACACGAACCAAATAAGAGGAGTGCTATCAACATCAAATATACACCGGAACTGGTTTCAGCATGTGAAGATGCGGGGTTGCAGGTAGCCCATTTTGAGCGTGAAAAAGAGCCCACAGGTGTGGAGACGATGGTATGGGGCACGGAAGAAGCACTGAAGCATGGGGGTAGAGCTCCCGATGTCATCTTCGACCGCGGTGCATACGGTAAAGAGGCGATGATAAGAATCTTTGATACTACTGCTGTTGGCGTGGTGAAGCGATTGCGAAGGTTGCTGAACGGAGGAACTGAATAAGATGAAGGAGAGTAAGAGGATTAAATTCACGAAGATGCATGGCTGTGGCAATGATTTCATAGTGATAGACGAGCATGAGACGGAGGTGATACCAGAGCCTCATAAGGGGGAACTCAGCAGGGAATTGTGCACGAGAAAGCTGTCAATAGGTGCAGATGGCGTCATCTTTGTCTGCAAGCCCGACCCCGGCTCAGGCTGTGACACGCGAATGCGGATATTCAATGCCGATGGAACAGAGGCGGAGATGAGTGGGAACGGTATGCGATGCTTTGCCAAATATGTATATGAGCGAGGGCTGGTTCACGAGCGACGGATGAAGGTGGAGACACTGGGCGGGCTGGTGGTGCCGGAGGTGAAAGACCTTATTGATGGACGGGTTGCCACGGTAAGGGTGTTTATGGGCAAACCAAGGTTTGAGTGGTTGAATGAGCCTTTATACGTGAACGGGATAGGTGAGATAAAATTGACATCCCTGAATCTTGGGAACCCACATGCCGTCGTCATTCTCAACTCATTTAGCGATCTTGATGTGGGTATGGTGGGTAAGCGCATTGAGACGCATCCCGCTTTTCCTAACAGGACGAACGTGAATTTCGTGCTATTGGGAGCGGAGGATAGGAATGAGATAACAGTGAGGACTTATGAGCGAGGAGTAGGCGAGACGCTGTCATGTGGGACAGGTTCAACGGCTTCTGTGGTTGTATTGGAGAAACTCGGTCTTATCAATGCTTCCACACCCGTGACGGTGCATACGCGGGGTGGTGATTTGAGCGTGGAAGTGAAAGAGGAGGGTGCATATCTTACAGGACCGGCGGAGGAGATATTCGAGGGTGTATTCACTATTCACACTACATTATGATTAGATATGAGGTTGATAATAGGGATAACAGGAGCGAGTGGTGCGATATATGCGAAGAGATTGTTGGAGATGCTTCATGAGCGAGGAGTGGAGATTGATTTGATTATCACTCCGTATGGGCGCTACATAATAGAGTATGAACTCGGGATAGGGGTGAAGGAGATAGAGAAGTTCGCAACACGCCTCTGGGACATTGATGATATGGCTGCTGACATTGCAAGTGGCACACAATTGTGTGACGGGATGGTGGTAATACCATGCACGATGAACACAGTGGCAAAGATGGCGCACGGGATAGCAGATAATCTGCTCTTACGCGCATTTGATGTGATGCTGAAGAGCAGGAGCAGGGGGATAATCATCGTGCCCAGAGAGACACCGCTGAATGAGAACCACTTAGAGAATCTACTGAGGCTAAAGCGAATGGGTGTGACGATTATACCACCGGTGCCCGCCTTTTATTACCATCCAAAGTCAATTCAGGACATGGTGGACTTCATTGTGGCGCTTATCCTTCGCGAGTTCGGTATAGCGCATACAGTGCCAAGATGGAAGAAGCCATGACGATGATGGATATACCAAGGGTGGTGATTGCGGGAGATAGGAGTTCGGCAGGTAAGACCACCGTCTGCATCGGGCTGTTGAGCCTGTTACACGAGCGTGGCTTACAGGTTCAGGGCTTCAAAGTCGGGCTTGACTATATAGACCCCGGATTTCATACACTCGTCTCAGGCAGACGCTCAAGGAATCTTGATGGCTTTCTTATGTCGCCGGAGGTGGTGAAGGAGCTATTTGTGAGGGCTTGTGAAGATGCGGATATAGCGGTTATAGAAGGAGTGAGAGGGCTTTACGAGGGTTTGAACTATTACGATGACGTGGGCAGTACCGCCCAGATAGCGAAGATTCTCCGCTGCCCTGTCATAATGGTGGTGGATGCTGCGAGCATAACGAGGAGTGCTGCCGCACTGGTCAATGGATATAGGAGTTTTGACCCCGAGGTCAACCTATCGGGTGTTATTCTGAATAATATCGGGAGTTCAAGGCATGGAGAGAAGGCGGAGCGTGCAGTGGAGGAATATTGCGGGCTTAAAGTGATAGGGAAGATACCAAGGAGGAGCGACCTGGCAATCTCCATGCGCCATCTCGGCTTGATTACCGCAGAGGAATGTAAAAGCAGATGGGATGATTTCAATAACGTTCTGAACAGGATAAAAGAGGCGGTAGAGTCTAATCTGGATATATCCGCACTACTGGAGATAGCAGATAGCGCGCCCGCACTGAACCTGCCGGAGCCGAGACTATTCCAGCATCATGCTCATACACGCCCTCGAGTAACGATTGGGGTCGCATTTGATGAGGCTTTCAATTTCTACTATCACGATACGCTCGATTTACTCAGGCATGAAGGAGCAGAGATTGTTTATTTCAGTCCAATAAGGGCGAGCAGGCTGCCGGAAGGACTTGATGCCCTGTATATCGGCGGTGGCTTCCCCGAGATCTATGCTCGCGAGCTGGCTGCGAATAAGCAGATGCGACGGGCTATCAGGGCTTTCCACGATGCTCATGGCGTTATGTATGCTGAATGTGGTGGATTGATGTATCTCCTGGATGAGCTTGAGTATGGTGGCGATGCCTTTGAGATGTGTGGTGTGATAGAGGGCAGGGTGAAGTTCGGGGAACGGCGATTGGTGAACTATGTGGAGGGGGAATTTAGAAGGGGATGCATTATCGGCAGTCGCGGCACACGGTTCAAAGGGCATGAGTTCCACCGGTCGGTGATAGAGCTCGGGAATGAGAATAAAAATAAAGACCGGTTTGCGTATCGGATGCTGAGAGGCGAGGGCATCTATGAAGGACTGGATGGGATAATAACGAATAACTGTCTCGCTTCCTATACACATCTGCATGCAGCCTCGTATAGAGAATTTGCACCGAACTTCGTTGCGAGTGCAAGGAGAGGGAGGTCATAGTCATAGAAGGTGAGAATCCTATTAAAGCAACGCTCATTGGAGGGAGGAGATGTGGCAAAAGTCTCACGTTTTAATCGCATCCGAAAAGCAGCACTCTCTAATTCATCCAGCTCTTCTTCTTTCTCCTTATACCTCTTATCTTTGTGCATCGCACCTCCTTTCTTCTCTGACACCTCCCCCGGTCCTGGTAATTCCATATGAATTTCAAAATCTCTAACTCTCATAAACTTTTGCCTCAAAATCTCATAAACTTTTGCCTCAATATTAGGACACACCGCACAGTAGTTTTACCACATCTTAGTGGTATTTCCGCCATTCTTCATCTTCTCTCCTTCCTTCTATCCTTATCCTCCTTCTCCAAGCCTGTTTTATTAGCCCAGTTAAGCAGGATATTCAAACAAAGGACAAAGCCTATAATCGTCATAGCAGCTACGAACAAACCTCAAATGATTGACCCCGCAGCCCTATTAGATTCGATAGAACATTTTACATAGGGTTACCAGATAAAACCGCAAGATGGGCAAAGGAACGGCGAATAAAATAGCCCCTCCGTAATCCGACCCACAATCCAGAATTTTGAACTTGAAAATTGGGAGAAATATAAGCCGATCCGAGGCATGATAGAATTACAGAAGATTGCCGAATGGTAGTTGGTGGAAGGACTATGATAAAGTGATTTTTTAGAATAGCATCTCCACTTTCGGTTGATACGCTGGGTGATAGTTCTGTTCCCGCTGTTCAACGGCATTCCAAAAAGCGAATATTCGGGCGGATAGTATGGATTATCCGGAAGCGTTGAACCCATCCTGACACTGTTCTTTTTATCGAAAAACTCTGTTTTAAGCGGAAATCTTTTTTGTCTGCGGGATAAATGGATGCAACAATTTGGGGAAAACTTATCCAACGCCAGCGCCGATGGCACAATTTCACAATCACAACCCCAACTGGCACTATGCACTTACTTTCCGCTCGAGTTCAGCAAGCCCGGCTTCAAGTTCAGCCACCTTCCCCATCACCGGTAGTCTCGCTCCGAGCGAATCGAGCCTGGAATCCACGGCATCGAACCGTGAAATCATCTCGTTTCTCAAATTCTCAACTTTTGCTTCTAATGCCACAACTTTTGTATCCCCCGCCTCAAAGTCCACCGCCTCGAACTTCGTCATCATCTCGCTCCTCAAGCTTGCAACTTCCTTCTCCACTCCATCTATGCGTGTATGCACCGCATCTATGCGTATATGCAGGGCTTTTAGCTCGCCCGTAATCTCGTTCAGTTCGGGCATGAGTAGCCGTTCTATCCAGCCGGGTATTTTCTCCATGATAAAATATTTAACTCATGCATATAAATACAATTTGAGATACATGAAAGAAGGGATTGTAAGCATAGTGGAAGAGCGCGGGGTGGAGCATAAGAACCCAATAGTGATAGAGGGTCTGCCGGATGTTGGTCTGGTAGGCGCGATTGCGGCGTCCTACATCGTGGAGAAGATGAAATACAATGAGATAGGGTATATTGAGTCTGATCTGTTCCCGCCGGTCATGGTCATCCATGGAGGGAAATTGAAGAGCCCTTTATGTCTGTACGGCAACGAAGAGGTGATAGTGGTCTCATCCGAGATTGCGATACCGCCAAATGCGGTATATCCATTGACACGAACACTTGCTGACTGGTTCAGCAGTATAAATGCGGCACTCGTGATATCAATAACAGGCTTACCGGTGAAGAACAGGATGGACATAGAGAAGCCGGAGGTATTTGCGGTGGGTAATAGCGAGGAAGCATTGAAGGAGTTGAAGGCGAAGCGGGTGGAGCTGCTGCAAGAGGGTTTCATTGCCGGTACATACGCGATAATGCTGCGAGAATGCTACAAGCGGGAGCTGAATGCGATTTCTCTGCTCGCTCAGTGTTTCCCGGTATATCCCGACCCTGGTGCCGCGGCATCTGCCATTGACTCACTTGATAAATTCCTGCAATTGGGCATAGATGTGGGTGAACTGCTGGAGAAGGAGGGAGAGATAAAACTGAAGGCGCGGGACCTCATGCGGCAGACCGCGCTATCCGCTTCCGAGATGCAGAAGAGTGCGGAGCAGGATATGCCATTCATGTATCGTTAGTTATTGGTTAGGGGGTGATGAAGGAGAATGGATCTGGGAGGTAGGATAATAAAGGCGATGTGGAGTTATAACGGCAATTTAGAGCCGTTACATGAGCTGGAAGATAGGGGTGATGAGATAGTTGTCACGCTTGACCTGCCCGGAGTGGAGAAGGAGAATGTTGAGATAAACACAATGGAGGATTCGGTGGAGATAAAGGCGAAGATGAGCGAAGCGGTCTGCTGGGAGCGATGGGGTAGCGTTCAGAGGCGAATAAGTTTTCAGCAGTTCAGAAAGCAGATAAAATTGCCCGAGCAGATAGACCCCGAGAAAGCTTCCGCTTCTCTTAAGAACGGTATCCTCAGGATATCACTGCCAAAAAAGAGGGCAAAGGTGCTCATACCCATACAATAGCTATGCTATAAAAGAGCACAGCCATCTCTTCACAGCCATGTTATGCTCTCGATAGCTTCAGAAAATCCTTTTATCCCTTTCACTTCTCCTCCCGAATAAATTTCTTTTCTCTCCACCGTTACCGACCCGTCCTCGTCCATGTCAAAACCATACACGCTTACCATTTCTAAGCACTCGTCTCTGGCTGATTTTCTGGTAATCGCTCCAAGAAGTATATCCGAGTGCGTGGAGAGGACAAAATTTATATTTCTATGATTCTGGCATGTATCAACGAACCATTCTCCGAATTTTACTTGCGCAGGCGGATGTAGATGTGCTTCTGGCTCGTCAATAAAAACAAAAACTTGCTTCCCCTCTTCACAATCGCTCATGGCTTGGTGCAGGATTGGTAATATCGCCCATAATTCTTGAACTCCTGACGATGCCTCAAATAGATGCAGTGACACTTTGCGTAAATCGTCCTCATAGGCTAACTCGGGAAGAACCTTTCCCCCTAAAAGCTCTTCTTCTATCTTCCCCACTTGCTTGTTTCTTGTATAATCACGCAATAATAGTGGGATAATATCCGTTACGGTAGCATCTAATCCATATAGTAAAGCAGCGGGAATTAGAAAGCGTTTTATATTCTCCATGAAAACCGATTCTATGCCTTTAACTCTCTCTGGCTCAATTCCAAACCTATTTTGCACATCTCTTTTAACTATTCCTTCTCTATCTGCTGCGAGTATTCCCGCTCCGCCAGATGCAAGTGAAAGCATCAGAAACATTATCGAGAGCGACCTCGTAGGCACATAATACGCACTAACCGGGCTGCCTTCCAATTTGATCTTCGGGTCTTTTTCCTTAAAAAGTTCTATGGATAAAGTCCTACCATTCGCATTAACTCTCGCATATCCACCCTCTGAATCGCTCCTTAATAATCTTCTCATAAATTCTAACGTCCCTCCAGCCATCACATAATTTGATACATCTTCTTCTCCTTCCGAGACCATGCAACTATAAATAAGCCGTGAGACGGTACTCTTCCCGGAATTATTGGGTCCTGCAAATACAGTTATCCTTGATAGCTCTACTGCTCCTCTTACTATTGGT
>Ga0190286_1001043_pt1 | contig 10571 bp, 11 predicted proteins | sample 48691834_MG_FD_183241 | JGI IMG/M metagenome (GOLD analysis project Ga0190286, IMG submission 183241) | Hydrothermal vent microbial mat bacterial communities from Southern Trench, Guaymas Basin, Mexico - 4869-18-3-4_MG | ecosystem: Environmental > Aquatic > Marine > Hydrothermal vents >... | reverse complement strand
CGAAGGGCGCTGTCTTCATCAAGGGGGATGACGTCTACATCCAGGGGAGTGACGGAAGCGTTACCAAGGTTGATAGAAGCCTGTACCCGAAGGTAAGCCCAAACCCGGATGTGAACTTCATAAGGACTATACTTGGTAAGGAGGAGAACCTGATCCCGCCAATATGCGGGGTTAGGGCCTCCAAACTTGAAGAACTAGCCTACAAGGATGTTGGAACCCCGATACCAAGCAGGCTTAAGAGGATCTAAACCTTACATGGAGATTTAGGAGCGTCGGTTCCATCCGCCTCTTAACGCCTCAACTCATCTATTTTGGGTAAGCTCTCAAACTTTGGGACATCGGCGAGGTAGAGGTTTCCATATCCAGTAGAGTCGCTTGTGAACAGGACGCGGCTTCCATCCGGGCTGAACCTTGGATGCACATGCACCTGTTGAATGTGGAAGCTACTCCTGTGTATGCAGAGTATGCGTGGACCCTCCAGCTCCTTTCCATAGTATTTCCAGATCCTAACAACCATCCCTCCGTCCCCGACTATTAGGGAGAAGTCGTTCGAGTGCGTGTGGCCTGTTACGTGTGGGAATTTGAACTCCACCCTCCCGGTGTTGTCGTATCGTATCATCCCGATGATGTTCTGTCCATCAGGCCACCTCCCATGGTAGCCTACGTGGACTCCATCCGCCAGCCAGTACTCATGCCCAACTATCTCGTCATCCTCACGCGGCCTTATCATCCAAGCCTCACCGGTGTCGAGGTTTAGACCCCATATCCGGTTGTCAACTTTATCCCATGGACCCTCATGGCAGAAGGTGAGTAAGTTCGGCTGCGTCGGTGACGTGTTCACGTGTCCAATCCACGTCTTCTCCTCCCATACGATATCGGCCTCGTCGCCGTCGGCTGCCACACGCACTATTCTGCTGGTTGGGTGCGCCTTCCAGGTTTCCCTGAACCCTATATAGCCGCGTAGATAATCGATCCTTATCCGGTTCGATAGATCCTCAAATATTCCCGCGCATACGTATTTCCCGTCTGCTGTGCAGTTCAGCATGGACGGTAGGAAGCCCTTCGGCATCTCCCATAGGGTGTAGGTCTCAAGCATTTTTAGGTCTAGAGCTGTGATCCTCCGGTTATACCAGAAGTAGGCCACATCCCTCTTTGGGTTTATTGATGTTGTTAGGAACTCCACCTCGTGGGGTGGCTTAACGGGCTCCAGATCCGTGAGTTGAGTTATCTCTCCAGTCTTCAAGTCTATGCTGAAGAGGTTTGTTCTATTCTCGCGGTCGGAGCCGAAGAGCAGCCTCCTGCCACCATCGTACCATCCGCAATTTGTGAAGTATACGTGGTAACTGTGACCCTTATAATTCGTCAGTTGTAGAACCCTCACCCCACTTACCGGATCTCTATACTCCCTCCACTCAGGGGGCCAGATTCGGCCTTCATGCATACAATAAATCCCTCTCAATCTCTATCAACCCGGCGGTATTAATCCTTTTGCCGAAGCTTCCTCGTACACGTGATGCACAATAATACGTGGAGGGTGTCTCTGATAACAACTGAACAGTGAATCCGAAAGGTATATCTGAACCCTATTCAAGTAATGAAGAAGCTACGTTGATCCGTGGGTGGGTGGTGAAGCCTTTGACCGTTAGGGCTGTGGTCTTCGACCTCGATGGGACGCTCGTCGAGTTCAAGCTTGACTACAAAACCCTGAGGGCTGATGTGATTAACCTCCTGGCGAGTAGGGGTCTGCCTAGGTCGTTATTCTCGCTGAGTGAGAGCGTCTTCAACATGCTCAGGAAGGCTGAGGTCTCAATGAGGAACAACGGGAGGAGCGAGGATGAGATAGGGGAGATTAGGGATGCCATACTCTCAATGGCAGACCGATACGAGCTCGAAGCGGCTAGGAGGACAAACATGATCTCGGGGGTTATACCGACCCTAAAAGCCCTGAGGGGGATGTCCCTCAAGATGGGGCTCTTCACTGTAAACGGCGTAAAGGCCACGGAGTACATCCTCCAGAGGTTCCGCCTCAAGGGGTTCTTCGACGTCATAGTCCCGAGGAACCTCGTCCCATCGATGAAGCCGGACCCAGCCCACCTAAGGGAGGTCCTGGAGAAGCTCGGTGTGAAGCCGGAGGAGGTCTTGGTTGTTGGGGATAGCGAGGGCGATATGGCCTGTGCTAGGGAGCTTGGAGCAGCCGCCGTTGGGATAAGGAATGAAAGGAACCCGCCCGAGAAGCTTAGGTCGGCGGGTGCAACCTACATAGTCTCTTCACTAACAGAGATAGTTCCCCTAATAGAGAAGTTAACTAGGACCAAAAGGGGTTAAGGGAGAAGTGGAAGGTCGTTCATGGAGGTCTAAAGAAGTATCTCGGCCATCCAGGCCATCCCTGCGGTTCCAGCTCTCCATCCTCCTCGAAGTCGACGATGAGCTCCATACCTATCTTGATATCCCCCGGTTCCACGTTGCGTATCATGCCAGGTATGCGAGGTCCATCCTCCAGTTGTATTATTCCGTATGCGTAGGGGGCCATCGACTGGAACTGGACCGGTGGGACGTAGATCACCGTGTAGGTTATGAGCCTCCCCCTATTCTCAACCTCAACCCATTCTAGATCCTTGGAGAGGCACCTGTTGCATATGGTCCTTGGGGGTATGAATAGGGCTCCGCAACCCTTACACTTGACCGCCATCAGCCTCTTCTCACCTATGAACTTGTAGAATTGCTCTATCGTTAGAGGCTTCTCCTCACCCATCTCAATCCCTCCTGTATATGTGGATTAGGCATGAAGCCCCGCTGCCGCCGAGGTTCTGAGTTAAGCCAACCTCGCAGCCGTCAACCTGTCTATCCCCAGCCTCACCGATCAGCTGCAGGTATACCTCGTAGAGCTGGGCCACCCCGGTCGCGCCTATCGGGTGTCCCTTCGCCTTTAAACCCCCGCTGGGGTTCACAGGTAGGCTTCCATCCAGGGTTGTAACCCCATCCTCTATGAGCCGCCCTCCCTCACCTGGTTTGCAGAAACCCAGCGCCTCGTAGGCCATTATCTCAGCTATCGTGAAGCAGTCGTGGACCTCGGCGACATCTATATCTGAAGGTTCTACGCCAGCCATCTTGTAGGCTTCTGAAGCCGCCCTATAAACGGCCATCAGGGAGGTTAGGTCTTCCCTCTCATACAACCCTATCGTATCGCTGCCATGGCCTGAACCGATTATCTGGATCGGGGTATCGGTAAACTTCCTCGCCAGTTCGGGTCTCGTTATCACGGCGCATGCAGCCCCATCCGAGATTAGGGAGCAGTCGAAGAGTTTGAGGGGCCACGCTATCATCCTGGAACTTAGAACCTGCTCGACCGTGACCTCCTTCCTCATGTGGGCCTTCGGGTTTAGGGCGGCGTTGTGGTGGTTCTTCACAGCTATCAGGGCCATCTGCTCCTCGGTTGTGCCATATTTATGCATGTGGGCTGTAGCCATGAGGGCGAATAAACCCGGAAAGGTCACCCCGTTCCACTGCTCCATCGGGAAGTCCGCGGCCATACTTAAATACTCAGTCGCCTCAGGGGTTGTTCGATTGGTCATCTTCTCAACCCCGCCAACCAGAACTACATCATAGACTCCGGACATAACTGCTAGAACCCCGTACCTTATCGCGGCTGCTGATGATGCGCAGGCAACCTCGGTCCTAACAGCCGGTGTGGGCAGTAACCCAGCCCAGTCGGATGTGATGGGTGCTATGTGGCACTGATGCTCAAAGGATTCACTCATCTGACCTATTATCAAAGCCTGTATGTCCCTCCTCGGGTCTAATGATGGACACCTCTCCATTGCCTCCTTGAAGGCCTCTACGAAGAGTTCCCTCCCCGAGACCCCCTCCCTCTTCCCGAACTTGGATAACCCGGCTGAGACTATCGATGCTAAAGGCTTACCCAAAATCTCACCTCAACGAAGCCCGGGTATCAGCTTACTTCTCTAGAAAGGGGGTATATTAGTCTAACGTGAAGCCGTCGAGGTTTATGTCCTCCGCCGTTTAGAGTTTTACTCAACTCTCTCAATCCTTATTTTGTCGCCGCTCCTAACCCTCTTGAAGACTCTGGGGTCTCCAAGAACTCTCCCGAAGACGTTGACTGGGCTGGCGGGCCTTATCTCCCCACCGCGGCTGACAGGCGTCCGGCCGAAGAATATGCAGAAGCTATTCCCAGGAGGCCAATACCCTAGATCACCAAGCTCCACAGTCTCTTGGGGGTTCTCCTCCCCCATCCTGACGGGGATTGGGAAGTATATCTCATCACCCCACGTTGCAACCCTCGCCTCGATCGGGAGCCTCTCCCATACAGCCCTAGCCGTTTTGGGGTTCTTGTCCTCCGTTATCTCGGCCTCGACGGGACCGATTGCGTCGGTTATTATCCTGATCCTCTTAGCCATGAATCTACACCTCTACAAGTGAGTCGTCAACCTATTTGAGTCTCCGGGCTGGTTACTTAAGGCTTTCGCGTTCTAACCCTCAAGTGTAGGTATACCGCCAGCGTGATCAGGGTTGGAATGTAGAAGATGCACACCTCAAAGATGAGGTCGAAGATCCTAGCCACGAGATGCTGAACCATGAAGACTACGGTGGATAACGTAGCCATCACTAGGAACGCCTTGAACCAATACTCAACCTCCTCGCTTGAACTGTCTCTAGACACCTAGATGAACCTCTGCACACCCTTCAACAGTTCCCTCAATAGAATGTCTGGGGCCCTATCGCCCTCCCTATCCCTAACCTTCAAGGCGTAGTTCTTAAACTCCTCCAGGGTTACGGGCTTCCTCCCCCTCTTCTGGGAGAGATAGGCTGCCTGAACTATGGCTGTGGTCTCCGCGCCAACCCTCTCGTCGCATAGGGGTTTGACGCGATTCAAGATGCATTTACACATGTTCCTTATTTCACCTATGAAGCTCATCAGCCAGCCCGTCTTTCCAACACTCACCTCCCTGACGTTGCCGCTCGCATCCTCTATCCTGAGGAATGCCTCCTCACCCTTCGTGCAGGGTTCTATCTCACCACTGGAGCCTATTATCCTATCTCTCACGGAATCCCTGTAAGACCAGGAGCCCTCAATGTGGGTTGTTAACCACCTGCCCTCGTCATCCTCATACCTAACGATTATGTGGGCGTCATCCTCAACCTCGAAGGGCTTAAACATGCCCTCAAGGAGCCTAGTCCTCATCCTTATGGAGATGCCGTAAGGCCCAACGGCCTTCACAACGACAGGGTTCATCTCGAAGCCTCCTAGGAACCAAGCGGTGGTTATCCCGTGAACTCCATTATCCAGCAGGGATCCTCCCCCAGCTATATCGGGGTTCCAGAACCACGTCGCCCACTCAGGTCCGCCATGGGCTTGAGCGGTGAATACGTACTGGAGTTCACCGATGACTCCGCTCTCAACAAACTTCTTAGCTGAGTACCAGAGGGGGAGGTAGAGCCAGTTCTCATTATGCTGGTAGAACCTACCGCTCTCCTCGACCGCCTCTATAACGTCTAGGCATTCAAGGTAGGTTCTGGCCATAGGCTTCTCAACCATCACGTTAACCCCGGATTTTAACGCCTCTATGGCGACCGTGTTGTGGAACTTCGTCGGCGTACATACATCGACCAGATCCAGCTCCTCGCTCGAGAGCATCTCTTCCAGGCTGGGATATAACTTTACACCCTTCAAGTCGTCCCTAAGCATCTCAGCCTTCTCGGAGTCACCCTCCTCCTCGGCGCTGTTTATCCTCTCCGAGTAAACCTTCCAGAGTAGAGACTTAGCCCTATCAAGAGCCTCCGTTGAGATGTCACATAAAGCCTTAAGTTGGGCCTCCCTAACCTCCGGGTAGGCTGGGAGGTGAGCACCTCTGAAGATCCCGCCTAAACCTACAACTCCAACCTTAACCCGCTTCAACGTGACCGTTCCCCTATTTTGGATAGAAGCTAACGAGCGTATCAGTATAAAAACTTTTGGCTCATAAGACCCGCGTGATATGGACTGTGGATTTAAATAATTCAAGATTTTAAAATAAGAGGTAGCCTCTGAGAGACGGTTTTGAAGTTGAGGAGAGCCATAGACATCGCGAGGATATCCGCCAGGGGAAGCGTCATACTATCCCTAGGCATGGTAACCTCAAACCTCATAATGGCCCTTGCAACCTTCATAATAGCCGGACTCCTACCAAGGAGCGATTACGGATTATACTCGGTTATCCTTGTTGTTCCATCTTTCTTCAGCCTATTCCAAGGCCTAGGGACGAACTTGGCGATAATAAAGTATGTAGCCCAGTATAGGTCGGAGGGTAGGAGGAGGGAGATAAGGAACATCCTAACTTACGGCTTAATCTTCAACCTCTTGGTGAGCATACTCCTAGCTGTGGCTTCCTTTCTCTCAGCGGACTACCTAGCTGGGGAGGTCTTCCACAGGCCCGGTGTAGGCTTCCTCATCAAGGTAATATCGATTGGAATCTTCATGACCTCGATGATAGCAACCTTCAACTCCATCTTCGTCGGGTTTGAGAGGATGGAGTTCAACAGTCTAACAATGATACTCCAAGCCGTCTCGAAGTGCCTACTTAGCCCAACCCTGATACTCCTAGGCTACGGGCTTCTGGGCGTGATTATGGGGGATGTGGCATCCTCAACTATAACGGCAGCCTTCAGCTTTGCGCTATTCATCCTCTACTTCTACAGGAGGATAGCCAGCAATGAGGATGATAACCTTGATGTGGAGGAGGCTAGTATGAAGTTCTCAACCAGTCTCTATGGAACTCTAAGCCTCATGTTGAGGTATGGCCTCCCCCTCTCAGCTTCAACAATCCTAAATGGAATCTTAACCCAATTCTACAACTTCATGATGGCCATACACTGCAGCGATGTTGAGATAGCTGATTACAGGATGGCAACCAACTTCACGGTCTTGATAAACTTCTTCATCTTCCCGATATCGACAGTTCTCTTTCCAGCGTTCTCGAAGCTGAGTATCGATAGAGATAGAGGCACATTGAGGGTTGTATTCCAATCTTCAGTTAAGTATAGCGCCCTCCTCGTTGTGCCGGCCTCCGTTGTTGTTATGGCCCTCTCGAAGCCCCTAGTCTGCACCCTCTTCGGCGAGAAGTTCCATGATGCCCCACTATACCTATCCCTCATAGCCATCAGCTACCTCTACGTCGGGGCTGGGAGGTTAACGATAGACAGCTTAATTAATGGGCAGGGTAGAACCGACGTAACCCTGAAGCTCACCTTGATTATGCTCTCTGTCGGCGTCCCACTCGGCCTCTTACTGATCCCGCAGTATGGAATAATCGGTTTAATAACTACAAGCCTTGTCTCGATGGTCCCCAGCTTAGCCGTTGGTTTATGGTGGGTGAGGAGGGAATTCGGCGTGTCTGTAGATGTCGCCTCAGGAGTTAAGATATACATCTCCTCCGGGGTAGCCGGTTTGGTAACATACCTACTCAACATCTACACGAGCTTCACCTACTGGGTATCGCTGGCTGCGGGGGGAGCCATCTTCCTCCTCGCATACCTGATTATGATCTTGCTGGTCAAGGCGGTTGATGAGAATGATATCGAGAACATGAGTGATATATCACTCGGGCTAGGCCCCCTACACAAGGTGATAAATCCAATACTTGAGATGGTGAAGAGGTTGTTATAACCTCCTCACAGCGCAACTGGTTTGCATCAACTTTTTATTGGCGCCGGAGTCTCATAATGTATCGGTACATAAGCATGTGGGGAGCGTAGCCGGTTTGGTTTCACATCTTAGGGTTCCCGTGATCTCGGTCCTCGGCTATAAGGATTCCGGCAAGACTTTGCTGATCGAGGGGCTCGTTAAGGGTTTAACCGGTAGAGGCTTAAAGGTTGCAACCGCTAAGCACATAAGCCAAAGGGGCTTCACCATCGATAGGGAGGGTAAGGACACCTGGAGGCACTCCAAGGCTGGGGCGAACCCTGTCTTAAGCGTCTCCGAGGGGGAGACGGCCATCCTAATAAAGGAGAACCTGAAGAGCCTATCCATAGATAGGCTGCTCGGGCTTATACCTGAGGTCGACGTCTTCATACTTGAGGGCTTCTCGTGGCTGACTCTAAAGGATGAAAGGGTTGGGAAGATAATCTGCGTTAGGGATGAGGAGGAATCTGAGTTATTTAAGGGTAAGGTTAAGGGTGATCTGATAGCCGTCTGCTCACTGAAGAAGCTTAACCCCTCAATCTTGGATATAAAGGGGGATATTGATGTGATAGTCAGCAGGGTCTCCGAATACATCGATGGGGTGATCGAGACCCTAAAGATACTGGGGAAGCTTCCTGGGCTTAACTGCGGGAAGTGCGGGTTTAAAACCTGCTGGGGCATGGCTAAGGCGGTGAGGGATGGAACCGCGAGACTGGACGACTGCTTCGTGATAAAGCATAAGTCGAAGGTTGGGAGCAGTTTAACGGTAGACGGCTCCGATGTCCCCCTTCAACCCTTCGTTTCAGAGGTCATCCGTAGAACGGTCCTAGGGATTGCCTCAACGCTCAAAGGGATCTCAATCAAAGGAGACGAATACGTCCATATTGACATCCGCTCGAGGAGACATGGGAAACCTTGATCTGGTTAAATTTAGGATTAAAGAGGATTGTCAAGCTTCCCTCCACTAGTGATGTTGAAACGCTATACGAGTTCTACGAACCTTCCGGCACCCTTCGAGAGGGCCTTCTGGTAGGCTAGGTTCGCCGTGACGGCGTCTTGTATCGCCAGACCGGTGGATGTGAAGACCGTTATTTCTTCATCCGATGTTCTCCCCTCCTTCAAGCCAGCGACAACCTCGCCTATGGTGGCCCATATATCCTCCTTACTCAGTAGGCCCTTGCTGAATGGGACGTTTATCTCCCCGCCGTGGGATGCCTGCTCCCAGTCGTCGACCACTATCTTCGCCCTCTTCAGTATGGCCGGATCGAGCTCCTCCTTCCCGGGTGCATCCGCCCCTATGCAGTTGAAGTGTACGCCCTCGTCAACCCACTCATTCATGACTAGGGGCTTCCTTGAAGGGGTTGCCGTAACTACTATGTCGGCTTCCTTAATGGCGTCTTTAATATCCTCAACCTGAAAAATGTTTTCGATCTTATCCCCGTAGGTATCCTTCATCTCGGAAACGTAGGATTCGCAAGCTAATTGATTTATATCGTAAACTCTAACTTCCTCCAGACTGCCATATAGAGTAAGTAACGCCATCAACTGGGTTCTAGCTTGAGTGCCAGCTCCGATGAGACCGATAACTTTTGAGTTTTTCCTTGCTAGGTATTTGGCGGCTATCCCCCCGGCTGCTCCCGTCCTCATGGCTGTTATGTAAGTTCCCCCCATTACTGCCTTCGGCGCCCCACTCTTCGGATCTACGAGCACTATCGTCGCCATCACGGTTGGCAGTCCATACCTTGACGGGTTCTTTGGATGCGAGTTTACAACCTTTACGGCTGCTATCTCCATTCTCTCTAGGTATGAGGGCATAACCCTCAAGTCGCCGTCGTACTTGGCGAAGAAGAGGTATGGTTTGGGGGGCATCTGAACCCTTCCCAACCCCTTCTCCCTGAATGCCTCCTCAACAACATCCATAACCTCCCCCATCGAGAGGAGGGGCTTAACCTCATCATCCGTCAAGATGAGGGTCTTCAACATCTACACCACGTTAGAGTCTATCAAGGCTCCTAAAATAACTTTCTTGAAGAGAAGCGAGCCATGTCTCACAGTCTCAGAGCGGCTGAACCTGTGGAGCGTAAAGTTTAAGGGTTAGATGACCAGATGCTTACTTGCATCTGGAGGGTTGAAGCCGTTAATGGGGGTTAGAGGATGGTTCTCAGCCAAGCGATCGAGAAGAGGATGCAGGTACTCATATCGATGAGGGGGTATAAGGTCCTATCAAGGGAGGATGGTGACGGCGAGTCCTACCTAACGGTTGAGGCTAGGGAGGGTAAGAAACTGCTCATATGGGCCCTCGAAACCGGTGAGGCTCTGAGCAACGAGCATATCAACAAGTTGGTCGGGAGGATTGAAGAGGGCGGCTTCGATGGAGGGATAATAATCGGAGCTGGCAGGTATACGGAGTCTGCGAGGAATGAGGCGCGGAAGCGTGGGGTGGAACTGATCTCCACAGACTTTCCCGTACTAAACCTATTCAAGCATGAACTCGTCCCTAAACATGAGATACTAACCCCGGAGGAGAGGGAGGAGGTCTTGAAGAGGTATAGGATAAAGCCCTACCAGATGCCGTACATTAAGGCTTCAGACCCGGTTGCTAGGGCTATAGGGGCAAAGCCCGGTGATATACTCAGGATAATTAGGAAGAGCCCCACAGCCGGTAGATACGTCTCGTACAGGTATGTGATTGAGGGCTGATAAACCCCGAAGGTGAGGCCCTCCAGATTTAGGTTATTAACCCTCCCCCCGCCTCCTCTCCTCCCTAACTTCATACAGTATGACGAGGGCCTCACCGAGCGGTATGCCGAGTTTAGCGGCCAGCTCCCTTGCAGTTATATCCGGCTGCTCGATCAGGATCTTCTCGGCGGTGTAGGCTTTATGGTGTGGATACATG
>Ga0190286_1001042_pt1 | contig 10575 bp, 8 predicted proteins | sample 48691834_MG_FD_183241 | JGI IMG/M metagenome (GOLD analysis project Ga0190286, IMG submission 183241) | Hydrothermal vent microbial mat bacterial communities from Southern Trench, Guaymas Basin, Mexico - 4869-18-3-4_MG | ecosystem: Environmental > Aquatic > Marine > Hydrothermal vents > Microbial... | reverse complement strand
GAGAAGATGTAAAGTATGGATTTTCAAATCCAAACGATGATCCATGCGGCTATAGGTCGCCGATGGTCTTGGCCTTAGCTGAGAAATATTATGGTTTAGATCTGCTGAAGGAGTTAGTGGTCGATAAGTCGAATATGATCGTGAAGAAATCTGACGGAGAATATCACATATACATTCCAAAGGATTTCGCTCCAAAACCTGGATCAAACCTCGTGATAAGATCGAAATCCGTTGACCTGATAGCCTTACTTGAGAGCGGGGCGATCGACTACGCATTCGAGTATAAGAGTGTCGCCATGCAACATGGGCTAAAATATGTGGAGTTGCCGCCTCAGATAGATCTAAGCAACCCGAGATTTGATGAGGAATATGGAAAAGTTCACATTTATCTCTTTTATGGAACTGATAAACAGAGGGAGGTGGTAGGGAAATCCATAGTCTATGGTTTAACGATACCGAAATGCGCCGAGAATAGAGATTCGGCGATCAAGTTCATAAATCTATTATTGAGCGATGTCGGGAGAGAGATCTTCGAGAAAAATGGTCAATCATTCCTAGACAGATTTAAAATATATGGAGATGTTCCAAGGGAGATTGAGCTGGGGTGATGATATGAGGAGAGTTGAAAACCTATTCCTAACGTTCTCGATACTAGGTTCGGTGATTGTGTTCGCGCTTCTCGCTCCGATGACAATTATCTTCTTCATGACGAATCCTATTCAGATTGGAGAAGCTTTAATGGACTTAGAGGTCTTAAATGCTCTCTTAACAACTTTCACAGCGGCGGCGATGGCAGCTCTCTCAGCCTTGATATTCGGCACACCTCTAGCATATGTCCTCGCTAGAAAAGATTTCGCCTTCAAGAATCTCTTAGAATCGCTGATGAATGTTCCATTGGCTATTCCTCATAGCGTTGCCGGAATACTCGTCCTCTTAGCATATCATTCTAGAAGCTCGATTGGAGAGATTTTAAGCAGGATTGGAATAATGGTTGAGGATAGTTTTTGGGGAATAGTCTTGGCAATGCTCTTTGTAAGCGCGCCGATCTTCATAAGCTCGGCTAGGTCAGGGTTCTCGATGGTCGATGAGACGTTTGAACATGTCGCGAGAACTCTTGGAGCAGGACATTTCAAGACCTTCTTCACGGTAACCCTTCCACTAGCATTTAGGTCGATTATTTCAGGAATTATAGTGACTTGGGCGAGGGCTGTGAGCGAGGTCGGAGCTTTATTGATAGTGGCGCCATATCCGAAGTCCATAGCCCTCCTAGTGATCGAGAGGTTTGAAGCGTTCGGATTATCTGCCGCGATCCCGATAACAGCCCTCCTACTCTTAATCGGCGTAGTCGTGGTCTTAACATTAAATTATATCTCGATGAGATAATGGTGGAAGCGAGTAATGAAAACCGTGTCAAGCCCGCTGCTCGTTTTGAAGTCTCTCTCGAAGAGCTGGAGAGAATTTCAGATAAGGGATGTGAACCTGGAAGTGCGAAGAGGAGAATATTTCGTGGTGATGGGGCCAACAGGGGCTGGGAAAACGCTTCTTCTTCAATTAATCGCTGGAATCCATTACCCAGACTCTGGAAAGATAATCTTAGATGATGTCGATGTCACATATCTTCCTCCCGAGAGGAGGTCTATAGGATATGTTCCACAGAACTACGCTCTCTTCCCACATATGTCGGTCAAGGATAACATAGGATATGGGCTTAAGATTAGAGGCTATCCTAAGGATGAGATTGAGAGGAGAGTTCGAGAACTATCCAGCAAGCTCAGAATAGATCATTTGTTGGAGAGGAGGGTCTCAAGCCTAAGCGGTGGGGAGCAGCAGAGGGTCGCCCTCGCCCGAGCCCTAATAATCGAGCCTAAGATCCTCTTACTAGATGAGCCTCTAAGCGCTCTCGACCCAGAGACCAGAGAAGAGATTAGAGATTATCTTAAGGAGATTAGGAGGATGTTGGGGTTCACGGCCGTCCACGTCACCCATGACTTCATCGAGGCCGTCGATCTGGGGGATAGGATGGCGGCCATGTTTAATGGAGAGATCCTCCAAGTAGGCGAGCCTATGGAGATTATCATGAATCCGAGGAATGAGTTGGTAGCATCCTTCACGGGGGCGAAGAACCTGTTTAAGGGAGAGGTTGTGGCGAGGAGGGGTGAGCTGGCCGAGATAGATCTTGGAGGGGTGAGGGTCTATGCGGCGACTAGAAGGTCTGGCAAGGTTATGGTCGCCATAAGGCCTGAAAACATAATCATCCTCCTCGAAAAAGCTAGGATAAGCGCTAGAAACATCCTCGAAGGGGTTATAGAGGAGATCTCGGAGAAGCCCCCATACATCTCCCTCAAGATCGATGCCGGACTACCCTTCACCGTCTACCTCACGAGAAACGCCCTAGAAGACCTAAACCTAAGAGTTGGAAAGCGAGTTTATCTAGCCTTTAAGGTCTCCGCAGTCTCCGTGTTTTAGCCTGCGGAAAGAGGATCTATAACGCACATTTTTGATCACTAAAGCTTATAATCAGCCCTTATAGCCCAATCCTCTAAGGGATGGGAGATGGTCGAGATGGAGCTTCCAGACCCTCCAAGCCAAGGAATAATCGGCTACCTGAAGATAGTCGGCCCAGGCGTCATCCTAGGATCCCTAGCAATCGGAAGCGGTGAATGGATACTCTTCCCAGCGTTGGTCGTCAAGTATGGGCCATACCTGCTCTGGGCGGCTCTCCTCTCAGCCATAATTCAAGCTGTGATCGCCATCGAGTCCTTGAAATACACAATCTACTGTGGCCAGCCTATCCATAAGGCGTATCAAAGGCTTCCACCGAATCCCCTGACTTGGGCTTGGATATGGACTCTGCTAATAGTCACACCGGTTGTGTGGCCTGGATGGGCCATGGCCTCGGCGACGGCCTTAGCCGCGCTCCAGTTGGGTAGATTGCCTGGACCTCAAGACTCCTACCTAGTCTTGGCTTGGGGCTTATTCGCCCTAACGGTCGGGTTGTTGGTCCTCCATGTCGGTAGGAAGATTCAGAGGACGCTTGAGATCGTGAGCTGGCCCCTACTCATCCTACTCTTGGCGACGATAGTAGTGGGTGTGGCTTTCTCGGCCTCACCATCGGCTTGGACCACGGTCTTAAGCGGCTTCGCGGGCTTCCTGAGACCTAGACTCGGATTCCCTCCAAGAGATCAGATAAACTGGTATATCGTCTCAGCGGCGATAGCCTATATTCCAGCTGGATTCGGCTTCAACCTCTTCATGTCGAGCTATGCGAGGGATAAGGGATGGGGAATGGGAAGCAAGATCGGATATATCTCGGGCGTCATCGGCGGGAGGAAGGTCGAGCTAAAGACCGAGGAGATGCCCTTCAACGTAAACGATCCAAAGAATTTGAGGCGGTGGAGAGGCTGGCTAAAGGTGGCTAGACTGGACTCTTGCCTATTCTTCTCTGGGCTCACGATGATAACCTTAATCCTAACGACGGTCATGACCTACTCGCTTCTAGTGCCGAGGGGCTTAGCTCCGATGGGATTCCAAGTTGCGGCCGCTCAAGCAAAGGCTCTATCAGAGGTCTTGGGCGGACTTGCCTGGATAATAGTTCTCCTAGGGGGATTCTGGGTACTCTTTGACAATCAATGGGGGCTGATGGACTCCGTTGGGAGAACGATCGCGGACAACTTCTGGTTCGCGAGTGAGAAGATTAAGAGGTGGGCGAAGAACGATCCTAGAAGAATATACTATTTGACCGTCTACTTGATCTACGGCGTCGCGGTGATCATAATGGTCTTGTCAACGGTCTTTAAGATCGCTAGACCATATGAGCTCGCAGCAACTGGAGCTGTTCTCGGGCTCTTCGCGTTGGTGATCGCGCCAATACTCCAGCTAATAGTCAGCAATAGGATTCTGCCGAAGCCCCTTAGACCTGGAATAGTCAGCAATATAGTAATGGCCGTTGGAGTATTATTCTATGGATTTCTCATAACTGCGATGTGTCTCCAAATGTTCGCCGGAGTGACTATCTAATCCTCAACCTCCTCTTTTTCACGTTCTAGGGTGGGCGTCTCTACCTCGATCACCGATAGATCTATCCTCAGAGGTTTTCTGCCCAAGAGTTCTGCTATATTCGGCTTAGTCCTCCCCTCATCTCCATCTATCAGTTCCTTGACGTAGAGTCCTCCTTGAGCCTTGATCCTGAACTTCACGAGCCTCTTATCCAGCTTCTCAGCCTCAACGTAGTAGAGCCTTTTTTGCCTAACCTTATCAGCCCTTCTCTTCAAGACCCTTCTAGGAGTTCGCTGCTCGATCACGATATCCTTAAACTTCTCCTCAACCTCTCTCAACGACTCCTCGTCAACATCTCCATCGAACTCGACTACGGCCTCATAGGTCTTCGAGGCCATGGGTGAGAGAGACTTCAATAATCTAAGCTCCCTCCTACTGGAATATTCCAGTCCGGAGACCTCAACCTTACCCTCAGCTCTCTCATTTATCAGCCTCTCAAGCTCCCTTAGATCGAGATACCTTCGCCTAGGATGCTTCAATTCTAGGACGAACGGCCTACCAGTCCCGACAACCGTCGCATCTACATCCTCCCTCCCAGCTCCATGGAACTTATAGTCCAATGCCTCGAAGAACTCTAGGGCTGGGTTTCCAATGAGCTCGCTTATCGACTCCGGATACTCCCTGCCAGTGTAATTGCAGTATTCGCAACCCCTACCCCAACAGTATCTACAATACCATGGGGTCTGTGGGAGATCTCTCACGAGCTTCCTATAGAATCCCTTGATGAAGAGGGGGTTGACTTGGATGAGGTAGTCGTTTGAGAATATGTCGACCAAGACGACTATCTCCGGATTATGATATTCTACCACCGCGTCGAATCTCCTCAAGAGGATTCTCCCAATCTCTCTCGTCACATCGTTCTTGATGTCTTCTCCCGTATCTATCTCGAACTCGGATCTTATCAAGTCCTCTCTCTCCCTCACATCTGGCGGGATCCTCACCCCTACGACGAAGTTCTTGAACCCATACTCCTTGAGCTCCTCGGAGATCCTCTCAGCGATCTCATTAAACCTCCTCCTATTCAAGACTCCGTTACAGATATAGCATGACTTGGCCTCAGGTGCTTCAAGCCCGAGATTCTCCAAGCTCTTAGCAGCAGCCCTAAACCCGCTTGCTGCGAGGATCTTCAAGACCTCGGCGTCTCCAGTCTCCTCTCTTAGCTGCGCACATGCATCCATGAATAACATAGTCTTTATCGCTCTCCCCCTCTCAAGATTCGTTAAGCCCGATCCTATGGATGCGAACTGCCTCCCCAAGCAGTAGTCGCATAATGGATATGTCTTCAAGATCTCGAAGGACTTCCTCAAGATGTCGAGAGGCTTCTCCATCCCAAATCCACCAATGATTTATCGAGGATTTAATCTTACTTCATCATCCTCCCATAAAGCTTCCTAAGGATCTTTTGGGGAGACCTCTTAGCAGCCTTCATGAGCTTCCTCGTAAGCTTATACTGTTTGAGTAGGGACTTCACATCCCTCTCCGAGACCCCAGCCCCTCTCGCAATCCTCCTAATCCTAGATGAGTGTAGGATCTTCGGATCTCTCCTCTCCTCAGGGGTCATGGACTGGATTATCGCAGCCCACTTATCGATCTGCTTCTCGGTCTCAGCCAAGGCTTCTGGAGACATCTCTGGAAGGCCTGGAATCGGCAGCTTTGAGAGTAGTTTGGATAATGGCCCTGTCTTCCTCATCTCCTTTAGCTGGTTCACGAATTCTTCTAGGCTGAACTCTCCTCTCAGAAACTCCTTAGCCCTCTCCTCGCTCACCCGGATCTCCGCGAGCTTAACTCTCTCGATCAATCCCTCGATGTCTCCCATCCCGAGGAGTCTTCCGACATATCTGCTGGGGTTGAATAGCTCTATGTCTTCGAGCTTCTCGCCTGTTCCGAGAAACTTTATCCTCGCGCCTGTCTCCGCCACCGCCGATAACGCTCCACCACCCCTCGCCGATGTATCCATCTTCGTCAAGATTATCGAGCCTATTGGGGCGACCTCATGAAACGCCTTTGCATGGACTCCTGCAACTTGCCCTATCGTCGCGTCGATTATCAACATCACCTCATCCGGATTGATCTTCTTCTGGAGATCCCTCATTTCCCTCATCAAGCTCTCCTGACTCCTATGTCTCCCAGCCGTATCTATCAGGATCACGTCAACCTTGTCTGAGAGCTCCTTAACCCCACGTCTCGCGATCTCGACAGCGTCAACTCCATCGAGATAGAAGACCGGGATGTCCCTTCCATCCAATAGCTGTCTCAGCTGGTCATGTGCTCCGGGTCTGTAGGTGTCGGCGCAGATCACCCCAACCCTATATCCATTGAGCTTGACATAGTTTGCGAGCTTGGCCACGCTCGTAGTCTTTCCCGTCCCCTGAATCCCGACCATCATGATCACATAAGGCTTCTTGGTTATCTTCAGTTCAGCCGGCTTCTCGCCCAACAATTTGACCAGCTCATCATAGACGACCTTTATCACATGATCCTTCCTCGATATTCCGGGAGGCGCCCCCTCCATCAGAGCCCTCCTCCTGATGTTCTCTGAAAGCTTTTGGACGAGCTCCACGTTCACATCCGCCATTATCAAGGCTCTCTGAAGATCCCTCACAAGCTCCTCGATAACCCTCCTATCGACCGTGCTCGCCGACCTAAACCTGCTTAAAGCCCTCCTAAGCATCTCTGAAAGCGACGGCATCCCACTCCGACATCAACCATCCAAGCTACAAGTATTAAACCTACTCTTTTAGGGAGACCGCCCTTGGCTGGAACGAGGCTTAGATGATCTACCGACAAATCAGTATTGACACCCTTAACAAAATCTTATATAATCGATTTCCGCTTGAATGTCTAAGTTTATCATTACGCGGCTGGGAATAGATCTATGAGGTCTCGTAGATTCCGACGCCTCCGTTTGATGAGGATGAGGTAAAGATGCTAAAGAAATTGATAAGGACGCTGAAGGTGCTAAAACCCGCCAAGGGCAATAATACATGAAGGCGAGGCGTTGCGACTTTCGCCCCACCTAGACCTCTCTTTTCCTCTTTCTTTTAAGCTCACCTAGTTACACGATTTTGAAGCCTTTATTTGAAACCTCGTCGAAGAACCCTTGAGAGGACGATGGTTGAGGGGCTTAAGGCTCTCGTGATAGATTTCGGAGGCCAATACACCCACCTAGTAGCTAGGAGGTGTAGGGAGCTTGGGGTATATTCGGAGATCGTCGAATCCGAGGACGCGTTCAAAAAGCTCGATGAGGGCGGGTTTGGGGCGATAATCCTATCGGGAGGGGCTAGAAGCGTCCTCCAACCAGACTCTCCGAGGATAGATCTCATGAAGCTACTCTCCTATAATATCCCGATCCTTGGAATCTGCTATGGCCATCAACTGATCGCGAAAAGTCTTGGAGGTGAGATAAGGGCTGGGAAGATTAGAGAGTATGGTAGAACCCTTGTCGAGATCTTGGAGAGAGATGCTCTCTTTGATGGACTGCCTGATCGGCTGGTCGTGTGGATGAGCCGTGGGGACACGGTTATCAAGCCTCCGAGGAGGTTCAGGGCCACGAGCGTGAGCGAGGATGGAGCTATAACATCCATGACCGATGGATCGAGGATCTACTCAACCCAGTTCCATCCAGAGGTAACCCACACCCACTATGGGATGAAGATCTTGGAGAACTTCTTGAGAGGGATTTGCGGGATAGAGGCTTGGTGGAACCCCGGGGACAGGGTTGAGGAGCTGATAGATGAGATCCGGTCAGAGGTTGGAGCAAATGAAAAGGTGATCTGCGCGGTGAGCGGTGGAGTCGACTCGGTTACAACGGCCACCATAGTCTCGAGGGCGGTCGGCGACAGGCTATACTGCATCTTCGTCGATCACGGCTTGATGAGGAAGGGCGAGGTCGAGCAGGTCAGGAGATCTCTTAAGGAGATTGGAATAAGAAACCTTAGGATAGTTGATGCCCGTGAGAGGTTCTTGAGCAAGCTTAAGGGGGTTGAGGACCCGGAGGAGAAGAGGAGGATAATTGGAGAGGAGTTCATCAAGGTGTTCGAGGAGGAGGCCAAGAAAATTTCGGGGATCAGGTGGCTCGCTCAGGGAACGATCTACCCCGATAGGGTTGAGAGTGGGAGGACTGGAAGGAAGGTTGCCTTGATAAAATCGCATCACAACGTCGCCGCACTACCCAAGCGGATGAGCCTAAAGCTCCTAGAACCTCTAAGAGACTTCTATAAGGATGAGGTCAGGGAGATCGCGAGAAAGCTCGGAATCCTAGATGAAATAGTTTCGAGGCATCCATTCCCAGGCCCGGGGCTCGCGGTGAGGATTATCGGAGAGGTTACGGAGGAGAAGCTCGAGATATGTAGGGAGGCTAATGCGATCGTTGAGGAGGAGTTTAGGAGGGCTGGAGTCTATGATAGGGTTTGGCAGGCATTCGCGGTCGTATGCGATGATAGATGGGTTGGAGTCATGGGGGATGAGAGGGTTCATGGATACATCGTGACAATCAGGGCGGTTGAGAGCGTGGATGGGATGACCGCAGACTGGTATAGAATAGACCACGAATTATTGGATAGGATAGCTAGGAGGATAACGAGGGAGATACCGAGAGTGACAATGGTCGCCTACGCCGTAACCTCAAAACCACCATCCACGATAGAACCATGTTAATTACCTAAATTCTCCTATTATCTTCGCTTAACACCTCTGCTATGATAGATTGAGCCCGGGACCCCTAACCAGACAACTCCATCCAATTCTCGACTCACCTGCTTAACTTCCGCTCTCAAGGAAATATTGGAAGGATTGTGGGCCGGGGGGTTTTGAGGCCCCGTTTAGTGGACCGGGCGGGATTTGAACCTTATCGGCCACCCTTTTTCAGGGTTGGCTCGCGACCTCCCGCGTGCAAGGCGGGCGATCTCCCACTGATCTACCGGCCCTTTCCCCGGATCTTGATTATCTCTTCTCGGATATTTTTAGATTTCATCCTTGACCGCTTATCCCCGCTTCTCATCTCTCGCTTTTAATATGTGATGCGGAATCTTAGCTAAGATTCTCTAGAAGGACTTACACAAGTTATAGACGTCGTAAATAACATCAATTAAAAAGGATTCAGCTAAATAATCTTAGAAGAGGAAAGAGGGAGGAAAAGAAGGGTCTAGGCAGGTTAACAGCCACAGCCTCACCAAAGTCTTTCGATCCCTCGGCTTGAGTTCTAATCACACTTTATGGTTGAGGCTACTGACAAATATGCACGTAAGGAAGACGGGTTTTTGTATTAGATCCGATGAATTTTGTACTAAAAGACAAGGATTTCTTCTTTTATTATATAATTTGGTGTGCAGAGACCCACAAACATCAGAGATCCTAACTTATACGGCGCAGTAGGCTCGCGGCTAGAGCTAAGTATTTAGGAAACATCCAAGGCCTGTGTAGTCAAGGTATGTCCAAACTACGGAGCCCGTCTCGTGGATGGTCTGCACCCACTATACGGGAAAAAAGTAAACAAGCCAAGATATGTGGAGGTAAGGAGGAATCCATCTGCAAGAAAAGAGTTGAAGAAATGGAATAGGCTAGAGAGAAAATTGAAGAAAAATCTAGGAGGTCTAAGAAGAACATGGTCGTAGCAGAGCTTAAAAATTCGATCCTAGGTGCCTTACTTGGTGAGTGGATGCTACCACTTTCAGAGGGCTGGGGACGATGCCTTAAGGGAGGCTTTAAAGGAATTAGGGCGAGGCTCTCAGCCGAAAAACTTACTTGACGGCTAGGTCTATAACCCACAAGTCTTAATAAGATCTAGGTAAGGATGTTTTAGGAGATTGAGCGCGGAGAGCTTGGTCGAGGAGATCGTGGAGGATAGGGAGAGCGGGGCGTCACAGCTCACGATCAAAGCGGCGAAGCTCTTCCTAAAGCTCTTGGAGAGAAAGCTGAGCATGGGTGAGGTTTCGAGGCTCGCGAGGCTCTTAGCGGAGGCTAGGCCGAGCATGCCTCCAATCGCAAACCTAGCGTACATGGTTCTCGGAAACGTTGAGAGGCTTACATCGACTGGAATGGCCTTGGAGGAAGCTGTGGAGTCCGCCGTTAGATCAGCGGTTAAGGACTATCAGCGTAGACTGAGGGATACGATCAAGGAGGCTGTCAAGCTCCTCTCAGGGTATAGGTGTATCCTAACCCACAGTTACAGCTCAACTCTAGCGACCGCCATCGAGCTATGCGAGGATCTAAAGATAATCGTGACCGAGTCTAGACCAGGATTCGAGGGGGTTAAGCTCGCCGAGAGATTGGCTTCAAGCGGCTTCGACGTGACCCTCATCGTGGACTCCGCCGCCTCCTATATCCTAGAGAGGGGTGAGGTCGACGCGGTTGTTGTGGGATGCGACGCAATACTCGATGACTGCTCGATCGTCAATAAGATCGGGACTAAGATGATCGCCTTGGCTGCGAGAGATACTAGAACACCATTCCACGTTGTGACAGATCTCTGGAAAGCAGCCGTTCATGGATTCGCATTTGAAGAACATCCACCCGAGGAGG
>Ga0190286_1001041_pt1 | contig 10577 bp, 10 predicted proteins | sample 48691834_MG_FD_183241 | JGI IMG/M metagenome (GOLD analysis project Ga0190286, IMG submission 183241) | Hydrothermal vent microbial mat bacterial communities from Southern Trench, Guaymas Basin, Mexico - 4869-18-3-4_MG | ecosystem: Environmental > Aquatic > Marine > Hydrothermal vents >... | reverse complement strand
TTGAGCTTTTTGAGTCCAGACTGAGAGAAATCGAACAAACACTTAAAAACATAAAGGAAGAGCACAGGGAAAAGGAATTAATAAAAGTCAGACAGAAATTCAGAATTCCAAGGACAGAGATTTCAAGGGAGATTGGGGTTTCAAGGGAGACGATCAGAAACTGGGAGAGGTCCAGGATAAAGTCAATAGAGAGGTATCGCTCCGCTCTAATCACCATACTTACAGGGATGCTAAGAACTAAGGAATCTGTAGCTCATCTTCGTAGATTGGCATTCGGTAAGATCTCATGGTGTAGGGTAAAGAACGTGAGGAAAATCGAGAATAAAGATACAAAATGGGTCTATGACGTTACGGTCGAACCAATGCATACATTCATTTCCAATAATATGGTTCTGCATAATACCATCTCAGTGGCGAAAGCTGGAATAGTTGCAAGATTCAAGGCAAACACGGCAATTCTTGCTGCATCAAATCCGAAATTCAGCAGGTTTGAATCCTATAAGCCGATAGGGGAACAGTTTGACATTCCACCTACCCTACTTTCAAGGTTTGATCTTATATTCCCAATTCGGGATATTCTTGACAAAGAGAGGGACAGAAAGATTGCAGAGCATATGCTGAAGATGCACTGTGGAGAGAAGGAGATGAAGGATCTGAAGCCAGAAATTCCAACAGAACTCTTCAGGAAGTATATTGCCTATGCAAGAAAGAATATATTTCCAGTGCTCACAGATGATGCATTAAATAAGATAAGGGACTTTTATGTGGATCTAAGGGGTAGCAGTAGAGAAACGGTTAAAGCCACACCAAGGCAGTTAGAAGCACTTGTAAGGCTTGCAGAGGCCTCAGCAAAGACGAGGCTCAGTAACACTGTAACTGTGAATGATGCAGAGAGAGCAATAGAACTGACAAACTTCGTTCTGAGAGAGGTTGCATATGATGAATCTACAGGTGAGATTGACATAGACAGGATAGTTACAGACCATCCAAAATCCACCAGAGACCTGATCCGTAACATTGAAACCATAATCCAAGACATTATAAGTAAGAGTGAGGATGGAACTGCTGGATTTGACGACATAATTGCAGAGGCAGATTCCAGAGGCATAAACAGGTTCAGGGCGGAGCAGATTATAACTGAATTGAAGACAAAGGGGATTATATACGAGCCAACTCATGGTAGATTCATGTTTACTGAGAGTTGATGGAGATGGAATATAAATCCATTGTTCTCATTATTCTGATCTATCTCCTGGTTCAGGTGATGGGTCTTCTAATTGCTCAAGAGCTCCTGGAAAAGATAGAGGCAGAGATAATTCCTCCAGCAGTAGAAAATCCACATAGTCCATATTCATCCGCATTGCTCTTCATCTATATACTTTCTGCCACAGTTATCCTGCTCATACTCCTAAAATTCAAACTAGATTTTTTGATAAGAATTCTGATGCTTTTTGCAATTCTATCAGGCCTATCAATTACATTTACTATCTTTTTAGGAAGTGCTGGAATACTTGCTGCGATCTTATTCCTGATTATTGGAATATTGAACAAGGAAAATGCATTTGTGATGAATCTACTCCTGCTCTTTACTCTTCCTGGGATCGGTGGCTATTTAGGAGCTTCTCTCTCCTTTATCCCATCCCTTATCCTGCTCTTAGGACTCTCGCTCTATGATGTAATTGCAGTCTTCGGGACAAAACATATGGTGACATTAGCTAAAGGTATGAAGGAAATTCCTGTAATGTTCACAATACCATTCAAGGGTAGAATTCTTGGATTGGGAACAGGGGACCTGACAATTCCACTAATTTTTTCTGTTTCAGTGCTTAGAGATTTTACGGTATTGAACGCAGTTCTAACAAGTCTTGGGGGATTAACTGGCTTAATCCTGCTCTTTATCTACATGCAGAATAAAAAAGAGACCTCACTTCCTGCGTTGCCTCCGATTGCTCTGGGATTAATTCTTGGATTTTGCTCTGGAATTTTTCTGTTATAAGTTTTAGCGGGGCGAGGATTTGAACCTCGGACCTTCGGGTTATGAGCCCGACGAGCACTCCTGGCTGCTCAACCCCGCTATACTATAATAACGAATTCTACAACTAAATAAGCCTAGAATCAACAATATTCTTCATCTTCTCAAGAAAGAATGGTGATATCTTAGTCAGTTGACTGATCTCCTCTATAGAGATTCCATGTTCTATCGCATCTGCGATATAGAAAAGCCTTTTGTCTGTCGGATTTTTCAGATTCTCCCTGATTACATCCAGATTCTTCTCCCCAATTCTATTAAATCCATCCATCCCAATATCCAAGGAACGGACTGCCTTTTGCAGTGCCTCCTCAAATGTCCTGCCAATTCCCATTACCTCCCCAGTTGATTTCATCTGCGTACCTATTCTTCTATCAGCATCCCTGAATTTATCAAATGGCCATCTTGGAATTTTAACTACCACATAGTCGATTGCTGGCTCAAATGAGGCTGGGGTCTTCTTTGTCACGGAATTTGGAATCTCGTCAAGGGTCTTTCCGATTGCCACCTTTGCAGCAACCCTGGCGATTGGATATCCAGTTGCCTTTGAGGCAAGTGCAGATGACCTTGAAACCCTGGGATTTACCTCTATCACCATATACTCAAGGGTTTCCGGATTTAGTGCAAATTGTATGTTGCAACCTCCTTCCACACCCAACGCTCTGATAATCCTCAATGATGCACTCCTTAACCTCTGATTATCTACATTGCTTAAGGTCTGTGCAGGGGCAACAACAATGCTCTCCCCTGTATGAATTCCCATTGGGTCAATGTTTTCCATGCTGCAGATCGTAATGCAGTTATCTCTGCAGTCTCGCATTACCTCATACTCAAACTCATACCATCCCGCTACTGATTTCTCTATTAGCACTTGATGGATCATACTCATCTGAAGACCATGGCTTACAATCCTTTCACATTCACGATCATTATATGCAATTCCTCCTCCTCCGCCACCAAGGGTATATGCTGGCCTGATTATTACAGGGTATCCAATCTCATTGGCTGAGCTAATTGCTTCCATTACAGAGTTCACTGCCATGCTCTCTGGTATAGGCTCATTAATCTTTTTCATCAGATTTGCGAATGAATCCCTGTCCTCACCCATTTTTATAGCGTTAACTGGTGTTCCCAAAACCCTGACATCATACTCCTTGAGAACGCCCATGGCAGCAAGAGCAGATGTAATATTTAACCCTATTTGTCCGCCCATAGTTGGAAGAATTCCATCTGGATTTTCCTTTTCAATTATCTTTGCCACGATCTCAGGGGTTAGTGGTTCTATATAGACAATATCTGCTATATCCAATTCGGTCATTATTGTGGCAGGGTTTGAGTTAACTAAAACTGTGGTAATTCCCTCCTCTCTCAGAGAAAGACACGCCTGACTTCCACTGTAGTCAAATTCTGCCGCCTGACCGATCTGTATGGGACCTGAACCTATAATCAGGACCTTTTCCAACACCATTTTCTTGTGACTAATATATTTAGGATACTACATATATTACAAGGAAAGAAGAAAATGACAAGGTTCAAGGAGGCGGAAGCGAGAATTTTTAGATATGTTTGTATGCACTGCAATGCAAGAAACCCGATCGGAGCTACAAAGTGCAGAAGGTGTGGAAAAGTGGGTAGAATCAGGAGAATGAAGAAGAAGGCTGTAAAGTCAACCTAGCTTACCTGAATCTCTGAAAGATGAGAATTCCAGTATCCTACCTTGGCAGATATGAATTCTGCCCAATGACAATATACCTCTCCGATGTTCTTAAGCTAGAATCGAAGCCAACACCAGAGCAGATTAAAGGAGTGATTGGGCATACGATCAGAAAGGAGATATCCCTGAGACAGGCAAGGCTTCTTGGAAGAATTCAGAGACCGGAAGAGATTGAATTCTATATCCTCGGGGAGATTGAGAATATCCTGAATGACATTCCTCACATCTATAGAGATAAACTTGGTGACATAGAATACGAGAAGTACCTGAGTAATGTCTCTCATGAGATCCAGAATGAGATAAAGATAATGAGTGAGAAACTAGAGGCTATGGTAACTGAGATTGGTATTACTGATGCCCTGAAAAGACTAACGCCGTGGAGGGTAGAGTATTCAATAAGATCTGATAAACTTAGGTTATCTGGAAGGATCGATAAGGTTATGAAGGATGAGACCTACATTCCTGTAGAGATAAAGACAGGAAATGCCTCTGATGGTGTCTGGGAGGGTGACAGATTGCAGATATGTGCCTATGCGATGCTCCTTGAGGATAAATTTGGTCTGAGGAAGGCAATTCCATTTGGCTTTGTTGAATATACCAGAATTCAGGAGAGACGCCCAGTGATGATGACAGAACAGCTCAGGAGAAGGGTCATAAACACAAGGGATGAGATCATAGAGATATTGAATGGAAGGATTCCTGAGATACCCCATGACAATGAAAAGAAGTGTGAATCCTGCTCTTATAGGGATAGATGTCATGAAATAAGGAGTGAAAAATGAACGAGGAAAGGATCAGAAAGGAGGGAATAAAACTCATAGAGGAATTCTCAAAGATGCTGGAAAAGATTCCAGATACTGAGGAAACTCACTATGTTTTGGATCTAAAGAATGTGACGAGAAAGGACCAAAAACCGGTCAGGAAGAAGGAATTCTCGGAGAGGATGAGAAAGATAGCCCCTATGTGGGAGGAGGGTTATGTTATTGCAGAGAAGGGATTAGATTAAGATGGATGTTGTAATTTTAGCTGCTGGTGAGGGAACAAGGCTAAGACCATTAACCTCAACTAAGCCTAAGCCAATGCTACCGGTAGCTGGAAAACCAATACTTCAGTGGGACCTGGAAGCTATAGCGTGGAATTTTAAAAGAGCAATAATTGTCGTTGGCTATAAAAGAGATAGGATAATAGAGTATTTTGGCGATAGATTCAATGGGATTGAACTAGACTATGTGATACAGAAGGAGCAATTAGGGACAGGACATGCAGTTTCAATGGTTGAGGACCTTGTAGATGACACTTTCCTTGTAATGAACGGTGACCTTATAGTTTCTCAGGATTTAATCTCAGACCTTGTGAAGGATAGTAGGAATTCTGATAATAACTCTGGGATTAGTATAGGTTTAGTAAAGGTAAAGAATCCATCAGAGTTCGGCATTGTGGATGTAAAAGGAAACCAGGTTGTGGATATTGTTGAAAAGCCAGAGAGGTCAAGTGGAGACCTGGCAAACTCCGGTGTTTATATCTTTAATAGAGAGATATTCAAAGCTATAGAAAAGATTGAAAGATCCAAAAGGATGGAGTATGAGATAACAGATGCTATAAAGAGGATTATACCTCAGGGAATGGTATATGGCTTCAGGTGCAGTGGTCAGTGGATCGACATTGGAAGACCATGGGATTTGTTAGATGCGAATGAAATCATTCTAAGCTCTATGGATCTGAAGATTGACAGAAAAGCAGAGATAGAGAGATATGCTGTTATAAAGAATTCTGTTCATATCGGAAAGAACTCTGTTATTCGTTCCGGCTCATATATTGAGGGACCATGCTACATAGGCGAAAACTGTACTATAGGGCCGAATTGCTACATACGTCCATATACCTCCATAGGCAATAACGTTCATATAGGCAATGCTGTGGAAGTGAAGAATTCCATTATAATGTCAAACACAAGGATAGGGCATCTGTCATATGTCGGAGATTCCATAATTGGTGAAAACTGCAATTTTGGTGCAGGGACAAAGGTGGCAAATCTCAGAGTAGATAATAATGATGTCAGGATAGAGATAAAGAACAAACTCCTTAGCTCTGGGAGGAGGAAATTTGGCTGTCTGATGGGTGATAATGTAAAGACTGGTATTAATGTATCCATAATGCCTGGGAGAGCTATCTATCCAGATGCCTATGTGGAAGCCGGTAGTGTTGTCAGGAATACGATATACAGCGAATAATCTACTTTTTTCTTCTCCGTTTCAGGAAGAGGATTAACAGAACCGGAATTATAATTATGCTAACAAGGAATACATCAGATAGAATTGAGATTATATGATATTCCCTTAACTTCATTCTTGAGTCTGAGATTAATTCATCCAAAACTGAGACCTTTTCCGTTTCATTTAACTCAAGATATATCTCTCTTGCCATTTTAGCGAAAACAGTGGAATTTTCATAATCCCCCTCAAGAAAATAGTTCTGTGCTTTCTTGTAATAGTCATCAGCCAGAATGTAATTCTTGCTCTTAGCAATCAGAAGACTACAGTTTGAAATCTTCTCTGTTTTGTTGATCTCCATGTATGTGTCTATCGCCATTTCTGAATAGGTTATTGAATCATCATAATCCTTTTTGGTGTAGTATTCTCGAGCTTTTATAAGATAATTATCTGCAAGGAATTCCTTTTCCTTTCTTCTGATTTCTGAGAGCAGTTCATCACAGTCTGAGATCCCTATCTTATATCCTATCTCTGTATATATCTTCTTTGCCCTTTCTACGGAGAGTGTGGCATTATGTAAGTCATTCTGCAAATAGAAGTCCCTTGCCTCAAGAAGCAGGTAGTCTGCATCCTTCCTCCTGATCTCCTTTAATTCCTTTTCAATTTTTAGGATAAGCATGTCACACTTTATAATTCCTCTGTTATCCCCTACTTCTGAGTATATATCAATCGCTCTCTCTGCATAGAGGGTTGCATTCCCGTAATCTCCTTCTACAAGATATTCTTGGGCTTTGAGATAGTATTCATCAGCTATTTGTCTTTTATCAAGCTTTGTTACATTTGGCCTGCACTGGAGGATTATGTAGTTTGACTTCAGGATTCCGTCAATATCATTCAATTCTGTGAATAGTTCCTTTGCCTTCTCCGCAAGTGGTTTTGCATTCTCGCAGTCATTGCGGATATAGTATTTATACGCCATTGATGAGTATTCCTCTGCCTCCTGACTTTTTATGTACTCTGGATTAACCTTGAATGCATATAGCTTTTCCCTACAACCAACAAGGAGTTTATCCTCTGTTGCATATAATGAGAGTGGGATATCATCTATAGGATATGTCCATCCTGTATTGTTATCAATTAGTGAAATTCCATCTCTACTCAGTGCTATTATCTCGGGAGTTCCATCCATGTCCAGATCCCCAGTATCCAAACACCTTAGATCCTTAATCCTGAATTTCCTCAGGAATTTTCCATCGTTATCAAGAATGTAAATCTCATTATCATCTGAGACTGATATTACATCCTTATAGCCATCATTGTCCAGATCTTCAGCCATGACATCCTTTATCCTAACATTTGTTGGATAACTCCACTTCAGAGAACCACTTTTGATAGCACTGATTCCATTATATGAGCCAGCAATTACCTCAAGAATATTGTCATTATCTATGTCTACTGGAAATATGTCCCATACACCACCCTCAAGTTCATAATTCCATTTCATATTCCCGTTAGAATCAAAGACATATACATTAGCATCCATTGAAGAGAATATCACCTCTTTAGAGCCATCACCCTCCAAATCTGCCACAGAGATCTTTGTTATTGGACCACTCTTCCTGTAGCTCCATTTAACCATGTTCTTGTGCCATCCAAATTCCGGCTGAAGCTCCCTCTCTATGTCATAGATAACATTTATATTTATCTTTGTTCCCCGAACCTCTGTTCCTACTAAAAGGTCTAGATTCTTATCATTGTCTAAATCACCTACAGCGATGAGGGTTATTCTCTCACCAACCTGTCCACACGCAGATATTATGCTTTTTCCACTTGTCCATGTGCTCCATAGTGGGGTTCCATTCTGGTCAAAGCCATTCACATAACTCTTATGCATATAAGAAACAGCATAGAATTCCTCACTTCCATCACCATCCAGGTCCAGGGAATATATGTCCTCTGCAGTTATTGGATAACTCCAGTCTAATTTCAGCGGTGGATATGACCTTGCATGAGAAACCATTATCAGGAATATAAACACTAAGAAGAAAAGGATCTTTTTCATATTTACTGAAGCTTCAATATCTTCCTCCTGCCCATAATCTCTACGTAGATAATTGAGGCACCTTCTGATATATCCATGTCTGATGGCTTTTCCAGTTCAAATGTTTCATAATTCTCCATGTCCATTAACTGAATTCTATCTCCGATTATATTCAAAACCTGGGCTGTCTTTTTATTTACAATAGGAATCTCAACCCTCTGGGATACTGGTCCCATAAGGCTTCTCTTCTGTCCATCAAAGATTCCTACCGCATCAATCCTCGCTTTTGCACCTCCGTGCTTTCCTGGCTTTGAATGCGTTACAGAGGAAACCCTACATGGCTCATTATCGATCATCACATATCTTCCAACCTTCAGGTCCTTCATCTCGGCTATTCTCTTTTCCATTTTGTTAATTATTTAGATAGAATCCAAATAATTAAAAATGGCCAGACCATCATGGGATGAATACTTTCTTGGTATTGCAAGAGAGGTAGCAAAGAGGGCAACATGTAACAGGGGCAGGAATGGTTGCGTTGTGGTTAGAGATAAAAGAATTCTCACTACTGGTTATGTTGGATCCCCATCTGGATTGCCTCACTGTGATGATGTTGGTCATATGCTCAGGGATGTTATCCATGAGGATGGCTCTATAAGTAAGCACTGTGTCAGAACGATACACGCTGAGCAGAATGCCATCTGTCAGGCAGCACGATTTGGCATATCTCTGGAAGGAGCTACCCTCTATTGTAAGATGGAGCCCTGCTTTACCTGTGCAAAGCTAATTGCAAATGTTGGGATAAAGCGAGTAGTCTGTGAGAAGAGATACCACGATGGAAAGGATACAAGGAGATTGTTTAAGGAGGCTGGAATAAGGTTTGATGTTCTATCTGATGAGGTAGAGAAATACGAGGAACAGGGAGGCAAATCGGAGGATAATGAAAGTTGACATGAATCTTATCCTGAAGGATGTTCCCGGAATGTTGATAAGGGTATTGGAGCCTATCTCAAAGTATGGTGGGAACATAATCTCTGTGATTCACTCCAGAGGTGGAAAGGAATTTGTTGGTGTGAGGATACTCCTGGAGGTTAGAGACAAATTATCACTAAATCGAATTAAGAGGGCATTGGAGCGGGAAAGAATAAGAATTTCAGACATATTCTTAGAGGGAAAGAGATATTACTCCAAGAGGACAATCTCATTCATCCTGATAGGACATGTAATTGATACCGATATTCAGGACACTATAGACAGGATAAATACCGTTGGCATGGTCTCCGACATTGATGTTGTAATGCCATCTCCGGAGAAAAAGTCATCAGTTATCATGAATGTTGATGTGGATGAAAAGAAGAGCAAAAAACTGATAATATTGCTTGAAGAAATCTGCAAGGAAAAGGGTTTTTTACTGGTTAGGTCCCTAAATGAGAATGAAAAGAATTAAACTAATGATTATCGGCTTTGGAACTATAGGAAAGGGTATTGCCAGGGTTCTTATAGGAAAGAGAAATTTTCTTAGGAGAAGATATAACACAGAGATTCAGGTCTCTGCAATATGTGAGAGAAAAGGCAGTATTGTGGATGAGGGTGGCATTAATCTGAAAAATGCTCTGGAACTTGCGTGGAAAGGTAAATTAAAGGAGCACAGAAATTGGACATCTGAGAAAGCACTAAAGATAATAAGGGAGGTGGATGCTGACATAGTCCTTGAGTTGACACCCGGGAATATAAAAAATGGTGAACCTGGTTTAAGTCACATTAAAGCTGCACTGAATTCCGGGAAGAATGTAGTTACATCCAATAAAGCTCCACTTGCCCTGAAATTCTCTGAACTGAATAAAACTGCAAATTCCAACAATCTCCATCTGAGGTATGAGGCAACAGTTGGCGGAGCAATTCCGATAATAAATTTATATAGAGAGACACTGCAGATAAATGAGATAAATTCTATCTATGGAATTCTGAACGGGACAAGTAACTTTATACTGAGTAAGATGGTTGAAGAAGGCATTGATATAGATTCTGCACTAAAAGAGGCACAAGAAATTGGTATTGTAGAGAGAAATCCGGACTATGATATTGATGGAATTGACACTGCAAGTAAGGTGGTAATACTGGCAAATTCTCTAATGAACAAAGAGGTTTCATTCAAAGATGTGAAAATAACCGGAATTAAAGGAATAACACAGGAGGCAGTAGAACTTGCAAAAAAGCATAATTATGTGATAAAGCTCATAGGTGATGTTGGAATGCTTGATGTCTCACCAAGATTAATTCATGTAAATCATCCACTGAATGTCTCAGGGTCATTAAATGCCATCATGATAGAGAGCGACATAGCTAAGAATATAACACTGATCGGACATGGAGCAGGTCCATTAGAAACCTCAAGTTCTCTGTTTTCAGATATATTGAAGATTGTGGAGAACATTAAACCGTAACTTTACACATTCTAAGCCATAGCCTTGGTAATTAAGTAAGAAAGAGAAAATACTGCTGTGTTTTAAAGCAGAAGCGAAAAGGTACGCAATCCATCCAGATCGGCATTCTGATGAAAATGTAAGAAAACTGAGAGAATATGAA
>Ga0190286_1001039_pt1 | contig 10591 bp, 9 predicted proteins | sample 48691834_MG_FD_183241 | JGI IMG/M metagenome (GOLD analysis project Ga0190286, IMG submission 183241) | Hydrothermal vent microbial mat bacterial communities from Southern Trench, Guaymas Basin, Mexico - 4869-18-3-4_MG | ecosystem: Environmental > Aquatic > Marine > Hydrothermal vents > Microbial... | reverse complement strand
ATCTATAGCATCAGCCGGGCATTCGATCTTGCAATTACTGCACTGATGGCAAAGTTTCGGATCTATCGCGGCTTTTTTATTATTTATATTTATTGCTTCTGCGTCACAAACTTTCAAACAAATCCCGCACCCGCTACATTTGTCTTTATTGACCCTAAAAGTCAGTTTTGCAAATCTTCCCGTTAAGCTTTGCAAGACACCAAAAGGGCAGATATAATTATGGAAAACTTCCGGCTTAAATACCAGACTGAATATAAATCCAAGTGCCAGAATAAGTAATAGACCTGGTATTTTTATATTAAAAGATCTTCCTACTATCATCGTAGCTACCAGCAAGGCAAGTAATGCCCAGGGGATTATTTTTATTTTTAACCATTTTGGGGTATTTAACCTATTTAATTTTAACTTAGTATATATCCAATTTATAGGACGCATTACAGTATTTATTGGACAGATCCAGCCACAATATATTCTTCCAAAAAATATAGCTAGGATGATACTTATTCCGAATAAAACCAGCCAAAAATTTGTTTTGCCGGTAATGATCAATAATGTAAAAAGCGCTAAAAAGACTATTTGGACTACTGCCCGTATTATTCTTCTTCCCATATTTTCCCTTCTTTTCTATAATTTAAATATCCTATGAGCCTGTCCGAGAATTGGGCTCAGGCTTGCAGCCTGTCATTTTTAAACAGGTCAAGGCTTAAGGAAGAAGCGATATATAGTATCGGTGATGACGAAAAACGAAGAGATGTTTAAAAATAACGGCTACCCGAAGGGTTGGACAACAAAACAGCAATTGGCCCCGGGGTACTAATTCGATTTCTCCTATGTCTGAATTATATGCCTTTTTGTTTTTTTACATTATATTTTTTGGCAGATTATAATATACTGTTCTATGTTTCTAAATGTCTTAAGTATGGAGTGATTTATGAAGATAGTGATCGGTTCTGACCATGCAGGTTTTAAGCATAAAAAAAAGATATCGGAGCTTATAGCTTCACTCGGCCATGAAGTGATAGATGTCGGCACCGATGGTGAAGACAGTGTGGATTATCCAGACTATGGAGAAAAAGGCGCTATAAAAATATGCTGCGGCTACGCAGAGCTTGGCATCCTCATATGCGGTACGGGCATAGGCATATCAATAGCCGCAAATAAGGTCAGGGGAATAAGAGCAGCAGTATGCTGGAATGAAGAGACGGCAAGCCTTGCAAGGCAGCATAATGATGCAAATATCTTATGTATCGGAGCCAGGTTCGTACCAGTAGAGAAAGCTTTAGATATCACAAAAGTCTTTCTGGATACGCCTGCAAGCAAAGATGCGCGGCACCGGAGAAGAATTGAAAAGATATCAAGCATTGAAGAAAGGAGCAGGTCCTGTGACTGCAGATAAAGCCAGTAACAACCATACACATGACCAGGTATTTGATGATGATATAAGAAGTATCATCGACAATGAAATAAAGAGGCAGCAGGAGAATATAATACTTATAGCGTCAGAGAATTTTACTTCTCAGGAAGTAATAAGGACCATGGGTTCCGTACTTACAAATAAATATGCCGAGGGATACCCTGGTTTCAGATATTATGAGGGCTGTGAAAATATGGATAGTGTGGAGGAAATAGCCAGGCAGAGGGCAAATAAGCTGTTTGGCTCAAATTACTGCAATGTCCAGCCTCACAGCGGAGTGAATGCCAATATGGCTGTCTTCCTCTCAATACTTAAATGCGGGGACAGGATACTTTCCATGAACCTCCGTGACGGAGGGCATCTTTCGCACGGCCACAAACAGAACCTGACAGGTAAATATTTTGAAGTGCATACATACAGCGTGGATCCTGATACCGAATTGATAGATTACACGGCCATAATGAAACAGGCTAAAATAGTGAAGCCGAATCTGATAATAGCCGGGGCCAGCTCATATTCCAGGACCATAGATTTTTCTAAGTTCAGGGAGATCGCGGATGAAGTAGGCTCCTATTTTATGGCAGACACTGCCCATATCGCAGGGCTGATGACAAGCGGGCTGCATCCCAATTCTGTGGGAGTGGCAGACTTTACCACCGCTACCACACATAAGACCCTGAGGGGGCCCAGGGGCGGTATGATAATCGCTGATAAAAAATACGGGGGGCTTATAGACAAATCAGTTTTTCCCGGCATACAGGGAGGACCCCTGATGCATATCATCGCTGCCAAAGCAGTTGCATACAAAGAAGCCCTGGAAAAAAGCTTCAAGGATTACAGCAGGAGGATAATCGAGAACTCGAAAACTCTCTGCCAGTACATGAAAGACGAGGGCTTCAGGATAGTGTCCGGAGGCACAGACAACCATCTTTTCCTTGTAGATCTCACCGGTAAAGGTATCACAGGTATTGAGGCGGCTGATCTTCTTGCAAGCGTCGGGCTGGTCCTTAATTATAATGTGATCCCATATGACAAGCTGACCCCCACGATCACCAGTGGGATAAGGATCGGGACACCGGCCGTTACCACACAGGGGATGGGGACGGCAGAGATGGAAAAGATAGGGGAATATATTTCTACCGCTTTAAAGAACATGGATGATCAAACGGTTTTATCCGGCATAAGGACCAGAGTTAAAAAGCTTGCTGGTGAGTTTCCCGTCTACAGCAATATGGATGCATGAGCCTGGAATATGAATATACTTTCGATGAAAAATATATCCAAGAGCTTTTCAGAGAAAGTGCTTTTTAAAGATATCTCCTTTGGATTGGAAGATAATGACCGGATCGGCCTGGTCGGTATAAACGGAACGGGAAAATCCACATTTCTAAAAATACTTAGCGGACAGATGGAGGCGGACTCCGGAAGCATTGCCAGAAGCAGCGGGTCCACGGTCAGCTATCTTCCCCAGAACCTGGAGTTTGATGGGAATGTGACGGTCCTTGAACACATGCTCCGGGGAGATCATCCTGTGATGATGGCCATAAGGGAATATGGATCTGCAGCAAACAAGCTGCATGGATCGCCGGATGATAAAAAACTTCAAGCTGAGCTTACCAGACGTGCTTCAGAAATGGAGGCGCTTGACGGGTGGAACTTTGAGGTAGAAGTAAAAAGTATTTTGACCAAGTTAGGGATAGATGATGTCAACCGGAAGATAGGAGAACTTTCTGGCGGGCACAAGAGGCGTATCGCCCTTGCAGAAGCGCTTATCAGGCCCTCTGACCTTCTGGTGCTCGATGAACCCACAAACCATATTGATTTCGAAGCTATAAAGTGGCTCGAAAACTATTTGACCGCAAGAAAAGGGGCACTTCTTATCGTGACCCATGACCGTTATTTCCTAAACCGGGTAGTGAGCCGGATCATAGAGATAGACAGGGGCAGACTGTACGATTATGCGGGAAACTTTGAATACTTCCTGGAAGCCAGGGCAAAGCGCAGGGAAGTAAATGATACTATGGAGAAAAGGCGCAGACGCCTTTATGCAAATGAATTAAAATGGATACGGCAGGGCGCCAAGGCAAGAACTACCAAGCAGAAAGCAAGGATAGCCCGTTTTGACCAGTTAAAGAAGGCAGGCACAAATACCGCTGATGAGAGACTTGACCTTCCCGCAGCTTACAGGCGTCTTGGCAAAAAAGTGATCGAACTGGAAAGTGTCTCCAAATCATTTGACGGACAGATAATACTTAAGGATTTTAGCATACTCCTGGACCAGTCGGACAGGATCGGCATAGTGGGCCTAAATGGTATGGGAAAGACTATCCTTCTTGACCTGATAGCAGGGCTCGCCACACCGGATAGTGGGGAGATAAGCATTGGCAGAACTGTAAAGGTAGCGTACTACCGTCAGGGCAATGATGAGATGGATCATTCTATAAGAGCCATCGATTATATAAAGGAAACAGCGGAATATGTGGAAACCGCCAGTGGACAGAGGATTTCGGCAAGCCAGATGCTTGAGCGTTTTCTCTTTGACACAGATCATCAATACAGCCTTATAGGAAATCTTTCCGGAGGCGAGAGGAGAAGGCTTCTCCTTGCAAAGACGCTTCTGGAAAAGCCGAATGTCCTTCTTCTGGATGAACCCACGAATGACCTTGATATCCAGACCCTTGAGGTGCTCGAGGAATACCTGCAAGTCTTTCAGGGTGCAGTACTTGTGGTATCGCATGACAGGTACTTCCTGGACAAAGTAGCCGACAGGATAATAGCAGTAAAAGATAATGGGGAGACCGTCTTCTATAATGACCTTGATATCTATGAAAAAAGCCTTGAAGCAGATAGACTGGCATCCTTAAAGAAGATAAAGGTCCTCAGGAGATCAAAGGATCCTGATAAGAAGAAGAGGTTTACTTATGCTGAGAATAAGGAATATGAAAAGATAGACAGCGATATTGAAAAACTTGAGGTCTCACTCTTAAAAGTAGAAAAAGAGATGACAGAAAACTGGTCCGACCATATGAAGATGCAGGAACTGGCCATAAAACAGAAAGAGCTCCAGGGGCAGTTAAATGAAAAAATGGAGCGCTGGATCTATCTTAATGAACTTGCCGAAGAGATCAACAGAAACTTAGGTAATAAATAATAAATGACCCTGAAATAGGGCAGCGCGGTCCATCAGTGGCTTCTTACTATATCTTTTACCTTCATCAGCCTTACCGTGGACGCACGTTCATTTTCATCAAGCTTCATGGTAATAGACTTAATGGTCTCCTCCAGGCCCGGGATCAGTTTGTATTCGAGGGCGTTTACCCTCCTGCGGGTCTCCTGTATCTCAGTAGCCATAAGCTGTATAGTTTTTTCTTTTTCGGCAAGTATGAGCAGGCTTTCAATAAACTTGTCAAACTTATCCAGGGAAATATCAATATCTCCCGATGTATTTAAATATCCATAGGGGATTATGCCGCCTGACACTTCTTTTGCAAATTCAGGGACCCTTACGCTCATCAGGTTTTTCTTGCTCACCGAGACTGATATCTTCTTAACCGGCATCAGCAGTGCCTGCTCTACCTGAAAGGGACCCATTTTGGCCTTTGCAAGCACAAAACCTTCAAGTATGCTCCTGAACTCGCTTTCAACAGACAGCCTGAGAGCCCTGACCTCATCTATTATTTCCATAAGCAGCCTCATGAGCTCATCCCTTTTATCTTTGAGCAGTTTATGTCCCCTTGCTGCCAGCTGCAGCCTCTTTTTAAGCCTGAGAAGCTCCATCCTTGTCGCATTTACTTTTTCAAGCATATTATGCTATTCTTTCTTCTCTTCTTTTTCAGGATCATCATAGTATTTATCTAAAAACTCATCCCTGACTCTTTTCAATTCTTCCCTTGGGAAGACTGATAGGAGTTTCCACCCTAGGTCCAGTGTTTCCTCTATTGTCCTGTTCTCATATTCACCCTGGGATATATACTTGGCCTCGAAATCTTCGGCAAATCCATAATATATCTTATCAAGATCCGTAAGGGCAGCCTCGCCCAGTATAACAGCCAGTTCCTGGACTTCCTTGCCCCTGGCATATGCCGCATATAATTGATTGAAAATATCAGCATGATCCTCTCTCGTCTTCCCTTTCCCGATGCCTTTATCCTTGAGCCTTGAAAGCGAAGGCAGCACATCCACCGGAGGGGAGATCTTTTTCCTATGAAGGGATCTGGAAAGTATTATCTGCCCTTCTGTTATATATCCTGTAAGGTCGGGTATTGGATGGGTCTTGTCATCTTCAGGCATTGTCAGTATGGGGATCTGGGTTATGGAGCCTTCTTTGCCTTTTATCCTCCCGGCTCTTTCATATATGGTCGCAAGGTCAGTATAAAGGTATCCTGGATAACCGCGCCTTCCGGGTATTTCCTTTCTAGCTGCAGATACTTCCTTTAAGGCTTCACAGTAATTTGTCATATCGGTAAGTATTACAAGGACATGCATGTCCTTTTCAAAAGCCAGGTACTCTGCGCATGTGAGCCCCACGCGCGGAGTAGCGATCCTCTCAATAGCGGGGTCATCCGCAAGGTTTAGGACCAGTACCGACCGGCTGATAGCTCCTGTCTTTTTAAAATCATCTATAAAATACTGGGATTCTTCAAATGTTATTCCGATAGCAACAAAGACAACTGCAAATTCTTCCTTTTTTCCAAGGACAGCTGCCTGTCTTGCTATCTGTGCCGCTATGCGGTTATGCGGAAGTCCCGCACCGGAAAATACCGGAAGTTTCTGGCCCCTTACAAGGGTATTTAAGCCATCTATCGAGGATATCCCCGTCTGGATGAATTCATCCGGATAATTACGGGCAAAAGGATTTATCGGCGATCCGTTTATGTCCATACTTTTCTCAGCGATTATCTTGTCGCTTTCTGTTTTTGGCTTTCCGAGACCGGTAAAGACCTTTCCGAGTATGTCCTCTGACAGGTACATATGCGTACCCCTTCCAAGAAATCTTACCCTGGTCCTCTCAGAATCAATTCCTGAGGTCCCTTCAAATACCTGCACGAGGGCCCGGTCCCCATCGACTTCAAGAACCCTTCCGCTTCTAAGCATTCCGTCGCCTGTCTTTATATCGACAAGTTCCTCATATTTTACTCCTTCAACTCCTTCCACAAGAAGAAGCGGTCCGGATATATTTATAATGCTCTTATACTCTTTTAGCATGTTTATTCCTCCAGGTGGGGCTGCTCAAATATTTTTGAGAACTCATTGTCAATATTGATCTTTATATTATCGATCTTTGCTATTTCTTCTTTAGGGATATATTTCATCCGGGCAATATCATCCTTTACCTTTACAGCTTCAATGTCGGAGATATCCGCACCCGTTCTCAGTGCATCTTCTGCCTGCCTGTAAAAATATATTATTACATCTATCATCTTGTATTGTTTTTCTACCGGTGAATATGTATCTACCTCATGAAAGGCATTCTGGTGAAGGAAATCTTCTCTTAACATCCTGGAAACAGCAAGTACCAGCCTGTCCGGCCCGGAAAGTGCGTCTACGCCTACCAGCCTTACGATCTCTTCAAGCTCTGATTCTTTCTCGAGAAGTCTCATAGCCTCAGCCTGCAGATCGAAATAATCCTCTGCTACACTTCCAGTGACGCTCTCCCGTATTGAGTCATTATATAGTGAATAGGAATTCAGCCATGATATTGCGGGAAAGTGCCTTCCATAAGCAAGGTTTGCCTCAAGCGACCAAAATACTTTTACTACCCTGAGTGTTGCCTGTACGACCGGGTCCGAAAGATCGCCTCCCGGGGGTGATACAGCACCTATCACCGAAAGGGCTCCTGTCCTGCAGCCGCCGGAACCTGAAAGGCATTCTACCAGTCCGGCCCTCTCATAAAATGATGCAAGCCTTGTACCCAGATATGCGGGGTATCCCTCCTCCCCGGGCATCTCTTCAAGCCTCCCGGATATCTCCCTCATAGCTTCTGCCCAGCGCGATGTTGAGTCTGCCATAAGTGCCACAGAATACCCCATATCCCTGAAATATTCAGCGATCGTTATTCCCGTATACACTGAAGCTTCCCTGGCAGCTACGGGCATATTTGAAGTATTGGCAACAAGAACTGTTCTTTTCATCAGTGGTTCCCCACTTTTTGGATCCACAAGCTTGGGGAATTCCAGTAGAACATCCGTCATCTCATTTCCCCTCTCGCCGCAGCCTATATATACTATTACTTCTGCATCGACCCATTTTGCCAGCTGGTGCTGGATCACTGTCTTACCTGACCCGAACGGACCCGGTACGCACGCTGTCCCGCCCTTTGCAAGAGGAAAAAACATATCCACTATTCTCTGTCCTGTAAACAGGGGGATATCGGGTCTTTTCTTTTGCCTGTATGGTCTTGGCCTCCTCACGGGCCATTTTTGCATCATGCTGACATCTACCGGACCATCAGCGGCAGATATAACCGCAATGGTATCTTCTACTGTGAACTGCCCGTCTCCAATGCTTTTTACCTCTCCCTCTACTCCGGGAGGTACCATTATATAGTGTTTGATAAGTTGTGTTTCTTCAACAAATCCAAGAAAATCCCCGGAACTTAGCACATCTCCCGCCTTTGCCGTAGGATTAAACTTCCATTTCTTTTTACGGTCAAGAGCCGCTGCTGTTACCCCTCTTGCAATAAAGTCGCCTGAACTTTTGTATAGTTCATCAAGCGGCCTCTGTATGCCATCATAAATAGATCCGATGACTCCGGGGCCAAGCTCCGCAGTAAGTGGTTCGCCTGCCGGATAAACAGGTTCGCCCACCCCAATACCTCCGGTCTCTTCATAGACCTGTATTGACGCAAGATCCCCCCTGAACTCAATGATCTCCCCCATAAGCCTCATGCCGGAGACATGCACCAGATCAAACATCTTCGCACCGGACATATTTTCTGCCACCACAAGGGGGCCAGCGACCTTAATGATCTTTCCAATCTTTGCCATCGATTACTCCTGTTCCTTTTTATTGCTCTTTTCCCCGTCTTCTTTTTCCGCCATTATATCTGCCCCAACAGCTTTTATGATAGCTGTCCTGAGCTGATCTACGGCATAATTATTTCTTTTGCCCGGACCCGGTATCACGACTATTGAAGGTGTTATCTGGTTCGAATAATATTTGACTATAGCATCGAGTCTGGCAGCTACTGTCTCTGTCATAAATATGATCCCATATCCTTCTGACACAAGCTGCTTAAGTCTTATTTCTGCAGCGCCGGCCGGAGTGGAATCAGATACAGCAAAAACATCTGCCCCAACAGCTTTAAAGATGAGCATTATGTCGCTTTCGCCAAATGCAGCTATTTTTGTTTCTGTCTCTGTATTATTGATCTCCATACTCACCCGACCTTATATTTTATATTTGATCTTCCGGCATTATATAAAATGCCTGTAAATAGTATGTTTAGACTGGAAAGCTCGATCTTCTTTTTTAAAAAGAACGCCAGTATCTTCTCCAGATTCGAGACACTGTATTTAAAATTATCAAAATAATCAAGGAAATACTGGTCCCTGTTTCTTTCAAAAGAAGAAAAACTATTATCTGATGTCAGGTGCTGGGCCCCTCTTATCGCAATATTTCCATAATCTGTCCTCTCAAGTTCCCTTACTGTATAATCCATGGTCTCATGTTCAAAACCCTTCAGGATATCCAGGCCGATATTCCCTCCATTATGGAGTATGCTGTCAAAGCCTTTTTTTTCACCCATTTGTTTCCATCTATAAATATTCTCTATATTTATAAGGTCTATCTTCCGGCTCATATACTCTGATATCATCTTCCTGCCGAGACTCTTTGCAACTGCTGTCATAATCTCTGAATAGAACTTTTCGAATTCAAGCTCCACTTTCCTGTAATCTTTTTCTCCCGGTTTTCCCAGGGTATCTTTCAAATACGAAAGAAGCTTGCCTACAGGCGTATCAACATCTTTATCGTCATCAGAACCATACATCTCAGCCAACTGTTCCCAGTCATATATCACTGGTATAAAAAGACTGCCAAGATCCTTCTCAAGGACCGCCGACTTAAATATTACTTTCATATTGTGGAGGATCTCCTCAAAAAAAAGTATATATGAAAGCATCCTGTGCTCATCTTTTAATCTCTCTTCAAGATAGTCGAGTATGATCCCGTAGCTGCCGATCATTACCTTTTCAAAACTTAAACTTGAGCTTATGCCTGGGATAGACGGTGAATAGACCGTCTCCCCCAGAACCTTCAGGAAGCCCTCCATGTCTTCGGACTCCACCATCCTCTCAAACCTGGCCTTTTCAACAAACTCATTTTCCCTTGCCTTCAGTTCTGCGCAGGTAAAAAGATAATAGCTGTCATCTTCTATTTCATACCGGTCATAATCCATTTACTTCTCCCTGCCAAAAAGGTATGCGCCTATTTCCATTCTCAGGTCCTCTATATCCATATCCAGGTATTTTTCAGGCGTCAGGTCATATTCCACTTTTCCGTCAAATATCTTAAGGCCCTCCTGGAGCTCTTCTTCCCTGCCTGCAGGTTTTAGACCTCCTGATACAGCTTCAATGAGTTTGCTGTCCAGGATCTTCTCATTCGAACCTATACTATATGTCCCTTTCTTTATGCCAAGAGCACCTATATTCTTTGCAAGAAATTTCTCCCACTGACTCCTGCTAAGTCCTGAGAGCCTCTTCCTGGCTTTGGAAATAATGCTGTCCACAAGCTTTATTTTCTCAAGGAGCATCATCTGCTCAAAACCTGACCTTGTCTTGAATACTTCCATATCATAGGTCCTTGCATAATGTTCCCTTGCTTCCTCTTTGCCTTTTTTTAATATATCCCTTATCTCACTCTTGGCCCCTGCAAGTATCTGGGCAGCTTTTTCTTCAGCTCTTTCAAGGTTTTCTTTCCGGATATTTTGCGCATCATCAAGCACCTTTTTGGATACATTATCCATTTCACTCATATTCCCCACCTATGAAAATTGTACGGAATTATTAAGGAAGAATGTTATGAGCAGTCCAAGTACGGCATATGTCTCTACCATAGCCGCAAATATCACGCCCTTCATCGCTTCCTTTGGCCTCTTGGCCACAAGACTTACACCAGCCGCACAGACCTTGCCCTGATGAATGCCTGAAAGCAGTCCTGTAAATGCGACCGGGAGTG
>Ga0190286_1001038_pt1 | contig 10597 bp, 10 predicted proteins | sample 48691834_MG_FD_183241 | JGI IMG/M metagenome (GOLD analysis project Ga0190286, IMG submission 183241) | Hydrothermal vent microbial mat bacterial communities from Southern Trench, Guaymas Basin, Mexico - 4869-18-3-4_MG | ecosystem: Environmental > Aquatic > Marine > Hydrothermal vents >... | reverse complement strand
TTAATCCCGTTGAAATTGCTATTCAGGTTTGTCCGGTATCTCAGATTGTTTGCGGATAATTTGAAATAATGGGTCTGGAAATGCATAAAATTGAATGGCTTCATTTATAATATGACAAAGTCAAGTACAAATATCCAATAAAATAGGGGGGATAAAATGGGGAAAGAAGAAAGGGAACTCCAAGCGGCATACTCGAAAAAGGAAAAGAACGAAAAATTGCTTTCTAATTTAGAAAAATTGAGGGAAGAAGGCTCTGTTACCGATGAGCAATACGAATCAATGAAGAGCAACTACACTCAGGCGATAAATGAAGCTACATCCGCGATAGAACAGATTAAGAGCGGGCTTTCCAGAGACATTGAAAGCGAAGAAAAAACATTGGATACATACAAGCAAGAGCTAAAAAATTTAGAAGCGAGATTTAGAGTGGGTGAATTGTCAGCGGAGGAATATCAAAAATTAGAACAGAGAACAAGAAGTAAAATAGAAAGGGTGCAAGCAAAGGTATCGGAATTAAAAAGGTTGTTTGATTCGAAGTCCTCGGCAGATGTTGGTGGATATGCAGAGCCAGGGGAACGTAAGGGTGCTAAGGCAGTTAGCGCGGGGAAAGGTCTTCCAGGTCTGGAAGAGATAACCGCAAATAAAAAGATACTATTTGGAATTATAGGAATTGTAGCGGTTGTAGCCATTATAGCGGGAATAGTTCTTGTGGGGTTTGGAGGGATTTCAGCAAAGGATGTAATGAATCAGCTCCCAGAAAGTGCGTCCTTCACTTATATTGATTATAAGACCTTAAGAGCGGACAAAGACCTTGCACCTGTATGGAAAGAAGCAATAGGAGAATACGGAGGACTTGAAGAATACGGCGTTAGTAAATTAAGTTTTTTAGGTGTATCAGGAGAGGTATACCTGGCTGGAGGGGATTTTGACCTAGAAGAGATCAGATATGAGTTAGATGACAACGGTTTTCACAAAGGTGCATATATGGGAGAGGAAATCTGGAAGAAGGAAGGGTATCGAACAGAAGCGGTAGCACTACTTGGGGATAAAATAATCTTGGGAAATGAATATAGCGTGCAAGATGCGATAAGAGTGATAAAAGGAGAAAAAGCATCCCTCTACGAGAGCAATCCCAAGATGGCACGCATAGCAGATAAATTACCCGGAGGATTTATCGTGATGATAATGAGTGTGCCAGCATACAGCGAATATAAAGATTTGGAGGCTATGGGAACTTCTATCCAAAAGATAAGCGAGTGGAAATTGAAGGTGCAAAGCGTTTTCTTGTTCGACGACAAGTATTCAGCGGGGAATGCCGTGGATGATATAAGAAGCGATCTTGAAGATGCAGAGTATTTAAATGATGTGGAAATAAGTGCTTCGGATAGGTATGTGACTGCTACTGCTATATGTGATATAGAGGATTGGGAAAAAGTTTGGTAGCAACAAAAGGGAGGGATAAATAAATGGTAAAAAAAGAAAGAGAACTGCAGGAAGCATATTCGAAGAGAGAGAAAGCGGAAAGGCTGCTTTCTAATTTGGAGAACCTGAAGAAGGAAGGGACCATTGACGAAGCACAATACGAATCTATGAAGAGCGAGTACACACAGATGCTCAATAGCGCTAATATAGAGATAGAGCAAATAAAAAGCGAGATTAGTAAAGAGCTTGAATCCACACAAAGAGATTTGGATATCTACAAACAAGAATTGAGCAATCTCGAAGTCAGATTCAAGGTAGGAGAGTTATCAGCAGATGCGTATCGAAAATCAGAGCAAAGAACGAGGAGTAAACTTGAAAGGACGCAAGCAGATGTATCGGAATTAAAACGATTGCTTGATTCAAAGACATCAGCAGATGTTGGGGGATATGTAGAGATAAAAAAAGAAGCTAAGAAGGCTAAAGCGGTTACTGCTCCCGGAGCAGGAATAAGTTTTCCAGCATTTGAGAATATAATCTCGTCAATCAGGGAGACTTCGGGTTCAGATTTTACGGAGTTTGTAACGACACTTGAAGACGTTGCCACACCGAGAACAAAGCTCATAGGGCTTATAGGGGGGATTTTAATGCTAATTAGCGTCTTCCTGCCATGGGCATCAATATCGGCATTTGTATTTTCAGCTTCATTTTCTGCTTTTGCTTTGAGTGGAGCATTGGGAGGGATAGGTCTAATTGCCGGGCTTGTCTGTGTATTGGCTGCGTTCTTAGAGCGTTCAAATGCGAGAGGGCTATTGCATCTGGGAATGGGCATTTTAGCGTTATTAGCGCTGCTTATGGTTTGGGTTTCAGCGCCGAGTATCTCAGGAGCGGAGGGTTTATTTGAAGAAGTAATGGAAGAAGTGATGAAGATGATAACAATCAGAGAGGGGTTCTACCTTTACATTGTGTCATGCATCGCGGTGATAGTCGGCGGATTGTTTGAATTAGGAGGGAGGTAAGAGAAATGGTTAGGAAAGAAAAAGAATTGCAAATGGCTTTTTCAGAAAAGGAAAGAGCGGAAACGTTGCTTTCTAATTTAGAGAAGTTGAAGGAGGAAGGAACGATTGATGAAACGCAATATGAATCAATGAAAAGTCAATACACAGAGATGCTCAATAGCGCTAATACAGAGATAGAGCAAATAAAGAACGAAATAAGCAGAGAGATTGAATCTGAACAGAGGGATTTGGGCGTATATAAGCAGGAATTAAGCAATCTTGAGGTGCGATTTAAAGTGGGGGAACTTGGTGCAGAAGAATATAGGAAGGCGGAGCAAAAAACAAGAAGTAAAATAGATAAGATTGAGAGTAAACTTTCAGAGCTTAACAAGCTATATGAGGCGAAGTCAGCGGCTGATGTTGGCGGAGTTACTGGTGTTGAAATGAAGAGAGAAGTCAAGGTTGGATACAAACCTTCGGCAGGAGGAATGACAATCAGCGACATATTCTCAAGGTCATTCGAGATTTACAAAGAGAACCCGGTTATAATCGTCCCTTCTTTAATACCAATAGCATGGGCGATTATAGCCACATTTACAATACTCGCAGGAGTTTATGGAGCAATAGCTGGAGGCTTTCTTTATGGAGATTTTGAGGAACTCTTTACGACTTTAATAATAGGAATAGGCGTTTTTGTGACCGTGTTTATCATCTTGCTCATCCTGGCAGAGGGAATGACGATTGTGATGGTAAGGGATGCTTTTGAAGGTGGAGGTGCGGGTTTGTCGAGTGCCTGGGAATCTACGAAGGGCAAAATTGGAGCTTTGCTCATTGCGTCGCTACTGGTTGCGGTAATTTTGTTTTTGGGATACGCCTGTTTAATCATTCCCGGATTAATATTGACATTTCTTCTCTACTTCGTTGCGCAGGCGATAATGATAGATGATGAAGGAGCAGTAGGTTCGCTTAAAGCGAGTTACAGGTTTGTAAGGAGCAATTTAGGGGATTCGGTCATCATAATTTTGATTTCAATCGCGATAGCTTTTATTCTCTCTATAATACCGATAATAGGGGATATCCTAATGCTTCTTGCGATGCCTTTCTTGATTTCGTTGGCTACGCTGTTGTATATTGATAGGAGGTAGAAATAGAAAATGAGAAGAAAAGTATTGGTTGGGATGTTGTTTATTTGCACTATGATTTTGTTTTTATGCGCTTTCATTAGCAGCGCCTCTGCAGCCACTTTGTATGTTCCTGATGATTATCCAACGATTCAAGCAGCGGTGGATGCGGCAAGCGATGGAGATACAATAATAGTAAGAGACGGGACTTATGTTGAAAATGTGGATGTAAACAAGCGTTTAACGATTCGCTCTGAAAATGGGGCTGATTTTACAACCGTTAAATCTACGAAATCATATGAATCTATTTTTGAGATAAGGGCGGACCATGTGAATATAAGCGGTTTTACCGTTATAGGAATAACTGCAAATCTTTGTGATGGAATAGCTCTCTTTTCTAATTACTGCAATATTTCTTATAACACTGTCTCAAACAACACCTATGGTATCGAAATCGTCGAGTCTAACAACAATAAAATCAGCGAGAATACCGTCTCAAATAATAACATTGGAATCGACCTTGGCATTTCCGCTAATGGTAACATAATCAGTAACAATAGCATTACGAACAATAAAGGTTCTGGAATCTCTATTGAGTATTCTGACAGCAACATAATCACCAATAATGCTATCCTGAATAATATCATTGGGATTAAGCTCGGTGGTTCATTTAACATAATCAGTAACAATAGCGTCATGAACAACAAAGGTTCTGGAATCTATCTTCACGGAGGGCATAACAATAAAGTATACCTTAATAATTTCATAAACAACACCAGAGAAAATATAGGTTCTTTTTACAGATCACCATCAGTAAAGATGAACTCAACAGAGAAAATAACTTACACCTACAAAGGCAAAACATACACCAGCTACTTGGGCAACTATTGGAGCGATTACACTGGTAGCGATAGGAACGGAGATGCAATTGGTGATAGCCCTTACCCTATTACAAGTGATGTCTCTGATGTATATCCGTTAATGAAGCAATTTGAGGTTTACTTTGCAAAAACAAAACCAACTAAAACACCAACACCAAAGAAACCAACAACACTAGAAGAAAAAACAGAAGTTCCAGGAGAAGAAGAAAAGGGGTTACCCGGATTTGAAGCGATATTTGCAATTGCAGGATTAATGGCAGTAGCATATATTTTGAGGAGGAATAGAAGATGATAAGAAAAGCATTGGTTGGGATATTGGTAATGTGTTTGACGATGTTAGGGACGATAGCGGCAGATAGTGTTGTGGCTAAGGGTAGCGAACTTTCAACAGTGTTTGAAGATGATTTCTCAACGGATAAAGGGTGGACAAGCTCTCCCGCATCTGATATCGTCCGGGATACTACGGAAAAGAACGTGCATTGGCATACTGACCGCAGTTATGTCCAGAGCATGCATCATTCTATCGAACCTTTAACGGGCGACTTTAAGCTTTGTGTAGACGCAATGATTACCGACACTACAAATAATTGCTATGTCGACATCGGATTGACGGATGACATAAAAGACGTATCAGGCAGTTGGGAAGGGTTAGCGCTGCGTATCGGTTGGTATGGCGGTGGCACACCTTATCATTACTGGTATGCCGCTGTTGGGGGAAGATACAATGACGGAACAACCTTCACATCCACAACTGGTCATGTTATACCATCTGAGAGTACTTGGGGCGGATTCGTCTCAATAACGCCTAATAAATGGTATTCTTATGAACTCACTAAAACGGGTTCAAACTGGAAACTGATGGTTTACGATGAAGACGAAAAATTGGTGGGCAGTCTGTCAGGTGAATTGACAGGCAGCTTTTCGCCGTTTAAATATGTCTATTTTGGTAACGGGGATACAGGCGACTGGCCGAGTGCGAATGGTAAGATTGATAATTTTCAGTTGTTTGCATCTATGACGACTACATCCACACCCACACCAACAGAAGAGCCATTAGTCACACAACTAACAACAGACCCTAACAATGACATAACACCCGCGTGGTCACCCGATGGGAAGAAGATTGCCTTCAGTTCGAATAGATTGGAAAGAAAAGAGGGATATGTCTATGACCGTGATTATGACATTTTCGTGATGGATGCAGATGGTAGTGATCAAAAAGATTTGACTTATACCGGTTATGATCGTTTCTCAAATCCTTCATGGTCGCCTGATGGCTCAAAAATAACTTTTTGGGCATTTAGTCCGTGGGGTCAAGGAGGCAGTATTTGGACGATGAACGCAGATGGTAGTAACAGAAACAAAATCTACGTAAAGAGTGGCTATGATTCATATCATCCAGCATGGTCTCCTGATGGTGGTAAAATAACTTTTGCTTCTTGCAAGAGATATGGTGGCGGTCCATTGGAACTTTACACAATGAATCCCGATGGGACAAATGTAGTAAAAATTTTGAATGCACTTGGGAATAAAAACGATGGTATGGGAAAAAGTAGCGGTTCAATCTCTTATTCGCCAGATGGAAAGTGGTTAGCTTTTGAGTCCGAGCGAAGCGGGAACTGGGATATCTGGATTGTAAAGCCCGATGGTAGTAATCTAAAACAGTTAACAACTAATCCTAATAAAGATTTTTATCCAGCATGGTCACCTGATGGGAAACAAATTGCGTTCACATCGGATAGAAGCGGAAACAACGATATTTGGATTCTAACAAATGTTCATGAAGTAATAGATGGGGAAGCACCAAACTTTGCACACCTAACAACAGGGAACAGTGATGATATACATCCTGCTTGGGCGCCCGATGGGACAAAAATTGCTTTTTCTTCTGATAGAAGTGGGAATTATGATATTTGGGTAGCGTTTTTGACCGGTGTGCCAACAACACCCACGCCAACACCGACTCCTACAGAAATATTATGGTGTTCACCTGATACTTTTTCATGGTGTGAGTTACGTGAAATTTGGACACGTGATGGAATAGAGATGGGCATTCTCTCCGAAAAAATACATCCATCCATTGGAGAAGAAATAGATTATCAATTTTTCATAGGGCACTCATGGGAGTTTTATGATGATCCTTGGGCATCCACGTTTGAAAAAGGAACTATTGTGGTTGTAATACCGGAAGATATAGAGATAAATTATGAAGGAATCAGTTTTTATACAGCCGCCGGAGGACCTACAGGGCCAAGAGGGTGGTATGCATACGAACAACCCGAAGAAGATGAATGTGCAGAAGCGGCATTGAAGGGGATTATTGGGCAACTTCCAATTGGATTTCTTGGAAATATCTTTGGGTTTGGCTTCACAGTCGAAGAAATAACAGAAAAGTGTAATTCTGAATATGAATACGATTGGCTGGAAAAAGAAATAAAGAAGATAGATAAGAATGAATATGACATAATTGTAATGCCTTGGAGAGCGGATGATAGCTATGGAGTAAAGAAAAGAAGCGGGGTGAATTTAATATTACCTTTAACTTTGGAAAGAGAGGGATGGATTAAGTGTTATTATCAATTCTGGCATGACGGGAAACTAGTTACCTCAATGGATTCTATAAAAATAAAGCCTATTGCCAAAAGCGCTCAAGCACCTAACTTAACCAACGAAAAGCCTGAAGTTTCCGAAAGAGAAGAAAAAGGGGTACCAGGATTTGAACTCGCATTCGCATTCGCAGGGCTATTGACGATGGCGTATATTTTGAGAAGGAGGAAATGAAACAACAGGAATGCACCCGATTTCAATCGGGTGTGGCGAGGATGGGGCTGGAAGGTGATGAAAAGATGTTGAGAAGAAAAAGAATTGTGGTAACAGTTCTGATAGGGATGCTCCTTGTCGGAGTAATAGGAATTGGCATGGTGAGCACAACAATTGCAAGTGAAGAAACTACGGCAACACAACCAGTACATTTTAGTAAGCTGATTGAGTTTTTGCCCGCTGCTCCTTTTGGGTGGAAAGGAGGGGAACCCTCCGGAACAATGGCAGGCTTCGGAGAACCGCCGTATAGTAGTGCAAGCAAAAATTACTCAAAAATGTTCTCTGAAGAAATCACCGCCGTTGTTATGATTGCTGATTCTTCTCCAGCTCTCGAATGGTTTGAAGAATGGCAAGAGGGCTACGCTAAAGAATCCAAGGAGGGATATGTGAAAGGAATAACATTTAAAGGATTTCCAACATGGGAGGGCTATGTAGCGGAGTCTAATTCATATTACGTCTATTCTAATATAAATGATCGTTTCATTGTGGCTATTAGTACTAACAGCGATATTAAGACGCTTTACAATTTTGCCAATGCGATAGATTATAATGGAATCGCAGCTTTTGCTGAAAGTGTGGTACCACCTGCAAGAACAGCCCATCCAACAGAACAACCAACGCAACCATCAGCAAAGGAGACTCCTACAACACCCGCCGAAGAAGAAAAAACGCCTGGATTTGAAGTTTTATTTGCAATCGCAGGATTAATGGCAGTGGCATATCTTTTGAGGAGGAATAGAAGTAGGAAATGAGAAGAAAAGTATTGGTTGGGATGTTAGTAGTTATTTTCATTATTGCAACCATTCCAACTATTCATGCATCTATAATACCTTCTTACTCTACTAAGGACCTTATAATCTATATTAGAGGGGAGGGTGTAAAAGAGTATAAATCTTATACACTTGAGAAAATAGTAACAGGATTAACTTCGCATAGAACTTATATACTGGATAAAGAAGAAGTAGAAAAAGATAAAGGAGAGGGATTATTAGAACAATTAAGAGAGGAGAAGATTATTGCCACGGCTGATTTTTCTGAAACTCTTTTCCCTAGTGGGGATCCAAAATATGTTTATGTCTACATCCCAAGTTCTATCCAAATAAAATTAATTAAAGGGGAAAATAAGTTATCAGACGAATTTATCGAAGATGGATACAATATATATGAGTTCAAGCTCCCTGCTGAGCCATCACCACTTTGGGGTAATATAGGAATGCAGAATCAATGGACCTTGAATGCTGAATTCAAAATAGAGAAAATAAAAGATCCTGATTCTGCACATCATTCACTTATAATGATTGCTGACTCTAAAGATAAACTTAAGGAATCCAGTATTGAGTCTATAATCAAGAAATTAACGGATATAAAAGGTTTAGCAGAAAAAATGAGTGAAATAGGAAAAACAGAAAGCCCATTTGCTTATGAAATATCAGAAAGTATTGTTAATTCTGTCAAGGATATATTATCCGGATATACATGTGCCGAAATTTTAATAAGAAAAAATTTACCAGATTTGGTGGTAGAAGAAGTGTGGTGGAATCCTAAAAAGCCCGAAATGAACACAGATATAGAAGTATATTATCAAATAAAAAATATCGGAGAGGAATCTGCTGATCCTACCACCACAAGAATCTTTTTTACACGTGGAGATAAATATATTGTTGACGATGATATACCGAAATTAGAGAAAAATGAATATATTAAAAAAGGGCCTCATAAAACAAATTTAAATCCCCCCAACAACGATATTGTTCGTAAGATTTATATCGAAATTGATCCGGACATAGAAAATAATGTACCCGAAATAAACGATGCGAACACAATAGTAATAAGCTATGATGACATTCTTAATGGGCAATTTTATACGAGAGGTCTAAAAGAAGAAGAAAAAAGTTCTCAATTTAAAATCCCAGGATTCATAGGCAACGTCCGAGAATATATTGGAGCTATTATCAGCACTCTGAATGAAATGGTAATAACCCTCAAAGAAAAAACCATCAGTGTCCCACCAGAAGAAAAAGCAAAAGAAAATGTCGAAGAAGACCTTAGCGCACTTTCCAGTATGGTAGAAGCCTACTCCAAATGGATGAAAATGATCTACGAACTTTCAGAGGTTGAACCTCCCGAAGGGACAGAAATGGAATTTAGGTATCAAGTAACAGGTGCCAAGTTCTGTAAGAGTGTGGATGAAGCGAGAGCTTACATGAGTTCAAACGGAATTGAAAGCACCGACATGAACGATGCTCTTGGTCTCGTTAAAGAACTCGAATTAGAAAAGAAGGGTTTTTGCATTGTTATAGTGGACTACTCATTTACCGGATTTGGTGAGAGGGAAAGCGGAAGGTATCCGATAGTATGCAATGAAAAAGGCGACCCTTTCTGGGAGAGCTGGCAGTTCTATGAGAAGATAAAGAAAGAGATTGAGGAGGCTTACAAGGAGTATGAATGAGGGGGTAAGGAGGAAGGCAATAGCATGAGGAGAGAAGTATTAGTTGGGATATTGTTTATCTGTGCTGAGGTTTTGTTTTTAACCGGAACGGTTAATATAGCTTCTGCTTTTTCAAATTCGGGAGATAAAGATCAAAATCTTCTTGTTTCAGGCGCCCTTGAAGTTTCTGATTCAATCGAAAATATTGGAACGGTAAATATAGAGGTGATAACAAATTCCCTATATAATCAAAGTGGGTTCGTCATCTGGCAGGTTACTCCAAGAATAGAAGAAAGGAAGATCGCCCTCCACATGCAACCCAAGTCTTAAGGAAGGACATAGGAGATTTTAAGAAGGAAGATGTTTCATATCTTCTTTATTTTGTTACACCAACTCGAAAGAGGTTTTCCGCTCTTTAATCACGACCTTTTCACTTTCCGCATCCACTACTATCCCCCATTCTTGCATCGCTGATGCACCGATGATGAGTTCATGTGCGAGTTTATCTGAGACGTCGGCATCCGTGGAGATAACGTAGTCATCGAGAGATATTTCTAAAAAGATGCCTTCTTTGATTTTTATCTTGTTTTCTCCATCTCTCAAAGTAGCGATTCTTGGTCTTGTCAACTCAACTAAACTGCCAATCTTTTTTCGCAAAGTCATTTCTTATGAATGTCCTGCTTGCTCCGATATCAAATAACGCCCTTACCTCATCTTCACCTATATTACTTCTGACCTTCACTTCTCGAAAAACCATTTCCCTTACTTAGTGCTCAACTTATGCACTTGTTATATTAATGCGAGTTTATAAATAATAGATGATGAAACAGATAGAACAGATAGAGCGGCTAAAGCGCGAGAAGAATGCGATTATCTTGGCTCATAACTATCAGAGAGCGGAGGTGCAGGATATAGCGGATTTTGTGGGTG
>Ga0190286_1001037_pt1 | contig 10598 bp, 9 predicted proteins | sample 48691834_MG_FD_183241 | JGI IMG/M metagenome (GOLD analysis project Ga0190286, IMG submission 183241) | Hydrothermal vent microbial mat bacterial communities from Southern Trench, Guaymas Basin, Mexico - 4869-18-3-4_MG | ecosystem: Environmental > Aquatic > Marine > Hydrothermal vents > Microbial... | reverse complement strand
AGGAGCCGCCGGCTTGATCGCCATAAACTACCTGGTCGAGACCCTTAAACCGGTCAAGATAGCGGAGGTGAAGTCCCTCCACTTCCCCCATGTCAGCATAGTCGACGAGGGGCTGGCTTCCCATCCAAGCATAAACCTATACCTGCATAAAGACGGAGACTTAAAGCTAGTCTTCATCTCCAGAAACTTCCCGATAGAGAACGAGGAGAGCGGATATCTGATCGCCAATAGGCTTCATAAGTTCTTGGTTGAGAGAGGGGCTGCGAACTACTACCTCCTATCGAGTTCTAGAATAATGGGTGAGAGAACGGTCTTCGTGGCTTCATCAAATCCAGATGACATAAGGAGCTTCCTAGACTCCGGGGCTAGGATACTCCCAAACCTAGATAATATTCCAGCCGATAAGCTCTCCTCCTACCTACTCATGCTCTATATGCGAGACACAGGCCACGCATCCATCCTAGTCTCAGAGGTTGTAACCTACTTCCCAGACCCTATCTCCGCGAAGATGCTGATAACGGTCTTGGCGAAAGGCTTGGGATTTAGGGTTGATCTTGAGAGGCTTGACGAAGAGATAGAGAGGCATAGGAAGATCTTGGAGGAGGTTCAGAGGGGATATGAGCAGATGCTCCAGAGGCGGAGGGAGAAACCGAGTAGAGAGCCATTCTACATAGGCTAATCGACCAACTCATAGATGTAGACATATGCATAGCTACTGTAAGGTGGACTCGATTGATAGACGAGCTTGAAATGCTTTAAGCTCGGAGGTTGATAGACGTGGGATGTGACCCCACCGGCCATAGTCCTAGGCTTATATGGTATTAGCTGACCTATAGTCGTCCCATACCAGAACTTCTCGGTCGGCACTCCACGCTCGGTTATATATTCGCTTTCATTGAAGTGGTGCCCCTCCTGATCCGCTATCCTAAGCATCCAAATCCACTTAGACTCATCGCCATACATCCAGAGCCTCATCAGCGGCGTGCCGCCGATTTGAGACTGTACGAAATGGGTGACGAAGATTAGGACGTGGGTTGCGCCGAGCTTCTTGAAGACCTTGTAGGCCACGGTCTCATTGGACATGAAGGCATATGCTATCTCGCCTATCTGAGTCGAGTTTAGGGTCGCGTTATCGACTATGCTCGTCCTATTCCCCAAGATCGTGACCCAGTATCCATAGTCCCACCAGCAGGCAACGACCGCATCCTCTGGGAGGTTGTTCCTCATCCATTCAAGGGCGTTAAGCCACGCATCTAGCCTCATCCTCACCGGGACGCTCGCAGAGACTATGGTTTGAGGGGTGTAAGCCGAGTCTATCGCCGAGATCGAGTACCTAAATCCATAGGCGCTTGGAATGAGGTTTATGGTGAGCAAGCTGATGATCACTAGGGGGGTTAAGACGTAGTATTCGAGGCTTATAGGCTTGACCCTAGCCTTCATACGAGTTAGAAGCTTGAGATTTCTTGAGAAGCCTCCTATGATCTCCGCCGCCCCGAAGCCGGCCATCACAGCGACCATCGGCCCCATTATGGTCGATAGCCTAACCATGGTTGAGGCGAAGTATATCGTAAGCATGGCGTATCCGCTTAAGATCAGATCCTCATCAGCCCTCCGCCTCAAGGCGTAATAGAACCCGAGCAAGGCTAGGAGTAGCTGGAACCCCGCATCGGAGAACATTATGGCCCAGGTCGAGATCTGGTTCTCCGCCACCGAGATCACTATCGGGAGCTTTGATCTGAGGGTTGGGACGACCACGCTGAAGAACTTCAATCCTGGGAGGTTTGCTAGGCCGAGGGCTATTAGGGCTATGAAGCCAGCGACCCCTATGCCGACGACATAGTATGGAATCCTCTTCACATGCTTCCCCCCAGGAAGTATCTGCGAGAGCTCGAAGGAGGCTAGGATTATGAGGGCGGCGAATCCGGAGAGGAGGGTTGTCTCGAATAGGTATCTTATTCCAAGCTTTGGAACCATTATGGATATCGTGGCATAAATGGCGAACGTTAATGCGAATGATGTCAACAGTCTCCTCCTATATCTGCCCAATAGGGCCAAGATAACGGTAATCAAGGGAATATACGTTAATGGGAACTTGGCCGCTCCCCAGCTCGCCGAGAGATAGCCCAACGAGAAACCTGAGATGATTGAATAAGCGATCGACCCCTTCCAGGATCTCTTATCCTTTATCGCTTGAATATAGGCCCAGATCCCGATCAGCATCAAAGGGATTCCGATACATTCATCGTCAAACCATCCGAGTAGGCTTCTCTCGACGTGTGCCCTGCTCAAGGCTAGCAGGAATGCGGAGAATAGTCCTGCAGGCTTCCCGCCGAGCTCCTTGCCCAAGAGATATGCGAAGAATATGGCAACCATCGATAGGATCGGTGGGATGAATGCCGCCAATTCAAGCGGATTCAATTCTACTCCGAGGCCATGTAGGGAGTGGTAGATGAAGGCGGCGAGGAACGGAAGCCCCGGGAATGCGGTTCTTCCCACATTTCTCCCAAATGGATACCATGAGGTGATGTCATGCCATGAGAAGAACTTTATGAAGCCGATCCAACCATTCCTAACGATATACATGAACTCCTTATACTGCATCCATGGATCAAACTCGGTTAGATAGAGTCCCCACCTCAATGGGAAGATTCTGATAAGGAATCCTATCGAGAGGATCATGAACATGATCAACGTCTCTAGGAGGACTAGCTTTTCGGAGAACAGTCTATTCACGGTCTTCATCAGCCTACTGTCTCTGAGCATCGGAGCATCAGCTCTCATCATCATATTTAACCATTTGATCATAGCTTGCGTCTGAAGCCCTCGCCGGAGCAGTGGACGACTCCCCTGACCCTCCTAATGAAGGAGATGCATGTAAAGCATTCTAGGAATGAAACCCTCCTACCCGCGACGGGGCATTCAACATATTCCCTCTTCATCTTTCTGATCATCTTCCTCCCAAGGGCTCCTTTAACGGCTTCCTCTACCTCCTTATCGACTCTTAAAGCCCTCTTAGCCTCATGAACCTTGACCAGATATCTTGCCTCCCTCAACTCCTCTCCGATTCCTGCGATAATATCTCCTAAGTATTATGGTTATCGCGGACAGCCCTATAGCTATGGTGAGCCATGAGAAGATCATCATGCCATAATCAGGGGTATAGACGGCTGTCACCGTGTGAGGTCTATCCATCAAGATCCTCGGATGATGAAGTCTCCTTCCATCCTCAGCGATCCAATGACTTAATCTTAAAACGGGCTTGAATAGAAGCCCGTATATCGGCGGGGTTATGGATCTTGGGGCGGAGAACCATGCCTCCTCACCCTCTCTATACCATCCACTCCCCCTAGTTCCTCCAAATGAGGATCTAACGTCAAGGTAATGCCAGACACCATATCTTAAGACCACATTCGTAGACCTATTTACAATGAACTCATTACCGGTCTCCAATCGATATATGCTTGAACTGCTTATCGGAATCTCCTTCTGAGCTATGAGCCTATGCATCGAGCTATTGAGAAACAGCATCGTCAGCGGACTCTTTGAAGAGACGTTGAATCGGATGCCATCTATCAGGACCTCTGTGGATAAGTTTTCGGGCGGTCCCAAGACCTCGACCCTGAGCTTATAGACGGTTCTTGCATCGAGCTTCCCCCAACCCCAATCATTCGACGGCCTCTCACCCATGAAGTCCTCCCATCGAGCCGAGTAGGTTAAGGCGCTGTAAATCTGATCGAAGGATGCGTTTGGAAATAGTTGGAGCATCAACGCTATCACTCCCGCTACATGCGGGGCTGCCATACTAGTTCCATGTCTAGCGGTGTAGTAGTCGCTGAAGTTCATTTTTTGAGAGAAGCCCTCGATGGGTTTAGCAGCAATTATCAAGGAGCCGGGTGCAACTAGATCGGGTTTTATCCTCCCATCTCTGCTAGGCCCCCTCCCACTAAAGTATAGAAGCTTTCCCAGCTCGAGTCCTGTAGAGATGAGTTTTCCATCCACATACCATGAATTCTTCGAGACATAACCCCCAACCGCTATTGCCTTCTTCGCGGTCGCTGGAACCGAGACCGTATAGCTCTCAGTTATATTATATCCATTCCCGGAAATGAATCTCTCCCTCTCAAGCGAGCAGGTATCGCTGCTTATCCAGCTATGCCAGACCGCCGTTCCATTCAGCTTGAGGGGCTCGATGATCATCGCCCATCCATGGGTTGGGAGCTCTCCTTCAACGCTTCTTACAGTTATTTCCCAGTCTCTTCCAGAGCCGTAGGAGTTTAAGGTTATGTTGACGATCAAGTCTCCAATCTTATAATTCTCAACCTCCCTCCCCTCAATACCTCCATAGGGTGTTTTAAGGTGGAATCTAACCTCGTCGTCGGGCTCGATGACATAGGAGAGGTCGAGCTCCTTGGTAGCTGGCTGGAGAATCCATCTCACCTTAACCCCACCCGTAGCGGCTAAATCTCCCATCGAGTGTATTTGGTCGGAGGCGGAGTTTCCGGCGGCGACGACGAAGATCACGCCCTCATCCGCGAGCTTGTCTATAGCCTTCTCAATAGGCGTATTTCCATCATGGCCTCCATTATCTGATCCGAGGCTCAAGTTTATTATGGGTCTTAATCCAAGCTCCCTCGCCTTCTCAACGATATAGGAGATCCCGTCAAGTATCTTATCCTCCTCCATGAACCACCTAAGACCCCCACACACGGGGTAGCCTGTCTTGACCACTATGAGGTAGGCTCCAGGCGCAACCCCCTTATATGATGCTTGACCAGTTCCAGCCGCTATCGACGCCACGTGGGTTCCATGGCCCATCTCATCCCTCTCAGGGCATCTTCCAGCCTCTATTTCCCACCTCAGGCACTCATATCCATACTTGAATCCCTTCGGAGGCTTCCCATCAATCGTTTGATCCCAGATGCTCAAGATCTTCGTCGACCCGTTTGGAAACCAGAAGTCGGGGTGTCTATAATCTATCCCCGTATCTATTATCCCGATCACGACCCCCGATCCGTTGACCTGCCTCCCTATAACGTCTCTAAACCCCTCCCAAACCTTCGGCGCGTGGATCTCGGAGACGCTGATGTCGAGCATCAAATGATATTTTCTAGGCTTCCAGACGGATCTTATCATTCCATCTTTAATCAGCTTCTCAAGCATATTCTCTGGAATCTTCACGGATGCTAGATCGCCGGCGACTCCGCTTATCTCAAACTCTCCAAGAAATGGAGCAAGGTCTACTCCCCTGTCAAACTCCACCAAAACCCTCTTAAACCTTATCGGCTCATCCAGCATCGGATCAACCCTAATTGTTAACATGGCTGAACATAGAAGTGCTACCAATATCACTGCATGAGACGGCTTCCACATTGCCGACCGATATTGCTTATGGCATTATGAAAATGTTTTCGATGAATATTCATAAATTGAACTATCTCAACTAAATGTCAATGATGGACGAGTCCGAGGAGAGGTATCTGCCGATCGGAGAGGATAAGAAGACTGGGAAGCCCATCTGGATCGATGTCAGGGAGCTGAAGTTGAGGTATAAGATACCGGTCTCAGGGGTTAAGCGCTTCTTCGAGGCGTTGAGGGAGGGGAAGCTCTTAGCGACCAGGTGCAAAAACTGTGGAGAGAGATACTTCCCTCCCCAAGCATATTGCCCGAACTGTAGATCTAGTGAGATGGAGTGGATCGAGCTTAACGGATATGGAAGGCTGCTAACGTATACTGTTGTCAAGGTTAAGCCTGAAAGCTATCAAAAATACCCGGATTATGTTCTCGGTGTGGCCAGACTCGATGACGGATTCAACGTCTTGGCCTGGATTCTCTGCGACGACTTCAAGAGGTTGAGGAGGGGGATGAGGGTTAAGATAGATTTCAAGAAGAGGGATGGAGAAGATTACATCTCATATTTCATCGTCCCGGCTGAGGATTAGCCCCTCCTCGTCGTCGAGACCACAGATAATACGTCCCGATCCTTTAGCTTATAGTTTGCGGGGAGTCTAAGACCTGTTCTCGCATCGATTGCGTAGAGGAGGCCTTTAGCGAGCTCACTATGAATCACTTTAGCGAGCTCCCTGACATCCGCTCCATCAGGCATTAGGTAGACATCTGGGAGAACGTTTCCATGCCTATCGGATAGCTTTTGGACATCGTAGACAGGGTAGACGGCGTTCATCTTAAGTAGCTTGAAGACGGCGACATTTAACGCAAATTGAACTCCAGTCCTCATATATTCGTCTAGAATCCTCCTCTTAATGAAGTCCAGCGCCCACCTCTGCCTCTCCGTCAAGCTGGATTCATCGATTATCTCAAACTCCTCCTCTCCCGGAATATATCTTATCAGCTTCTTCTGCTCAGCTCTCCTTAGGATCAGCTCCGCCTCGGCGCTACATGGAATCACTATCTTATCCGTCAGCTGGTCTCTAAGTCTCTTAAAGTTCTCCGGCGCCGTGTCGAGATCCATCTTATTCGCCACGATTAGGGTTGGCTTGGAGACCTCCCTTAAGGCCGTCGCGAACCTCTTATCATCCAGTGGAGTCCAGTTCTCGAAGTCCTTCTTCTCGAGATTGCTCTGGATTAGGGCCTGCCTTATATGCTCCCTATTCACCTTAACCCCCATCAAGACCTCCTCCATGGCCTCGGGGAGCTCCTTCCCCTTCCTCAAAGATCTGACTATCCTATCGGTCGACCGATCTATCAGCTTCATGAACCACATCACGAGCTCCTCCTCGATATCATAGTAGTCTGCGAGAGGGTCGCCTGTCCCAGGCTCGGTCAATCTACCCTCCTCATCGACGCTTCCGCTCGCGTCGACTACGTGGAGGAGAGCATCTGACTGTGAGGCGACGGAGAGGAATTGATTTCCAAGCCCCTTCCCAGCCCAGGCGCCCTTGATAAGCCCCGGCAGGTCTATGAGCTCTATCGGGATGTGCCTCCAGCCATCAATGCATTTAGAGTTCCTCGGATTATCCTTGACCCCAAACTCCTTGCAGACGCATGGGGTTAAAACGTATCCGACCCCATAGTTCGGCTGCTTCGTCGTGAATGGATAGGTTGAGACCTCAGCCGTTCCAAGGGTCGCCGCGTTAAAGAAGGTCGTCTTCCCAGTATTGGTCTTCCCTATTAGCCCGATCCTCACCATCGTCAATCCCCCACCCAATAATTGAGGACGCTTGGCATTAAGCCCTTCTCCACAAGCATTCTATCGAGAAAGCCCTCCTCTAAAATCTTCCCATCACCTTATCAGTATATGCTCATATGCCTCGATCTCCGAGGTGAAGGCGTATTTCACGTGCTGGAAGTCCTTGCGAAGCTCTATAACCTCCTTTGCAACCTCTTCCGGAGGTCTTCTATCCACTAAGACCTTCTTTATCAGCTCAGCTATCTCCACCATCTCATTCTTACCCATCCCAAGCCTCGTGACCTCTTGGACGCCTATCCTTATCCCGCTTGGAGCCCGATAATCGGTCTTAAGCCTATAATCCTTCGGTATCAGGTTGCGGTTTAAGATTATATGAGCTCTCTCAAGAAGCTTCTCGGCCTCAAATCCATTCATATACTCGCTCACATCCGCTATAATCGTATGAGACTCAGTGAACCCCTTATGCTCATAGAGGACCCTTACCCCCCGCTCATATAGAGCTTGGGCGAGGACCTTAGCGTTCTCGACGATCTTGCGGGCATACTCTCGATAGAATGCGAGAGCCTCTGCCAAGGCTACGGCGACCCCAGCCACAGCGTGGAGATGGTGGTTTGAGTGAAGTCCCGGAAACACCGCCCTCTTGATGTCTTCAGCATATCTGTTCCATGAGAGGATCATCCCATGCTGTGGGCCTGCTAAGGTCTTATGGGTGCTGAGCGTCACCATGTCAGCCCCCTCTCTCAATGGATCTTGGAAGACCTTTCCAGCGATTAAGCCCGCGACATGGGCCGCGTCATAGACGATCCTCGCATCAAACTCTGCCGCGAGCTCAGCCACCTCTCTAACTGGGTGCGGGAATAGGAAGATACTGGCGCCTAGCATGAATAGTTTCGGCTTCAAGCCCTTCCTCTCAATCCTCCTCCTAGTAGCATCGACATCTATCTCAAAATTCTCCTCATCAAACTCATATCTATCCACCTTAAGTCCTCTGACGACGCCGGCGGTTCCACCCCACTTCTCCTTACCATGGCTTATATGCCCGCCATAAGGGATTGGGAGGGCGATCATGAGATCCCCGGGCTTCGTGAAGACCGTGTATGCCACTAGATTCGCCATGACCCCAGAGATCGGCCTCACATCCGCGAACTCCGCCTCATAGACCTTCTTAGCGAGCTCTAGGGCTATCTCCTCAACCTCATCGATATATCTACATCCAGCATAAAGCCTCTCTCCAGGCCATCCCTCAGCATATCTGTTCCCAAAGTCGCATGCAAGGGCTTCTCGAACGGCTGGACTTGGGATATTCTCACTCGCTATCAAGGGGATTGCATGCCTGAATAGTTTATGATGCCTATCTATCAATTCGAGGATTCTCCGAAAGTATCGCTCTCCCTCAGCTCGCTCCAAATCCATGGAGAGAGTAAGATCTAAGTTGCTAAAAGAAGTTACCCTCGGAGGCGAGGGCCAGCCAACTCCCCACAAATTTGAGGGGGGTTGGAGATCGTGGAAAATATCTGTGGACATGGAAGTGGCGTTAACTTTCAGAGCATGAAACCAGCTATTATCAGGATCGCGATCAAGGTTATGTTTATGGTTAGGAGGAGAATTATCTTAACACCATGTTTAACGTTCATCACATCTGGCCACCCACAATCATCTATATGTGAGGGCTTTTAGCTCTTCCTATTCTAGAAGAATTTGAAAAATACTCAGAGAATATGTTAGAACTATAGAATATCCGCGAATTTCGCCGGAGAACCTCGGAAGGAATATTCTAATATTCTTGAAAAATCTATCAGCCGATTCTAGAGATTTAGAATGGGTCAGAGATCGAGAGTTTCATCAACCTCAGCCAGCAGGGGTGGGCCATCATCCCCATCTGGCTGTGGGCCGCACGCCGCATCTATAAGACTCTAATCCGATCTTATTTCCTTTTCTTCATGAGCTTCTAGGACCGCCTTCAATAGGGCCTTTTGCTCGATCTCGACCCTCGTTCTCCAGCCTATCGTCAATACGTCATCCTCAAGCCTCTCTATATATCCCCTCCTAATCGCTCTCTCAAGATAGGATTCGGCCTTCCACTTGGGGAACTTCGTCTCCAAGACCTCTAAGACGTCGCGTAATGGGGCCTTACCACCCCTGCTCGATAGGATTGATAGAGTTATGGAGAGCGCCGCGACCTCATCTATTCTCCATCCGGCCGCGACTAGGTCGGACATGGTCAATGGATGGGATAGGACCACGTAGAACCTCGCCCTATCTAGGTTATCCTCCTCACCCTCCTCGAAGACCGTCTTGATCTCTAGGCCCAGTTGCTTGAGCTTTGAGTTTAGGGCGTCGATTACTTTCATGTAATTTTTTCCAAGCCTATGCTTAAGCTCCCAGCCTCTGACCCCTGGTCTTCGATGGCTCTTGAATAGGAGCATTGTGGCCGCTATCATTAACCTCCTTGAAAAGCTCTCCTCCCCACTCACCGAGCCTCACCCCTTAAGCTTATGACGAGGGAGGTTGGAGATTTCCGCTTGATCCGCTCTTTGTGAGGTATTAGCTTCACCTCATTCTTTAACGGATTCCTCTTAATGTCTACATAGCCCTCGGTTATCAGGAAACTCAGGAGATATGCTCGCTCAAATGTCTCATCGAAGCTCTCACCCTCGATGAATTCCCAGTAGTCCAAGGGCTCTCCCCGCTCCTCAAACCTCTTAAGCAATTCATGGTGAAGCATCTTGATCTTTTCCATCATCGCCTTCTCCTCAAGCTCAAGCCTCGCCTTAATCAGCTCCATCTCCCTATCAGTTATCTTCCAGCCAAACTCCCTCCCTCCACCCCTTGGTGGGAGTGAGAGGAAGTGCTCCAATCCCTGCCTAAGCCTTTGAGGGGTCATCTGCTCAAGCGAGATGATCGGGTGCCAAGCCTTCAGGAAGGCCTTGACGAGCGCCTTCTTATCCATGGCCACGAGCCTAGTCGAGATCATCTGGGCGTCGATGAATAGGGCCTTTGCCTTCTCCCTAAGCCATTTATGCTGGAGGGCGATTAGGGCTGAGATCCGATAGAGGGTTTCGGCGTCGATGACGTAGTGATCCAGATCTGGATTCTCCTCAACCATCCTCCTAAGCCTCTCCAACAACTCTCGAACATTCACGGTGAATGGATCCAACCCCCTCTTCTCGATATTCTCACATAGCTTAATTATCCGCTCAAGCTCCTCCCTAGCGACCACGACCCTCTTCATCCACGTGCCTCCCTAGCGATCTGCCCAACACGCCTCTAATAGATTTACCAGACTACAGTATATATTAGCACGCTTTGGGAAAAGTCTTAAATAAGATGAGGGGGCTGATGCGTGAACCCTCTCCGATCACTAAAACCATCTTCAAGGCCCATGGATCCGATATTCGGCAAAGAATCCCGATAGCCAAACCCTCTTGGCCACATCGCTTAGGTCGTTTAT
>Ga0190286_1001036_pt1 | contig 10603 bp, 13 predicted proteins | sample 48691834_MG_FD_183241 | JGI IMG/M metagenome (GOLD analysis project Ga0190286, IMG submission 183241) | Hydrothermal vent microbial mat bacterial communities from Southern Trench, Guaymas Basin, Mexico - 4869-18-3-4_MG | ecosystem: Environmental > Aquatic > Marine > Hydrothermal vents >... | reverse complement strand
ATTTGTAGCAGGTCTATGTCCTGTAATCCTCACGTGCACAATCCCTTTATTCGTGCATTTTTTCATCATAACTCTTCGTTTCGTGGCTGAATATATCCAATCCACTATCTTTAGTCGTCACAGCACCTTCTACTCCCTTTTTCGCTGACTTCTCGCAATCCACTGGGCTATCCGCTTCTTTCGCCAATTGGGATGCTCCCTTCTCAACTCGATAATTCTCCTCTCGATTTGTGGGTTGATCGTTTGAGGGTTATGCACAGCATGACTCTTTGGCTCACGAAGACCTTCTAAGCCCTCTTTCTCATATCTGGGCTTCCAATGATAGTATGTCTTACGCGAGACATTTGCCCACTTACACGCTTCTGAAACATTCCCCTGTTGCTCAACCAGTTCAAACAAATATTTCCGATGTTGAAAGGTAGTTTGGCGATAATAGGCTGCCATCTCCAAGTTCCGCCTTCACATAGAGGGTAGGGCATGGGAAGATTTATATAATCCATGTTTCCTATTAAGATGACTATAACATATAATGAAGAAATCGAAAGCTATTTAAAGTGTGAAAGGAATAAAAATATAAATGGAGTATTATAGAGCAGGTAGGGTGATAAGATGTTGGAGGAGGTGAGGAAAGTGATAGAAAAGGATATTAGGCCACTTTTAGAGATGCAGGGCGGAAGTATAGAATTGGTGAGTGTGGACGATGGCGTGGTGAAGGTGCGGTTGACCGGTGCATGTGCCGGGTGCCCGATGAGCCAGTTTACATTGGTGAACTTTGTCGCGGCAACACTGAAGGATAAGATTCCGGCGGTGAAAGAAGTACTTGCGGTAGACGACACTAAGGCGAGATTTGAAGAGTTGTTGAAGAGATGAACCATCGCACTTCCGCTTGTTGCGGGATATGGTTAGTATTTAGCGTGGATATGAGAACAATTGAGTTGATAATGATTACAACCTTATTATAACACAACAAGAATAATAAATCGGAGGGTAATAAATAGGAGGCGAGAAGATAAAATGTTAGAAATAAGAGATTTGACTGTGGAAGTAGAAGGAAAAGAAATAATACGTGATTTGACACTTAATATCGAACGAGGAGAGGTCCACGTATTATTTGGACCCAATGGTTGCGGAAAGACAACGCTTCTAATGGCCCTTCTTGGTCTTCCTAATTATAAAGTCAAAAAAGGGAGTGTAACGTTTAAAGGCGTTAATGTAACCTATTTGACGACTGACGAACGTGTGAAATTAGGAATGGGCATGTCATTCCAGCATCCACCCGGGATAAGAGGCGTAAAGCTCGGCGATATGGTGAATATTGCACAGGGACGAAAAGAAGAGACGATAGACGAAGACGTGATCGCGCTTGCAAAAAGGCTTAACATCTCTATTGAGTTCTTGAACCGGGATGTGAACCTTGGCTTTTCTGGTGGCGAGGTTAAAAGGTCGGAGATACTGCAACTGCTCGCACAAGCACCTGACTTCATCATGTTCGACGAACCTGACTCTGGCGTGGATGTCGAGAACATAGAGCTCATAGGCGGGATAATGAGTGAACTTCTGGATAGAAACAAGATGCCGAGCAAAAGAGAGAAAGCAGGTCTTATAATTACTCATAGTGGGTTTATAATGCGACACGTAAAGGCCGACCGTGCACATGTGATGCTTGAAGGACGGATAGCGTGCTCTGGAATGCCGGACGAGATAACAAAGAACGTCATGGAGAATGGTTTTGAAAGATGTGTGGAGTTATGTTTACGTGGAGAGGATACAGAATGGCGAGAAAAGAGATAATTGAGCATGCAGGACGTGCAAAGACAAAAAGAGCGGCTTTAGGCGAAGACATCGCGATTGAAGGATATATCGCCGGGGAAGAACACGAGCCCCTCAACTCACTGGACAATTTCCCGGAAGAATACCAGCAAGATCTGCTCGACGCAGGTATTGAACCTTCTGAGAAAGACAGGTCTGGTTCGTTTTTACAGCAGGACTGTTCAGTAGTATATTCAAAAGTGAAATACCCGGGTTTGGAGCTCATGAGCACGACAGATGCTTTTAAGAAACATAGTTGGCTAAATGATTATCTATGGAATGCAGTTCCTGTGGATATGGATAAATACACCGCTGAAGTCGAATTAGAGCAGACACATGGCTACTTTATCAGGTCAGAAGCGGGTAAAAAAGTAACTATGCCAGTGCAGTCCTGTCTCTTCATCACATCCGATAAAATCGGGCAGAAGGTGCACAACATCGTGATTGCAGAAGAGTACTCGGAACTCCATATCATCACCGGCTGTTCCGTCTCTCATGCGGTCAATTCTGCACTGCATCTCGGCGTGTCCGAATTTTACGTAAAGAAAGGTGCGAAGATTACGTTTACTATGATACACAACTGGAGCCAGGGCATGGAGGTTAGACCGAGAAGTGCAGTGGTGATTGAGGATGACGGCACTTTTATCAGCAACTACATCTTAATGACACCTGTTAAATCACTCCAGATGTATCCTACTGCTTATTGCGTGGGTAGAAACGCAAGGGCAACATTCCAGACCGTTATATATGCTCATGGCGATACGAAGGTTGATTCAGGGTCGAGAGCAGTGCTTCAGGGCGAAGGCAGCAGGTCAGAAATCATATCGAGGGTGATTGCTACCGACAATGCGAAGGTTATCGCACGTAGTGACGTCATAGGCGAAGGAGCAAAGGCAAAGGGGCATATCGAATGCAGGGGATTGATGCTTTCTGATACTGCGGAAGTAGATTCGATTCCTGAGCTCAAAGCGACACGAAGAGACCTCGACCTTTCACATGAAGCTGCGGTAGGTAAGGTTGCGGAGGAGGAGATCCAATACCTGATGGCACGGGGATTGAGCGAGGAGGAAGCTACTTCGGTGATCATTCGCGGGTTCTTGAATGTGGACATTACTGGTCTTCCTGATGCGCTTGCACGGGAGACGAGGAAGATGTTTGATATGAGTCTGGAGAAGGTGATGTGAGATTTAAAAATAAACAGGACTACCAAAAACAGCACTCCAACCAGTGTCATGTCCTAGTGTCAGCTAAAACAGATACCACTTTCATACGGTTACCCGCTCATATCTCCTCTCTTCACCCAGGTCCTTAGTCGCATCTATACCCACCTTCGTAGTGATCGCATTTATCGCAGAAGGATCAAGTGATGAACCCTTTACGCCCTGTATGAGCATCACATCATCATTCCAGCGTACCCGTGTCGCCACTGCATATTCCACCTCATTCGAGTTAAATATGTCTATATCCTCATCCACAACGACAACGAGCTTCAGGCTGGGATGAGCTGCAAAAGCGGCAATAACCGCATTCTTCGCCTCGCCTTCTCCCATCTTCTTTAATTGCACTACCGCATGCAAATAGCAACACCCGCCATCGGTCAACAGAACGTTCTTCACTCGTGCCACACGCTCAACCGCTCGAAATATCAACGGTTCATAAGGCACGCCCATAAGCAGCTTGTGCTCACTACCAGCAGGCAGTATAGCGTGATAAATCGGGTCTTTTCGCTGATACATCCTCGTAAGCGTGATAACCGGTTCCTCTCTTATCTTATCATACGTACCGGTAATATCCAGAAAAGGTCCTTCCTTCTCTCGGTCTTTTCCTATGATACCTTCCAAAGCGAACTCAGCATGAGGAATCGCCACGCCATTGTCCAATTTGAAAAGCTCTACTGGGTTCTTCTTCAAGCGCGATGCGTATTCAAATTCCCTGCCGGGTGGTACCCTTGTTGCTGCTGCTAAAAGAATTAACGGCTCAACTCCTATGGCTATTCCAACTTTCAACTCTTCACCGGCTTCTATTGCTTCACAATGCATCTTATACAGATGACGTGGGGGGACGAGCCTTACTGCTAATCTCCTGCCATCCAGAACCAGCATCCTGTGAAATGATGCGTTCCTTACGCCATTCAATTCGGCAACGACTATACCAGCCGTGATGTAAGCACCGGCATCACCATGGAAATGAGTTAATACAGGTAAAGCGCCTAAATCAGGCTCTTTTACCAGCTCTTTTGTCGGTGAATCCTGGACTATTCTCACCTCGCCGCCTTCTCCGCTGTACGGTATTGCAGCCAAAACCGGTGCGATATTACGGGAAGAGATGCCAAGTAGCCCTGCCAGTGTCTCTCTTCCACCCAGTACATTCATTATAACCCTATGCGTACCGTCAACCGCATGGAACAAAATAGGCTTCTGCTTCTGCTCTATACAAATAGCTGCAACTTCGTAATTTGATGATACTGTTCGTTCGATCTCTATTAACTTCCCCTCGCTCGCTAACCTCTCTTTCAATTCACGCATTTTCAGCCCCTATACAGAATATATTATATCGTAGTTTCTATACAAGGACAAATAAACAGATAAATGAAACGAATATTTCACGTTGCAGACACACACATAGGCTATTCGGCGTACCGTAAGATGGACGAGGCGACCGGTCTGAACCAGCGAGAAGTGGACACAAACGAGGCATTCAAACAATTTGTGGACTATACGCTAAAAGAGAAGCCGGATGCGGTATTACATGCAGGCGACCTCTTCGATTCCGTGCGGCCGACAAATCGCGCTATCTCTTTCGTGCTTAGCCAACTGATACGATTAAGTGATGCAGGTATCCCATTTGTAGCGATTTCAGGCAATCATGATACCCCTCGGTTGAAGGAGACGGGTAGTGTATTCAGCCTGTTTGAGCATATCCCGGGTATACACGTAATTTATGAAAATAAGTATAAAGTCGTTGACTTAGATGGCATGAGTGTCCATGCGGTTCCGCATTGTGATGATATAGAAGCGGAGAAGAATAAACTGATGCCACATAATACTGGATTCAATATCGCACTACTACACGCAAGCATTCATGGTGCGCCTGCTTTCCTGATGAGAGAATTCAACGAGCAAAAAGTCCGTATTGACAACTTAACAGATTTTGATTATATCGCTTTAGGGCATTTTCACGGGTGCACGAAAGTAAAGGCAAACGCTTACTATGCTGGCTCCACAGAGCGATTCAGCTTCAATGAGGTGGAAGATACTAAGGGCTTCTTAGAGGTTTACCTGAGAGCTGGCAGAGAAAGAGAGGTTATATTTCATCCACTAAGGACAAGAGAGCTGGTAGACCTGGAGCCGATCGTTTGTAGCGAGCTCAATGCACAGGAGATAGAAACTGCTATAATAGATCGCATACAGGACTGTAATCCGCAAGATAAAGTGGTACGGTTAAAAGTGCAGGACATACCTACGCACGTGTACCATTCACTGGATTTTGACCGCTTTAAACGGTTGACGAGGTCAGCAGTTCATTTCGAGATAAAATACGAATTCCACAGTGATAGTGAATTACACTATGCTAAGCATCCCACTTTTCAGTCTTTACATAGCGAGTTTGAGAAGTTTATTGGTAGCTACACGGTAGGATTGCAGGTGGATAGAGCCAAGCTAAAGGAGCTGGGGATGCACTATATGCGAGAATGGGATAAGGAGGAAGAGCTTTCTTTTTGAATGAAAGTTTTTTAGCTAAAGCGCGAAATAATAAAGCAATAGATAGAATAATTAATTAAAAAGTCCCGTGGTGTAGCGGTCAAGCATACAGGCCTTTGGAGCCTGTGACGGGGGTTCGAATCCTCTCGGGACTAAATAAAGCAGAATTTTACTTATGATTGAGCACGAAAGACCGTTAGAACGATGTAAATTGGATAAATCGCCCGCCCTTACCGATCCCCGGTATGGTTGCGCACCTGACGCTCGCCCCATACAGGAGCATATAGCAAAAGGTGTGGTGGTTATAGATAAACCCGCGGGTCCAACATCGCACGAAGTTGTTGCATGGGTAAAGGGGATACTGAACGTAAAGAAAGCGGCGCATACGGGAACACTGGACCCGAACGTTACAGGTGTACTGCCTGTTCTACTCGGTGTAGCAAGGAGGTTCGCCAGTAGTTTCGTTTGGGACAAGGAATACATAATCGTGATGAAACTGCATGGCGACGTTGAAGAGGAAGAGCTTAGAAGGGTAACTGACGAATTTGTGGGTAAGATATACCAAAAGCCGCCACTGAAATCCGCAGTTAAGCGCAGGATACGGGTGAGGACCGTGCGGTACATAGAGCTAAAAGAGAAAGAGGGGCGAGAGGTATTGATGAAGGTAGGTTGTGAATCGGGAACCTACATAAGAATGCTCTGTCATCATATCGGGCTCGCATTAGGCGTGAATGCGCACATGTTACAGTTAAGAAGGACGCAATCGTTACCATTCGATGAGACGTGTCTAACGAAGCTGCAAGACCTTAAGGATGCGTATGTGCTTTATGAAGAAGGAGATGAAAGCATACTCCGTAAACTAATCATGCCTGTGGAATATGCACTGGGGCATCTGCCGTGCATAATTGTAAAGGACACAGCGGTTGATGCGATATGTCATGGCGCTGATCTCGCAGCACCTGGTATTTCGAGAATAGAAGAAGGAATAAATATAGGGGACAGTGTAATATTATACACGCTAAAAGGAGAAGCGGTATGCAAGGGTAAAGCAAAGATAGGCTCAGGCGATATGTACAGAGCAGAGGAGGGGATATGTGTAGAGACGGAGAAGGTGTTCATGATGCCCGGGACATATATGAAAGGCTGGGGGCTAAAGGGACATAAAAAAGGAGCCGAGGTGGCTGAGTGGTAAGGCGCAGGCCTGGAGTTCCAAGGGCCGAACTGATAGCCTGTGTTCCGAAAGGGACTCAAGGGTTCAAATCCCTTCCTCGGCGAAAATACTCTTTTTAGCTAAGACATATTTCTTTGGTATAGCAGTTAGTTTAAAAGAAGTGAAAGATGAGCGAAGAAGGGGAGAAGACGGAAAGGGTAGAGGAAGAGGAGTTCAAGCACATAGTCCGGATTTTAGATACCGACTTAGATGGTAATAAACGGGTGGCATATTCCCTGTGTGGTATAAAAGGAGTAGGAAGGAGAGTGGCGAGAGCTATGGTCCTTTACTCCGGGGTAGATATGGGAGCGAAAATGGGCAAGCTTTCTAACAGCGATATAGAGAAGTTAAAAGTAGCACTTGGTAGTGTTGAGAAACGGTTGCCCTTTTGGATGCTGAACAGGAGGCGAGATATGATTACAGGTGAGGACAAGCACATCATGGGCTCTGACATGGCGTTAAAGTTCCAGGACGATATAAATTTGTTACGTAAGATACGATCTTACAGGGGTATAAGGCATGAACGGGGGCTGAAGGTGCGAGGGCAGAGGACAAAATCAACAGGCAGGAGAGGACTGGTAGTAGGTGTTGTGAGGAAGAAACTAATAGCAAAATTAGAAAAAACAGGAGTTAAGTGAAAGAAATGGGACATCCAAGGAAGACTAAGAAGACGTATGAACGACCAAGAAGACCTTGGGAGTTGCAAAGGATAAAAGATGAGCATGAGTTAACGGAGAAATATGGACTAAAGAACAAGAGGGAGATATGGAAAGCAGCGAGCATAATAAAGAAATATCGTCGTGAGATAAGGAACATCTTAGCGGAAATAGCGGGAATGAAACCATCAGAACATGTAATGAGGAAAGAAGAAGCAATCTTGACGAGTTTGCAGCGGAAAGGGATATTGGAAGGAGGCACGAGCTTGGAGGATGTTCTGGAGCTGGGTGAAGAGGACATCCTGAGCAGGAGGCTTCAGACATGTGTATATAAGAAAGGGCTGGCAAAGTCTCCGAAGCATGCAAGACAACTCATCGTTCACGGACATATCGCGATTAACAGCAGGCGGCTTACCATACCATCTTATATTGTGAACATAGCTGAAGAGAGAGGGATAGACTACTATGAACATGCACCAGGTTCTATCACTGCTAACCCTGATGCAGAAGCGGAAGGGGCGGGATAAGACAAGGAGGATTGGGTTATGACAGAAGGAAAATGGGCTATTGCACATATCTCCTCTTCTTTTAATAACGTTATCATTACGATCACAGATATGACGGGTGCGGAGACAATAGCAAGGGCGTCCGGCGGTATGATAGCTAAAGCGGATCGTGACGAAAGTTCGCCATATACGGCAATGCAGATGGCGTTCCAGCTTGCAGATAAAATGAAAGAGCGGGAGATATGGGGGATACACGTAAAGATAAAAGCGGCTTCGGGACGTAAGACAAGAACACCGGCACCCGGTGCACAGGCGGCGATAAAGGCATTTGCACGCGCTGGGTTACGAATAGGGAAAGTAGAAGACGTGACGCCGGTGCCGCATGATGGCACGAAGCGTCCTGGAGGAAGACGAGGCAGAAGGGTTTAAGACAGGCATGCAAAGTTTTATGGAACTGAAAATAATAGAACATGGGGAGAACGAAGTAAAAATTGCCCTTTCTGGTGTGAAAGTGCGGTTTGCAAATGCACTTAGAAGAGCAATGATTGCGGAAGTCCCGAAATTGGCAATTGATGAAGTGAACATTTATGAGAACAATTCATTATTATACGATGAGGACCTGGCATTGCGGCTGGGTTTGATACCGTTGAAGACGGATGATCTCAGTTCTTATAGTGATGAAGACCGAATTTCTATTACTCTGGAAGCACAGAGCCCAGATAGAGCTGGATATACTATGGTCTATTCTAAGGAGTTAATCTCGTCAGACCCCCATGTAGAACCTGCATTTGACAACATCCCTATCGTGAAGTTGATTTCTACGGAGAGAGAGATTAGCGGTATGAGATCGGTTGCAGGGCAAAAAATCTCTATTGAAGCTATCGCAAGGCGGGGTATAGGGAAAGAGCATGCGAAGTGGCAGCCGGTAACCTCATGTAGCTTCAAAGAGTTGAAAAACGTACCGAGGAAGGCAAATAGTGAACAGTTATTATTCACAATAGAGGGGGATGGTTCCTTGCCTGTGGACGATATAGTAATAGAAGCGGCGAGGATACTACGAGATAAATGTAATAGGCTAATAGAGGAATTGGCGAATCCGCGGGAATAAACAAAAACCACGTGTAAATTGAAACCAAAAGCGATTATACCGTTCAAGAAGAAAGGCGCGAAATCGAGATTAGGTACATTTTTAAGCGAACAAGAGCGAGAAGAGCTCGCTATACGGATGCTAATGGACGTTTTGGATGCATTAGCGTGCTCAGAGGTAGGAGGAGAGATCGGGATAATTACAACATCCACACGTGATGAGCTTATAGAGGAGTTAGATATACCGCAACGTGCATGGAGCACGAAACTGAGTGTACGCGAGGATGGGAGGGGGCTGGACGAAGTGCTGAATGAACTGCTAAATGCGGAAAGGGAGCCAATACTGATAATAATGGCTGATATCCCACTGGTAACGTCCGAAAGCATAAACCGAATATTCCTGCATGAGGAGGATGTAGTAGTAATGCCGGGGCGAAATGGAGGTACAAACGCTTTGTTTCTTAGACGACCAAACGAATTCTCCGTATCATATTATGGAATTAGCTGTTTGGAGCATATAGAGACTGCGAAGAGCCGAAATATGACTTATGCCGTTCATGACTCCTTCTTTATCGGTGTGGATATAGACGAAGTAGAAGACTTGTTAGAGCTACTGATACATGGCAGAGGCGCTTCGATGCAATATCTAAGAGAAATTGGCGTTCATATTCGTGTGGATAAGGAATCGAAGATGCGTGCCGGGGTGGTTAGATGAAAGTTCCACAGAGTTAAGTTAAAAATCCAAATTCAAAAAGTAACGCCTATGGCAAAAAATAAATAAGGAATGAGCTTTAAAATCCATTACGCTCATCCCCCTATCTCTATTGTGTAGCTAAAATCTCGTACATTAAGCGGCAGTATCTGCAATGTCCATGTACCTCCTGTTGCGTTAGTTACCACGCATGTTTTACTGTCTTCCATGCTTACCACGTGATACGTCCCTTCATTCCAGGCATCACCGTTCTTCATACCCACACTTACTTCTCTCTTCTTAACTCTTTTTGATGCCTCTATAGTCGTTTTATTACCGTCCGGGTTTAACAACACGACACAGAAATCTTCTTCCGCTCTACTGTAACTATCGTATGCGTACTCTTGTGCTCTGACCACGACACTGAAGTTATCTCCCTGTTCAACGGTGAACTCATCACTGTAAGGAGTTGTGGGTTGTTTCCAGACCTCTATGTTCATCCACACCTTTTGGTCCCACTCTTCAATAGACGGGTCGTCTATATTCAGATTTATCGTGCCCTCGTAGTACTGCCCCAATGCCTCCTCAGGTACATTCATTGTCACCGTTACCGTTGCCGTTGAGTTCGCTTCAACTTCTGCCGGTGCCTCTATCGTTAGCCATTCAGCGGGTATCCTGCCTCCCCTGTATTCATATGGTGGAAGCGGAATCACAGGAATCTCATAAGGCAGCCCTTCTTCTACTTCTGGTTTTATTGCGATCGCCTTGTCGCCTATATTTTCAAGCTGTATCTCATATTTGTAACTCTGCCCTGCCTTTACCCTGTCGCTTATGTATCGAGGCCAAAAGTAAACCTTCGGTTGTGTCCAGACGTCTATTGATAACTCACATGCGTTCACGTACTTCGGGAACTTCTCTGGATAAGGTATTGACCACATCGTATC
>Ga0190286_1001035_pt1 | contig 10615 bp, 8 predicted proteins | sample 48691834_MG_FD_183241 | JGI IMG/M metagenome (GOLD analysis project Ga0190286, IMG submission 183241) | Hydrothermal vent microbial mat bacterial communities from Southern Trench, Guaymas Basin, Mexico - 4869-18-3-4_MG | ecosystem: Environmental > Aquatic > Marine > Hydrothermal vents > Microbial... | reverse complement strand
ACCTATTATTTACCTCGACTGGTAGGCATGGGCCAGGCCTCTAGGCTGGTGCTTACCGGAGACATAATAGACGCTCAAGAGGCCAGGCGGATAGGGTTGGTGGATGAGCTGGTACCTCCACAGGATTTGATGAAAGCGGCCAAGGAATTGGCGCAGCGGATAGCTCAGAATCCTCCCCTAGCAGTGAAACTATCGAGGCAGCTCTTAGGCAGAGGGTTCAATGAGCCCGACTTGGCAGCGCATTTGGACTTCGAGACCTCTATTCAGAATATGCTTTTCGGTACGGCCGATTTCAGAGAGGGAATTAGAGCTTTCTTGGAAGGCAGGGAGCCCAAGTTCATGGGCAAGTAGCAGACGCAATGCAGATGATTATAGTGCCCCGCAAAATTCTTTGGAATCTTGCGGGGGGCCCAGATTTAAGATTTAAATTTACGGGGTCCCAAAAATTCGAAGAATTTTTGGGGTGAACTTTAAGCCTCAGCAACCTTTGGCCACAGTTTAACCCAGGGCTGCCTTTAGGGCTTCTGACAAGTTCTTAGCTGTTCTGAGCTCGATTTGGGGTGAGGAGTTTAATTTTGAAGGGGGCAGGATGCAGGTTTTGAAGCCGAGTTTAGCTGCTTCGGCGATCCTCCTGTCAAGTTGATAGACGGACCTAAGCTCCCCGCTCAACCCCACCTCCCCCACAGCTACCAACTCGGCAGGCACCTTCCGGCCACGAAAACTTGAGGCTATGGCTAAGGCGAGACCTAGATCAGCTGCTGGCTCATTCACTCTGATTCCACCAGCCACGTTGGCGATAATGTCCTGGTTTCCTAAGGGGATTTGCGCCCTCCGTGAAAGGACGGCCGCCACCATAAGCAGTCGATTAAAATCTACGCCATTGGCTGTGCGGCGAGGCAAGCCAAAAGCGGTAGGATTAGTCAGAGCTTGGATTTCCACTAGGAGTGGCCGGGTGCCTTCCATAGTGGGTACCACTACCGAACCTATGGCTTCTTTAGTGTGTTGGGAAAGGAAGACTTCGGAAGGATTTGCTAGCTCGGCGAGCCCCTGGTCCCTCATCTCAAACATCCCTATTTCGTTGGTGGAGCCAAAGCGGTTCTTGGCACTTCTCAGGATGCGGTAGGTACTGAAGTGTTCCCCCTCTAGGTAGAGGACAACATCAACAATGTGCTCCAGGGTTTTGGGGCCAGCGATGGCTCCTTCCTTAGTAACATGCCCGATCAGGAAAACGGGCGTCCCACTTGACTTAGCCCACTGCATCAACTTTAGGGTGCACTCCCTGACTTGACTTAGGCTCCCAGCGGCCCCTTCCAGCTCCTCCAGGTAGACCGCCTGGATGGAATCAACTATTACAAGCTTGGGTGATAGTTGCTGCGCGCCCTCTAGGACATGCTCTAGTCTGCTTTCAGGTAGGACAAAGATGCCCTCCCCCCTAAGTCCTAGCCGCTCGGCTCGAAGTTTGATCTGGGAAGCCGATTCCTCTCCGGCTACATAAAGTACCCCTCTATCTCCAGCAGCCGTGGCCGCCACTTGAAGCAAAAGGGTTGACTTTCCAATTCCGGGGTCACCACCTAGGAATACCAGCGATCCAGGCACCAGTCCCCCGCCAAGGACTCGGTTGAACTCGGGAAAGCCAAGCACTATTCGAGGGCTCTGCTCCAAGGATATCTGGGAGAGCTCCTGGACTGTAGCTAAGGGGGCACTGGGGCTGCTGGCTCTCGTTGCCTCCTTCTCCACATAGCTATTCCATGCCCCACACTGAGGACAATGCCCCAACCATTTAGGGCTCTCGTTCCCGCAGTGCTCACAAATGTAGATGGTTTTCGTTTTAGGCACAGCTTACTTAGAAAAAAGTGGGAAGCCGTGAAGGGCTTCCCGCAAAAGTGACGGTCTTCGGCTAGGCCCTTGCTAAGGAGGCAGCGTGGAAGGCGATCTGATCCCCCTCCCGATCAAGCTGTACCACATCCCCAGGCCCAAACTCCCCGGCAAGCAACTTCTCGGAAAGTGGATCTTCGACCATGGTCTGGATCACACGGCGAAGAGGTCGGGCACCAAAGAGTGGGTCATAACCATTCTCCGCCAAAAGCTCCTTGGCCTCCAGGGTAGCCTCCAGGCCGATATCCTTCTCCTTGAGCTGCTCCCCGACCTGAGCTAGCATCAAGTCCACGATCTGGAGGATGTGCTCCTGCGTCAGCGAGTGAAAGACGACGATGCCATCCAGGCGGTTGAGAAATTCGGGACGGAAGGTTTTCTTGAGCTCCTCGAGTAGCTTTTCCTTCATGCGCTCGTAAGAAACTTGAGCAGCCTTCTTCTTATCTGTGGGTTTGAAGCCGATAGCGCTCTCCTTACGGATGAACTCAGCACCAATGTTACTGGTCATGATGATGATGGTATTTCGGAAGTCCACCCTTCTACCCTTGGCATCGGTAAGATGACCATCGTCGAATATCTGCAATAGGATATTGAATACCTCCGGATGGGCTTTCTCGATCTCGTCGAGCAGAATTAGCGAGTATGATTTACGCCTTACTGCTTCAGTGAGCTGCCCTCCCTCCTCGTAGCCGACGTAACCTGGCGGAGCACCGACCAGACGAGCCACGGTATGCCTCTCCATAAATTCCGACATGTCAAGCCGAACCATAGACTCCTCACTACCGAACATAAATTCCGCCAGGGCTCGTGCTAACTCGGTCTTACCCACGCCTGTTGGTCCCATAAAGATGAAGACCCCGATGGGCCGACGGGGATCCTTCAGCCCAGCTCTAGCCCGCCTTACTGCCTTAGACACCAACTTGATGGCCTCATCCTGTCCCACAATGCGCTTGTGCAGCGCTTCCTCCATATGAAGAAGTCGTGTGGTCTCATCTGCAGCCAGCTTAGTCACTGGTATACCAGTCCACATGCTGACCACCTCAGCCACATCCTCAGCGGTAACCACAGGCTTCTCCACCTCTCTTTCCTTCTTCCATTCTAGCTGCATTCTGCTGGTCTTTTCCTCCAGCTTAAGCTCGCGCTCACGAAGCTCAGCGGCGTACTCATATTGCTGGTTGGCGATGGCCTGCTCTTTCTCCCGGCGTACCGATTCCAGAGCTCGACGGAGTTCAGCGATGGAGAGAGGTGGGGCTAAATGCCTCAGCCGAACACGTGAGGAGGCCTCATCAATCAGATCAATGGCTTTGTCGGGCAAGAAGCGGTCAGGGATGTACCTGGAAGCCAGGTGGGCTGCTGTCTTGAGTGCTTCATCGCTAATGGTCAGTTGATGATGATCCTCGTAGCGCTCCTTTATCCCGCGCAGAATATCAATGCTCTCCTCCACGGATGGTTCCTCCACCAGAATGGGCTGGAAGCGGCGTTCTAGCGCTGGGTCTCTTTCAACATATTTCCGATAGTCATCGACCGTGGTTGCCCCAATGCACTGTATCTCGCCACGGGAAAGAGAGGGTTTCAAGATATTGGAAGCATCCACTGCTCCCTCAGCTGCCCCTGCTCCTACCAGCGTATGCATTTCATCAACAAAGAGCAGGCAGTTGCGGGCGGCTTTTATCTCCTCGATGACCTTCTTCAGCCTTTCCTCAAATTCTCCCCGATACTTTGTCCCGGCAACTAACGCCCCCACGTCTAGAGTGAGCAGTCGCTTACCTTTGATGGTCTCCGGCACATCCCCTGAAGCAATGCGATGAGCAATCCCCTCGACGATAGCGGTCTTGCCTACCCCAGGCTCGCCAATGAGCACTGGATTATTTTTCGTCCGCCGGCTGATTATTTGGATTACCCGCTCAATTTCTCGTTCCCTTCCGATGACTGGATCTAGCTTACCGGCAGCAGCCGCGGCAGTGAGGTCAATGCCCAATTGGTCCAGCGTGGGGGTACGGGTGGAGCTACGTGCTCCAACCTGGTGCGGCAGGCTTTGACTGAGGAGGTGACTTATCTCACGGCGAGCCCGCTCTAGAGTAATCCCAAAGCTCTCCAGGACCCCGGCAGCGACTCCTTCCCCCTCACGCAAAAGCCCCAAGAGAAGGTGTTCGGTGCCGATGTAGTTATGATTAAGCTGTCTGGCCTCATCCACAGCGAGTTCGATCACCTTCTTTGCTCGGGGGGTTAAGCCAACCTCACCGCGACCCTTGCGCTCACCTCGCCCGATGATGAACTCCACCGCCGATCTCACCTTCCCCAGGTCTACGCCCAAGTTCACCAAGGTTTTAGTCCCTACCCCGCCACTTTCCCGAATCAAGCCCAGCAAGATGTGTTCGGTACCAATGTAGTTGTGGTTGAAGCGTTGAGCTTCCTCTTGGGCGAGAGCGAGAACTTTGCGGGCACGTTCGGTGAATTTATCAAACCGACTAGCCATCTTCGTTCCTTAGGCTCTGGCGAACCGCCTATATTATAACACCTGCCAGAAGAAAAGGTCAAAGCAAAAGCTTTAATCGCCATCTGGTAGGAGCACCTTTACTAGTCTATAATGGTAGGAGTGAAGTACTGTGTTCTGATACTGGATGGTGCTTCGGGTCGGCCTTTGGAGGAGTTTGAGGGGAAGACTTGCCTCCAGCTCGCCCGGACGCCCAATCTTGATCTCTTGGCCTCCCAGGGGCTGGTGGGGCTGGCTCGCACTGTCCCTCCAGGAATGGAACCCTCATCGGGCTGTGCCTGCCTTTCCATCCTGGGATATGACCCCCGGGTCTACTACACTGGCCGGGGGCCGATTGAGGCCTACAGTTTGGGGATACGACTGGAGAGGGGAGAAGTGGCCTTCCGCTGTAACCTGGTAACCATCCGTGAGGGCAGGATGTGGAGCTATAGCGCAGGGCAAATCAGCAGTGCTGAGTCTCATGCGCTCATCGCTGCTCTTCAACAAGGTCTAGGCGATGAGCGGGTAAGGTTCTACCCCGGCGTGGGTTACCGACACATCTGCACCATAAAGCAGGGTGAGGAGTGCTTGAAGGCAGTTTGCACCCCTCCCCATGAGATACCGGACAAGCCCATCTGGGACTTTCTGCCCCGAGGCGAGGGGAGTGGCCTCCTGCTCGACCTTATGGAGCGCTCCCGAAAAGTCCTAGAGGGACACCCGATAAATCGGGAAAGGCAGCGGCAGGGCAAGCCTCCGGCTAATCTCATCTGGCTTTTCTGGGGTGGAAAGGCCTCCCCCCAGCTTCCGCCATTCCACCAGAAATATGGTCTCCACGCTGCCCTCACCTCCGGAGTTGACCTCCTTCGAGGTCTGGCGAGGCTTTCGGGGATAGAGCCACTGCATATTCAGGGGGTCACCGCTGGCTTGGACAGTAACCATTCAGCCCAGGCTGAAGGGGCACTTCGAGCTCTGAAAGCCTATGACCTGGTGTTCGTTCACATTGAGGCCCCCGATGAAGCTGGCCACGAGGGCAAGGCCGAGGAGAAGATCAGGTCAATAGAGCAGATCGATCGGGAGGCAGTGGGTCAATTTCGCCATCAAGGGTTGCGATTGCTGATTCTACCTGACCATCCCACGCCAGTCAAGCTGAGAACACATGCTGCCGACCCTGTGCCCTTCTTAATCTGGGGTCATGGCATAAGACCTAATGGGGCCCAGGCTTTTTGTGAGCCAGAGGCCCAGAGGACTGGGCTCCTCTTGGAGGGCTACGAGCTACTACAACTTTTATTAAAATCCTGAGAAATGCGCTCGCATCAGCACCTTGCTTCGCTTCTAAATTCCCTTGATGGCAGGGGATATAAAGCTTATCGGGAGCTTGAAGAGAAGGGCCCTTTTTCCTTCCCGGATTTTCTCCTCTTCTTTGACCACGTTCAGGGGGATCCCTTCGCCCCTCCTTCTCACCTCCGGGTTCGCCTCCCTCAGAGCGTAGTCAGGCTGCCTTCACCTCTTTTTTCCAACCGGGTGCGGCGCATTGCCTTGGAAGACTTCCTGGCTCGCAAATTTTCCTCCGCTCTGGAAGGGTTAAGTCGGAGGAGAGGCATAGGAGGAAGCGGCTTCTTCCGTACCATAGAGCTGAGCCCCGCTGTGCTTGAGCGCACTGCCTGCCGGGTGACTCCTGAGTGGGTTGAACTCAGGTTCTTTGCTGGCCTTCCTGCCGAGGGGCGGAGAATAAGGGGTGGAGAGGCCCGAGAGATGCTACTGGGCGATGTCCCCCAGGCAGCTCAAGTAGTATGCTATGGTTCGCTCAACCCCCGAGAGCTGAATCGGCACGTGGACACAGTAGAGGATGCCCAGGCAATCCAAGCGCAACTTGAAAGCTTAGGACTGGTGGCCTTTTTGGCTGAAGGGTCAATTCTCCCCCGGGAGAGCGGCATCAGTGAACTTCCCTTGAAGCGGGCTATCCCTTTCACTCCCCCAGCCTCCCTTGCCCTAGAGGTGGAGACTCCCCATCGAGGGAAGATTAGAGGAATGGGAATACCTCGTGGAGTTACGCTGATTGTAGGAGGGGGTTATCATGGCAAGTCTACTCTTCTGCGCTCCCTGGCCCTAGGGGTTTACCCCCACGCCCCGGGTGACGGACGAGAACTGGTGGTGGCTCACCCAGCTACCGTTTTCATCCGAGCTGAGGACGGCCGGGCAGTTGAGATGACGGATATCTCTCCTTTCATCTCCGACCTCCCTGATGGCACCAATACCCGAAGCTTTTCCACCCCGAATGCCTCAGGGAGCACCTCCCAGGCAGCTAATATTGTGGAGGCGCTGGAGATTGGGGCTAAAGTCTTGCTCTTTGATGAGGACACCTCGGCTACCAATTTTCTTATTCGTGACCGTCGCATGCAGGCCCTGGTTCAGAAGGAGCGGGAACCTATAACTCCACTGGTAGATCAAATTCAGCAGCTCTTTCAAGAGAAAGGCATTTCCTCTATTCTGGTCATGGGTGGTTCCGGTGACTACCTGGATGTGGCCGATACGGTCATTCTCATGGATCGCTACCGCCCCTTTGAGGTTGGCTCCAAAGCTAAAGAAGTAGTGGCTAAATTCCCTACCTTTCGTCTGCACGAGGCCCTGAGATCTTTCTCTTCTCTCAGCCCCCGCTGCCCTCTTCCTGAGAGCGTGAAACCTCGAGGAAGGCCCAAGATTAAGGCGGAGAAGGACTGGCTCGTTTATGGAGGCGAGGAGATAGACCTAACCAGGATTCATCAGGTAGCTGAGGTAGGGCAGGTACGGGCCATAGGTGCCTTGCTGCAACACCTGGCGGAGCATTTCTTCAATGGCCGACAGTGCCTAGCCAAGGCCTTAGATGAGTTGGAGGAGTTGATAGATGAGAGAGGGCTTGAGGCTGGGGTGCGCTCTCTCAGTGGAGACTTCAGTCGGCCTAGGAGGTTCGAGCTTGCCGCTGCCCTCAACCGGCTGAGAACTTTGAGATGTCGGCCCGATGGTAACTAAGAAGATTTACCGCACTGAAGCCATCGTCCTGAAACATGTGGACTCGGGTGAGGCTGATCGTATTCTCACTCTACTCACCCCTGATCTGGGGAAACTTCGGGCGATTGCTCGAGGGGTACGCAAGCTGAAGAGCAAGCTTGGCGGGCACCTAGAGCCGCTGACCCGCTGCCAGCTCATGTTGGCCCGGGGAAGGAACTTGGACACGGTCACACAGGCTGAGCTTCTCGAGAGCTTCTCCTCACAGGACCTTCGACAAGTAGCCTATGGCATCTACCTTTTGGAGTTGGTTGATTCTTTTGTTGTTGAGGGAGAGGGAGATCGAGACCTCTATGAGCTACTACTGCAGGCTCTTCGGGAACTCAGAGGCACTCTTCAGGCAGAACTGCTGTGCCGTTATTTCGAGATGCACTTCCTCGACCAGGTCGGCTTCCGGCCGGAACTGGAGCATTGTCTAAGTTGTAAATCTCGCCTGCGGCCGGAGGTCAATTTTTTCAGCCCCAGCGGCGGAGGCGTTCTCTGTCCCCAATGCAAAAACACAGAGCCCTTAGCTTGGCCTCTCTCCCTCGATTGTCTGAAGGTGATGCGCTTTCTGCAGAGGAGCGACTACAGCGCTGTCGCTCGCCTTCGGCTAAGCCCTGGGCTCTTTCAGGAGCTGGAGAGGTTGGTCCACGGTTACCTTCGCTATCTGCTGGAACGAGAGCTCAAGTCAGCCGACTTTTTGGCTCGGCTCAAGCCTGCTAGTCCTCCATAACAAGATCTTTGAGCTTGCGGGTGGCACTGGAGCCAGTGATATAATTTATAGGATGTGAAAATGTCAACCTGGGATGTCCTAGGTCGAACTCTTCTTCTTTTTGGGGGGATAATGGTTGGCTTGGGGCTAGCTTTCCTCTTCGCTCCCCGTCTTCCGTTCGTGGGCAAACTTCCCGGGGATATTTTCATCCAGAAGGGGAACTTCTCCTTCTTCTTTCCCTTGGCCACCTGCCTTCTTGCCAGCCTGGGCCTTACTCTAGTGATAAACTTAGTGCTCTGGCTTGTTCACCGATGAAAACTGCTGACTTCGATTATGATCTTCCCCAGGAATTGATTGCCCAGACACCAGTCGAGCCCCGAGACCACTCCCGCCTCATGGTGCTTCACCGGGAAACTGGCGTTCTAGAACACCGCCACTTTTTCGAGATCGCCAAATATCTCCGGCCAGGCGACCTCTTAATTTTAAACGATAGTCGGGTCATCCCCGCAAAGCTTATAGGCTACAAGCTCAGCGGTGGGGCTAAGGTAGATATTCTCCTTCTGTGGCAGGTGGAGCCGGGCGTGTGGGAAGCCCTAGCTCGACCGGCGAGGAGGCTTAAACCTGAGACCAGAGTGAAGCTCAAGGGCGAGGGAGAGGAATTGCTAGCTGAAGTAATAAATCGAACGGAGAAAGGAACCTTGCTCATACGCTTTGAGAACCAGGTGCTACTCGAAAAGATAGGGAAAGTTCCTTTACCTCCCTATATTCATGTTCCTCTGCAAGATCCTGAGCGTTATCAGACGGTCTATAGCCGGGTGGAGGGGAGCGTGGCAGCACCCACTGCTGGGCTGCACTTTACCCCAGAGCTCATGGCTCGTCTTCGAGAGAGGGGGGTGGAGTTAGCCTTTGTCACTCTCCATGTGGGGCTGGGCTCATTCCGTCCGGTGAAGGTGGATGACCCGCGGGAGCACTATCTGGCCCCCGAGTACTGCGAGATAGGCCCTGAGACGTCACAGAAGATTAATCAGGCCCGGGGGGAAGGCAGAAGGGTAATTTGCGTCGGTACCACCGCGGTGAGGGCAGTAGAAGGAGCATTAAATGCGAGTGGCAGGGTAGACTCGCATAAGGGCTGGAACAGCCTTTACATCCTGCCGGGCTATCAGTTTCGTGTGGCGGGTGCCCTTATTACTAACTTTCATCTTCCCCGTTCCACTCTCCTCATGCTTGTTTGTGCCTTTGCTGGCCGAGAGCTAGTGCTCAAGGCTTACGAGGAAGCCATTCACCAAGGCTACCGTTTTTACAGCTTCGGCGACGCCATGCTGATACTATAGTACGAAGCTATCTCTAGCTCGGACTGCACAGGCTAGTTCTGCAGCACTCAATTCTTAACGACGCCGCCTCGACAACGGAAGCGATGTAATTCTCAGTTTTTGCACTTTCAGAGAGGATGAGATACAATGGCTTGGATATGAGCCAGGTGGAGATTTATCTGGGATGGTGTAAGAAATGTGGTATCTGCGCTGCTTTTTGTCCCCAGGAAGCTTTAGAAGTCAATCAGGATGGCTACCCCTTTCTTAAAGATGCTCAGAGTTGTAATGGGTGTGGTCTCTGTGAGCTTAGGTGCCCTGATTTTGCCATAGTGGTGCTTAAGGATGAGGAAGAGCAGAAAGAGGCAGGTTCTTCTCCAAGGCAATGAGGCCTGCGTGAAAGGCGCCCTGATGGCTGGCTGCCGCTTCTATGCCGGGTATCCCATCACCCCAGCGACTGAGATTATGGAGCTCATATCTCGGGAGCTTCCTCGGGTCGGGGGGGTCTTTATCCAGATGGAGGATGAGATCGCCAGCCTAGGTGCAGTGATCGGCGCCTCTCTCGCTGGGGCGAAGAGCATGACGGCTACCAGTGGGCCGGGGTTTTCCTTGATGCAGGAACATATTGGCTTCGCCTGCATCGCCGAGGTTCCCTGTGTCATTGTGGAGGTGATGCGGGGTGGGCCTAGCACCGGCCTTCCCACCCTGCCGGCCCAGGGGGATGTCATGCAGGCCCGCTGGGGGACCCATGGTGACCACCCTATCATTACACTCGCCCCCTCCTCAGCTTATGAGGCCTTCGAGCTCACCATTCAGGCCTTTAACCTCTCCGAGAGGTATCGCACGCCGGTAATCTTGCTAATGGATGAGGTGATCGCCCACTTGAGGGAGGGAATTATCTTCCCGACGAGGAGGAGCATCAAGATTGAGGAAAGACCCCAGCCTACCGTTCCTCCTGAGTGGTATAAGCCCTATGAAGACCCCGGCACTGGAGTTCCCGCAATGCCTCCTTTTGGGGAGGGATATCGCTACCACGTTACTGGCCTAATCCATGATGTGCGGGGCTACCCCACCATCCGGCAGGACGAAGTGGGCCCTTTCATAAGGCGGCTCTTCTCCAAGATCTCTAAAGATTTTCACCTTCTGCAATGGTTTGACTCTTTTTACCAGGAGGATGCTCAGGTGACGGTCATAGCCTATGGCTCGGTGGCCCGGGCAGCTCTACGA
>Ga0190286_1001032_pt1 | contig 10633 bp, 9 predicted proteins | sample 48691834_MG_FD_183241 | JGI IMG/M metagenome (GOLD analysis project Ga0190286, IMG submission 183241) | Hydrothermal vent microbial mat bacterial communities from Southern Trench, Guaymas Basin, Mexico - 4869-18-3-4_MG | ecosystem: Environmental > Aquatic > Marine > Hydrothermal vents > Microbial... | reverse complement strand
GTTAAGAGATTGGGGTATCTCACAACCCTTGTTGGTATTTGACAGAGGTGGATATGGCATTCATTTTTTCAAAGAGCTTAGCCAAACTGCTGATTTTATTACCTGGGCCAAATATGTAGGTGAGATATCTCTTGGGCGCATCCCTGAGGAGTCTTTTACTGTGGGGCTATACTTTGAGGACTGCAAATACCTGGTGGCTGAAGAGCGACGTACGGTGAGCAAGTCCATACAAACCGCCAAAAAAAGAAGGTCGTACAAAACCCACTTCCATGGAGCTACGTTTAGTTGTCCTAAAGGATGTCCATACCGGCAAGCGATTAGGAATTTATACCAGCAATACCACCAAGTTAGCCTCCGATATCGCCTTCTTTATGCTTCAACGCTGGGAAAACTCAGAAAACTTCTTCAAGGAGATGATAGCCCGATTCAACCTTAACTATCATCCTGGCTATGACCTTCAGGAGCTTGAAAAACAACCCCTGGTTGAGAACCCCGATATTCCTCTAACCAAGAAGGCTATTGAGATGCTTAAGAAAGAAGCTCAAGAATTGGAAAATGAAATATTGTTGATCAAGGCCAAGCTGACGCTACGACAGGACAAACGCCTGATGACCAAATTATCCAAACTTTGCATCACATTGGAGGAAAAAAAATGTGACATTGCTCAGTTTGAGCAAAAGCTCTCCACTCTGCCAGACAAAGTTTCCATCATGGATATCCTCAAGGGAAAACCCATGAGTCGTTGTGATCTGGAAAAGAAAAAGCTTTATGATCTTATGCAATTTATGGCCTTCCATTCTCGCCAGAGACTGGTAGAAATCTTTGGAGACTGTTATGATGACCATCGGGATATCAAGAGGGTCCTGGATATGATCACCACCAGAGGTGGATATGTCAAACTCATCGGACAAACTCTGGTTGTCATACTAGATTGGATTGAGAACAAAAAACATCGAGAGGCAGCGGATCATTTCTGTCGTTTGCTCAATCAAAAAGCCATTAAGTCAGTCGGTAGGCTGAATGTGAAATTGTTCTTCCACCTATCTCGTATTCCCCATTATGGTTCTATAGCAGCTCCAGATGGTGTGAACATTTTATCTTGAGAAAAAAACCGATTTACCGTGATCTCTGAGTATATATTCCACCAGGTATATGAAAGCAGGGTCACAATTGGCCAGTCCTTCTGGGTCTATGTCACGAAACACTTTACTATAGCCCTCATAAAGGCATATAAACTCATTGGCCTCTCGAAGGGGCATGCTAACGTCCTTGAGGAGTGCCTCAAAATCTGAAACGTCCGATTCTATCTCGCTTAAGAGCTGCCCAAAGGAAGACAGGAGTAGAGAGGTCTGTTATCATGTACATAGTGGGCCATAAGACAGAGAGTATGTTTTTGAGATATAACTTAGTGGATAGAAAGGATGCAGAAAAGGCAGTTGATATGTTAGATAAGATGTTCATTTGCTCCCATTGTGCTCCCGATGAAAAAAAATAAACCCTAAAAAATGGTGCCTGGGGCGGGAATCGAACCCGCACGGGCACAAAGGCCCAAGGGATTTTAAGTCCCTTGCGTCTGCCAATTCCGCCACCCAGGCTCAGTGTTAGGTTCCGAAAAATATAATGATTAATTCTTTTGTGTGTGAAACTACAAACAATTTTGCAGTAAGTATAATAAAATATGCATTTTTGTCAAGACTGCGAATTTTGGAGATCCCTCAAATTTAGTGCCTTATTTTCAAAATAAACTTGCAATGCTGGACATAATATGCTATGGATTTTTGTTTTTTGACCTTCACCTTTACCAATGGGATAATTATAGACTTTAAAAGGGCCCGAGCTCAAAAGGCAGTGAGAAAAGAAATTGGGCACAGGGAAGAAGAAAAGATATAATGTATAGGTTTTGTAGGCGGTACGGCTGTTTTAGATATTTTATCTGGCACCTAGGCAAGGGGTGGAAATGGAGTGTTTGTGGGCGTGTGGAGTAGAATGTCTATCTATATTCTTTTAGTCTGTTGGCTAGGTGTGCTAGGTATGGTCTTTACAATGCTTAGCCATAAAGTTCTATACCTTAAGAATCGGGTTTCTTCCCTTGAGCAAGAAGTGATGTCATTAAAGGCTACAGAATCTAAAATAGTGAGGTTCTGCACCGTGACGGCCTATAGCCCAACAAGAACGGAGTGCGATAACACACCTTTCCTAACGGCATCAGGCACAAAGCCAAGGGTTGGCACTGTGGCAGTAAGCCAGGACCTGTTTTATTTGGGATGGGTTTTTGGGAGCAAGATTTACATTGAAGGGCTTGGAATCTACAAGATAAATGACTTGATGCACCCAAGATGGAAAAATCGCATTGACGTATTTTTGAAAAACAAAAGGCTTGCAAGGAGGTTTGGGAGAAAAGAAGCGAAGGTAGTTTTGTTAAAGCGGGGTGAAAAATCATGACTGTTTAGCTTTGTGTTATATCTGCAATAACAAAGAGCCAAAGGGTTGCAATACTTCTTGTAGCCGCATTCTGGTATTAAGTTTTATCTTTCTTCAATTTGTAGATGAAAAGAGAGGTATAGCTATAGTCCAAGCCCAAAACTCGTTAAATGGTTAAGTAGTTTGTTTCCTGGCAGTTCTACCATTCCGATTTAACCAATTTTCGTAACTTCTCAATGAGTTAGGGCAAATGTCACCCTGAACTTGTTTCAGGATCTTGAAAGTACTTGATATTACTGAGATGCTGAAACAAGTTCAGCACGACAATTTAGGAATTACCCCAAGTTATTGAGCAATTACCAATTTTCGATTCAACGATTTAACGACCTCGTAATTTACCCCGTTAGAAAAAAATTTTTTCTAACGGGGTAAAGATAATGTCAATATTTCTTTTAAGAAGAACGAGGTTTAATGCTCCGTTCTTCTAACAGGGTTTACTTCTTTTTTGGTAACTGTTTTCTTACAAACTCCTCACCTTTTGGGGAAATTTTATACAATCCCCTCTTACTACCCTTGGTTAAAAAACCGCGTTTTTTATATGCATCCCAAGTAGACTGTGCAATTTTTCTAGAGGTGGGAAGTTCCAAATCCTCATAAAGACGTCTTAGGTCCAAGGGCATAAATTCTTCCTTGCCCTCATGGTGTTTAAGATAATGGGCAAAAACTGTTATGGTTTCTGGTTGGCTCTTTGGCCTTTTCTCTTTATAAAACTTGGCAAGTGGCTTCTCTGGCCTTTCTAATTTTTTTGGCACTACACCTGTATGCCCCTGGAGTGTCTTTTCTAAGTGGGGTAGCAATTGATTTCTAAGATAGTTCCATCCTTCCCTTACAAATACCTCTGGGCCCTCCATATTAAAAGTAATCCCTGCAAAACTTACCTCTACTTTTGATAATGTAGTTGGTTCTGTCTTTTCCTTCATGCTAATCTCCTTTTTAATTTAGTATACGCAAATCTAACATACGTTTTAAATGTATGCAATACCTTAAATTAAATTTGAGAACTTGCCAAAATGATAATAGGGATTTAATATAAATTGTATGGGAGATAAAGTGCCTTCTCAAAAAGAGTTAGAGGAAGAGCTAAATGAGTACTTAGCCAATAAATACGGTCATCGGGTAAGGATAATTTCGGCTCCTTTTCCATATCTAAAATCAAAGGAGAAAAAGGAGGACTCAGGGAAACGGGTGTTGCCCAAAATAGAATTTGATCTGAAACCAAAAGAGTTGATTGCCTATCTAGATCAATACGTAATTAGACAAGAAAAAGCCAAGGATATTCTAGCCACTAAGATCTGTACTCACTTTAATCGTATTAAATATTGGTTTAGTCAGAAGCATCAGGGATGGAAACATATAAATTATATCAAGAACAATATCTTAATGATAGGATCTACAGGAGTAGGTAAAACATACCTGGTAAAATTGATAGCTCAAAAACTAGGTGTACCTTTTGTAAAGGGGGATGCCACAAAGTTCAGCGAAACGGGCTATGTAGGGGGTGATGTAGAAGATTTAATAAGAGAGTTGGTACATCAGGCAAATGGAGACATAGAAACAGCCCAATTTGGCATTATTTATATAGATGAAATTGATAAGATTGCTAGCAGTGGAAATATTATTGGTCCAGATGTCTCTAGAACAGGTGTGCAGCGTGGCCTATTAAAGCCCATGGAAGAAACAGAAGTAGATTTAAAAACGCCTTTTGACCCCATATCTCAGCTTGAGGCAATAGAAAGGTACAGACGCACTGGACGGCGTGAGCAAAGGACCATCAACACCCGCCATATTCTCTTTATTATGAGTGGCGCTTTTAATGGGTTAGAAGATATTGTCCAAAAGCGCCTTACCCAGCAAGGCATTGGCTTTGGGGCCAGTATAGATTCTAAAAACAAACAAGATTATCTTAGGCATGTAAAGGCAGAAGATTTGATAAAATATGGTTTTGAATCTGAATTTATTGGAAGGCTCCCTGTAATTGCCGTATTCGATAATTTAGAGGTAAAAGACCTGTATGATATTTTAAAGAATCCTAATAGCAACATTATTAATGCAAAAAAACAGGATTTTTGTGCCTATGGCATTGATATTGTCTTTGAAGATGAAGCACTCTGGCTTATTGCTAAGAAGGCGGCTGCTGAGGGAACAGGTGCACGAGGATTGGTCAGTGTAGTAGAAAAGTCTATTTTACCCTTTGAGAAAATGCTTCCCTCTACCGATGTTAAGCAATTTTCCGTCACAAAAGAGGTAGTATTAGACCCTACCTCCGAACTTAGAAAATTATTGCAGCGCCATAAAGAGGATTCTTATATAAAACGCTACTCAGAGGCAGTTGCTGCAGAGCGGCAGTATCTAAAAGAGGCAATTGATACTAAATCCACGCATTTGGCCAAGCAATATGGTTTAAATCTTACAGAAGAGCGTATATCGCTCATTGTTGATCTTTACCATAAGTTTGATTTTGATACAGATTTTGCCTTTAAACAATTGGCTAACCACATTAAACAAATTAAGGCATTTGAAAGGCACTTTTTTGAAGAGACTGGGCTAAGATGCCAATTTTCTGATGAAGCAGTTGATGTGTTATTAACTCAAGCAATAAAAATGGAGCTGGATATAACTTCCATTTGTAAAAAATTTGTCAAGGACTTGGAATTGGGACTAAAATTGGTAAAAGATCGCACAGGAAAAAATAGATTTCAAATCACCTCAGAGGCACTATCTAACCCTGAAGATTTTGTTAGAAAAATCATTCAAGTTGCATATAAAGGGACATAGTATGAAGGTAAAATCTCAGTCAGATTATCAAGAATTTGAGGCTGTTACCCTTTATTGTCCCCGTTGTCGACGTGCTATGCCTGTAAAAAAGCGGCTTTTATTGATTTTACCTGAAGGCGATAAATATGAATATTATTGCACGGGTTGTGGTCAGCCCATTGGTGCCAAATTGGACAAAAAGCAAGCCCCTTCTATAGTTTTTCCCTTGGTTAAATAACTATGCTAAACTTAATGCGTAAACACGCAAAGTCCTGGTTGATTAAGGTTGTGTTTTCAGTAATCATAGTTGTATTTATCTTCTGGGGTGTAGGTTCCTTTCGCGCTCGCAGGGCTAGTATCTTGGCGTATGTGAATGGAGAGCCTATTTATCATAAACAATTTGCTTCGGCCTATGAACAGGTAGTAAGCAGTTATAGAGCGCGTTTTAAGGAATTTAACCAAGATTGGATTAAGAGGCTAAATCTTAAAAAGACTGTTTTAAATAGTTTAATTGAACGTACTTTAATAATTCAGACAGCAAATAAAATGGGCCTATGGGTCTCTGAAGATGAAATTCGTGAAGTTATTAAACATTATCCAACATTTCAAAAGAATGGGCAGTTTGACCCGGGCCTGTATCAGGCTGTTTTGCAGAAACACCGTTATACACCAGCACAGTTTGAGAAGAATTTGATGGGCGATTTAATACTCTCCCAGTTGAGGAATACTGTCCAAGGACTTGCTCATGTCTCTGAACAAGAGGCCTATGAGGCTTACAATTGGCTTAAACAGCGTATTAATCTAGAATTTGTGGCCTTCAGGCCTAAAGACTTTAAAAAAAAGATTGTTCCTACTAAAAGTGATCTTAAGACCTATTTTGAGGCACACAAAAGGGATCATTCAATGCCCAAACAGATTAAGATAACTTATGTTAACATTAATAAAAGGAAATTTACCCCAAAAATTGAACCCACCAATGAAGAAGTAGAAGAATATTATAGATTAAATCAACAAGATTTTTATCAGCCAAAGACAGTTCGTGCTAGGCACATCCTGTTTAGAGTACCACCTGATGCATCCCCACAGAGGATTCAAGATGCAAGAAAAAAGGCCATGGAAGTACTAGAAAAGGCCAAGGGGATGAAAGACTTTTCCAAATTAGCCAAAAAATACTCTGAAGATAAGGCTAATGCAGTTAAAGGTGGTGATTTGGGGTGGTTTGGCCGTGGCACATTGGTTAAACCCTTTGAAGATGCTGCCTTTTCTCTGAAAAAAGGGCAGATTAGTGATTTAGTAAGGACCAAGTTTGGATTTCATATTATTAAAGTAGAAGATGTAAAAGAGGCATACATTAAGCCACTTTCAGAAGTGAAGACCAAAATTGCTTATGAACTTAAACAGCAAAAGGCAAGAGATATGGCAGAAAGACTGGCCAATAGGCTTTATGCCCAAGCTACCTTAGATAATAGCTTAAGAAAGGCAGCAAATAAACTTAAAGTCTCTGTAGAAGAGACAGACTTCTTTAGCAATAAACGTTATCCTAAAGGCATTCATTATAGTTTAATATCAAAGCTCTTAAGTTTAAAAAAGGGTGAAATCAGTGCACCCTTGAATACAAAAGATGGCTATTTTTTGGCTCAGGTCATCGAGGAAAAGTCCCCTTCTATTCCTTCATTTTTAGAGGTTAAGAAAAAGGTAAAGGAAGATTATATCAAAGAAAAGAGTAAAGAATTAGCCAAGGAATCCGCAGAGAGTTTTATTAATAAATTAAAGGAAGGAGAAGAATTTTCTGAATTGGCTAAGGCACACAAGCTTATTCCACAAGAAACAGGATTCTTTGGTATCAATCAAAACATTCCAAATATAGGCTATGAGCCAACAATTCAAAGGGCAATATTCTCCTTAGGTCCTTCTAGGCCCTATTTAGATAAGGTAGCTGAGTTTGATGGAACCTTTTATATCTTAAAGTTCAAAGCACGGGAGGATATAACTAAAGAGGAATTTGAAAAGGAAAAAGAGACATTTATTAAAGAATTGCTTTCTGTTAGACAGGCAAATTTCTTTAATATCTGGCTAGAAGAGCTAAAAAAACAAGCAGATATAAAGATTAAACAAGAAATGTGAGTGCAAAGACATTCGATAACCGTTCACGGGTTCAATGGTATAATCCAGCATCCCTTTTCGGTCATTTTCCAATAAGGTTAATCTGTTTCTATGGTTATTTTAATTGTCTCAGGTGGTGGATTGCCCAAAAACCATTTCTGTATATAGAGGGTGCTTATTATTGGTGGTTTACCCTCTGTCTCTTCTTTGTAACGAATAGTGTTTTTTGTCTCTTTTTCTTTGGTAAAAGTTATGGTTTCTTTCATGATTTAATCTCCTAATAAATTTTTATCCTTTAACTACCCCTAAGGGTTTAAGCCTTACCACTTTAGAGCTTATCTTAGCACCATCTACTATTTCAATTACATCGGCTACATCCTTATAGGCTTCAGAGATCTCCTCAACCAATGTCCCCCTGCCTGCACCCCTCACATAGATGCCTTTTTTGCCCATCTCCTTCTCTATATCCCTTCCCTTTGCTGTTTTTTTTGCTGCACGCCGGCTCATTACCCTTCCTGCCCCATGGCAGGTGGAGCCAAATGTCTCCTTCATAGCCCCTTTTGCACCTACCAAAACGTAGGAATATCTTCCCATATCACCAGGGATAAGCACAGGTTGACCAATTTCTTTATAATTCCCTGGAATGTCCGGATGGTGTGAGGGAAAGGCCCTAGTAGCCCCTTTTCTGTGAACACATACCTTTATCTTCTTACCTTCGTATTCGTGGCTCTCTATCTTGGCAATATTGTGACAAACATCATAGATAAGGAAGAGTCCTAAATCTTCAAAAGACTTCCCAAATAATTTTTCAAATGTCTCTCTTACCCAGTGGGTAATAAGTTGCCTATTAGTAAATGCAAAATTTGCTGCACAGGCCATGGCGCTAAGATACTGCTGACCTTCTTCTGAGCTTATAGGAGCACAGCAAAGCTGTTTATCAGGTAATTCAATCCCGTATTTGGCACTGCTTTTTAGTAAAACCCTGATATAATCATCACATACTTGATGCCCTAAGCCCCTTGAGCCTGTATGGATAAGAATAGTTATTTCTCCTTTGAATAACCCTAAGGCATTAGCTATGTTCTCATTATAGACCTTTTCCACATACCCTATCTCTACAAAGTGGTTTCCTGAACCCAATGTGCCCAGTTGATTCTTTCCCCTTTCTAATGCCTTTTTAGAGACAAAATCTGGGTTAGGATTGGGTAAACATCCTTTTTCCTCAATATGACCTAAGTCTTCATTTGTCCCAAATCCATTTCTTATGGCCCACCCTGCCCCTTCATCTAATACATGCTTTAAGGTTGCCTGATTTAACCTAAAATCCTTACGACGTGAACCTACTCCTGATGGAACATTGACAAATATAGTATCTGTCAACCTCTTTATATCTTTTTCTACCTCATCTTTAGTCAGATTAGACCTTAAAAGCCTTACACCACAATTGATATCGAAGCCCACGCCTCCAGGTGATATAATTCCTTCTTTTAAATCAAATGCAGCTACACCTCCAATGCAAAAACCATAGCCTTCATGAATATCGGGCATGGCCAATGAAGGGCCAACGATCCCTGGCAAGCAGGCCACATTTGCCACTTGGTTTAGGCTTTGGTCTCCCTTTATTACCTCTATCATCTTTTTATTGGCATAGATAATCCCATCTGTGCGCATCTTCCCTTGTCTAGGAATGCGGAAGCGATATCCGTCTATCTTTTCTAATGTAATCCCCATCTTGCTTTTAAATTACCATGACTAAAGGCATAAAGCAAGCCAGTCAAAATTAAAAAATTAAAAAGGTAAAATGGCAAGAGAATCTATCTTTTCAAAGAATATTAGGAAAAGCTAAGAGAATCCTTCAAGATACTAAAACCGTTCACGGGTTTAAAGGTTCAGCCTGCCCGCGAGGCGGGCTGAACCTGTGAACGCTTACATTCTTTTTTTCAGATGCAGCTATTTGAGTTAACAACCCTCCATAGGAATAAACTCTTCCTCGGCCTTGGTAATAGATTCCAAAATGTTCTTTTTTCCTTCTACCTTATAAGTAACTTTTACAGCATCGCCAACTGCGATTCCAGACAAATCTGTAGCTCCTGCGTCAAGAGAAACTCCCTCCACTGTGACGGTCTTGGCAGATAAATCAATAGCTGTCACCTTCCCTTCCATGTCCTTTGCTAAGGCCTGAACTGCAAAGGCCAACACAAAGGCAAAAACCAACATTAAAGCCAGCTTCTTTCTCATGTTTTTCACCTCCTTTTACTAAATCAAATATATATCTTTATTAATTCTTTAAATCATTTTCTAACATTTGTCAAGAAAATGTTGCTTATATGCCTTAACTGTATTTTTTAAAAGCATGGCTACAGTCATAGGCCCCACGCCCCCAGGTACAGGAGTAATAGCTGCTGCCTTCTCCTTCACCTCTAAAAAATCTACATCACCACAAAGGCCTTCAGGTAGCCGATGGATACCTACATCTATTATTATGGCGCCATCTTTTATCATATCCTTACCTATCATCTTTGGCCTACCTATAGCCACAATAAGAATATCTGCCCTTCTAGTATGAAAACACAAATCTTTAGTACCTGTGTGGCAAATGGTGACTGTGGCATTGGCTATATTCTTTTGTAAAAGTAGATTAGCCAAAGGCTTCCCCACAATGTTGCTGCGACCTAAAATCACTACCTCTGCACCGGAAGTCCGAATCTTCTCTTGCTTTAAAAGCTCCAAGATTCCTGCAGGGGTGCAAGGGGTAAATACAGGTTCCCCGATCATAAGCCTTCCCAAATTATAAGGATGGAACCCATCCACATCCTTCTTTGGAGAAATAGCCTCAGTTATACGTTTTTGAGGAAGATGTAAAGGAAGTGGCAATTGCACCAAAATTCCATCTACTTCCCTATCTTGGTTAAGGTCTTTGATTAAGGACAAGGCTTCGGACGAATTAGTGTTTTTGGGGAGGTGATGAAGTTTAAAATTCATATCTATTTCTTCACAAGCGCGCGTCTTGGCCCGAATATAAGTAGCAGAGGCCTGGTGCTCACCTACCCATATCACTACTAAACACGGTCTTCTTCCTACCTTATTAGATAAATTAATTATTTCCTGTCTCAATGTCTGTCTAATTTCATTTGCTATCCTTTTGCCATCAATGATTTTGGCCATTGTTTCCTCCTTAAGCCCAAAGGCTACTGTAAATTCATGAATATACATAAAAGCATAAACTTTTAATATAATATATTTCTTTTTAAAACAATGTATTTTTTATCAACAAGGGGTCTAAAGGAATCAGAAA
>Ga0190286_1001031_pt1 | contig 10637 bp, 10 predicted proteins | sample 48691834_MG_FD_183241 | JGI IMG/M metagenome (GOLD analysis project Ga0190286, IMG submission 183241) | Hydrothermal vent microbial mat bacterial communities from Southern Trench, Guaymas Basin, Mexico - 4869-18-3-4_MG | ecosystem: Environmental > Aquatic > Marine > Hydrothermal vents >... | reverse complement strand
GGCCATTGAGCGAGGAGCCCACCATATCAAGCCGGCGCATCTACGAGGGGCGCGTCCTGAACCTGCGGGTGGACACCGTCCGCCTGCCGAATGGGCGCACCACCGAGCGGGAGATCGTCGAACACGTGGACTGCGTGGCCATCGTGGCCCTCGACGATGAAGATAATGTGCTCTTGGTGCGTCAGTTCCGCAAGCCAGCCGAGCGGGACCTCCTGGAGATACCGGCCGGGGGGATCGAGCCCGGCGAGGATCCGGCTACCTGTGTTCAGCGCGAGCTGAGGGAGGAGACGGGCTACGCCGCTGGCCAGCTCCAGAGGATCGGCGGCTTCTACTCCAGCCCCGGCTTCTGCACCGAGTACATGCACCTCTATCTGGCCACGGAATTGCGCCCCCATCCCCTCGCCCCTGCGGAGGATGAGAGCATCGAGGTGGTAAAGGTCCCCTTCTCCAGGGCGCTGGGGATGGTCGAGACGGGCGAGATATGCGACGCTAAGAGCATCGTCGGGCTGCTGATGGTCCAGGCGCGTCGGGGCCGTTAAATCTCAAAAAGAGTGGTTGACAGGGAACAAACCGCGTGCTAGAATTTCTATGGAGCGATTATAGCCGCAGGCTCGCCGTCCGGGGTAGCGATTCCCTGGCTTCTGGCCGGTTATGCCTGAATTGAGCCTTGGCCTGGTGAGGGATTGCCCAACCATATGGGACTGTTAGGGCATTAAGGAGGATGAGATGATGAGGACAATTGGCCTTAAGGAGGCCAAAATGAATTTCGAACGGCTGGCCGAGGAGATATGGCGCAACAAGGATCGCCTGCTCATCGAGAAGGGTGGTCTCCCTATAGTCGTGCTGATCAGTGTTGATGATTTCGAGGACATGTTGGAAACCATCGGCGAGCTGTCCGATCCTGAATACTTGGCCAGCATTAGGGAAGCGAGGGCGGAGTATCAGCGCGGCGAAGTGGATACACTGGAAGACCTCTACAAAATCGCCGAGGGCACCGAGTGAAGCGATTCAAAATCGTCCCCACCAAGACGTTCACCAAAGACTTCAAGAGGCTACCGCCCGAGACGAAAAGGCGAGTATTGGCGGCTTTGGAGAGGATCAAGCAGAATCCTTACCAAGGAAGAAAGGTTAAAGCCGTCGAGACGGGCGAGTGGCGTTGGCGGGTGGGGGATTATCGCATTCGCTATGATATCGAAGGCGAGGACATCGTTTTACTCCGGGTCAGGCATCGTCGAGAAATCTACAGAATTTAAAGTGGCGTCCTCTGACAAATGGTGACGAACTCTCTCGCCATCTCTTGCCCTGACGAACAGTCTCGCTATATTGCGATTTGTACGTTTTGGACGCGATGCCATAGCTACCTAGCGAGACTGTTCGTCACCTGACGAATGGTCTCGCCTGGATGGAGCTATCTGCTTATGATCCAATCACCTCGCTATCGGCGAGACCATTCGTCACCCCAAAGGGTTGGCTGCAGCTGGGGCGATGACAAATGGTCTCGCCGGTGTTGGGGCGCTATATCCCCTAAAGCGAAATGGCTTCCTTGGGGGCGAGACCATTTGTCAGAGAGAGTTCGTCAGGTGACGAACTCTCTCGCCATCTCTTGCCCTGACGAATGGTCTCGCCGGTGTTGGGGCGCTATATCCCCTAAAGCGAAATGGCTTCCCATGGGGGCGAGACCATTTGTCAGAGAGAGTTCGTCAGGTGACGAGCAGTCTCGCTCAGCAGCTATGCATCGCGTACAAAGTGTACTAATTGCAATACAGCGAGACTGTTCGTCAGGTCTCGCCTCAGAACAAGACGGGGCGTGGACGCCCCTCTGTAGCAAGTGAAAGAGAGCTTCGCCTTGCCCCGGAGGAAAGTGTCAGGTGGCTAGATGGGAAAACAGAGCTTGAAGCGATCAACTTTTGGTTAAAGGAGGATTGACGATGAGGTCGAGAAAGGGAGGACAAGAATATTGGGATTTGGTCTTCGGGAGGGAGCTGGCCGAGGTGGATCCCGCCGTGGCCGACCTGATAGCCTTCGAGGAAGAGAGGCAGGCTAGGAAACTGATCATGATCCCCTCAGAGAGCTACTGCCCGAAGCCCATCCGGGAGGCCTTGGGATCGGTCTTCAACAACATCTACGCTGAGGGGTATCCCCGCATCCAGATGACCGAGGAGGAAGAGGAGCTGCTGCTCCATTTCGATCGCGGGCTGGCCTACTACCGGCGCTACGGGGACCGGAGATTCTACAAGGGCATGGACTACATAGACCTGATCGAGTGCCTGGCCCAGAGGCGATGTGCCCAATGCTTCGCCACGGATTCGGTCAGCGCCGATCAGATCTACGTGAACATCCAGCCCCTCTCTGGAACGCCGGCTAACCTCGGCGTCTACGATGCCCTACTCCAACCGGGCGATACCATCATGGGCATGTCCCTCTCTCAGGGAGGGCACTTAAGCCATGGCAGCGAGTTCAACATCTCCGGCAGACGCTACAGGGTCGTATCCTACGGAACGAGCAAGGCCACCGGGAGGCTGGACTACGACGAGATAATGAAGCTGGCCCTCGAGTACAGGCCGGACATCATCGTCGCCGGATATACCTCCTACTCCTGGGCCCCCGATTGGCAGAAGTTCAGGGAGATAGCCGATGCCTGCGGGGCGCTCCTCATGGCTGACATCGCCCACACCGCGGGGCTGGCCATCGCCGGGGTCTATCCTAACCCGGTGGGCATCGCCGATGTGACCACCTTCACCACCCACAAGACCATCTTCGGCCCCAGGGGAGCGGTCATCATGACCACGGACGAGGATATGGCCAGGTTAATAGAGCAGGCTGTCTTCCCGGGCGCGCAGGGCGGCCCGCACGTCAACAAGTTCGCGGCCATGGCCGTGGCCTTCAAGATCGCCCAGACGGAGGAATACAAGAGGGTCCAGAGGAGGATCGTGGAGAACTGCGTGGCCCTGGCTGAAGGGCTGCAGAAGCGGGGATTGACGCTGGCCTATGGGGGAACGAATACCCACCTCCTGGTGATAGACCTGAGACCTATTGACGGGGGCACCGGTTTCCCGCTCATGGGGGAGATAGGAGCTCGCATCCTTGACCTGGCGGGGATAGTTGCCAACAAGAACACCATCCCTGGAGATAAAGATGCTTCCGAGGCCAGGGGCATCCGCTTAGGCACCCCTTGGGTCACCCAGCGGGGGATGGGCGTGGAGGAGATGGACAAAATCGCAGACATAATCGCCCGGCTGCTGCTCAACATCAAGCCTTACGTCTACGAGGGGCTATTGGGCCCCCTCTGGAGAGGCAAGATAGACATGGACATCCTGGAGGAGGCGAAGCGCGAGGTAGAGGAGCTGGCGGCCCAGGCAGAGGTTGAGATCCCCGCTCGGGGGATCAACTACCCCCACTACTGGTTCCTCCATGAGAAGCCGCCCGCCAGGGAGACCGTGTTGCTTGCCGAGCACCAGAGGTTAGGGGCCGAGCTGGTCGAGAACGCCGGCTGGAGGGTGCCCATCCACTATCGCGACCCCAAGGAGGAGCTGGAGACGGCCAAGAACGGGGCTGCCTTGTTCGACCTGGGCGACATGGCCCTCCTGGAGGTGATAGGCGAGAGGGCGATGCCCTTCCTGCAGCAGATATCCACCAACGACGTGTCGAAGCTCCATCCCGGTGAGAGCCAGCGCTCATTCCTCCTCGACCCCAAGGGCAAGCTCATTGACGACATCACCATCCTCCGCTTCGAGTCCGACAAGTGGGCCCGCGATAGGTTCATCGTGATGACTAACCCCGAGAACGCCGATAAGGTCAAGACCTGGATGAGGGACCTCAGCGACGGATATGTCCTCTTCGACGATGATGACCTCTTCCGCAAGGTCGAGGGGCCTGTGGTGGTTAGGGATTTAATGGAGGATGCGGACGGGGATGCGCGCAAAACGGCATTGGCCATCTATGGGCCAAGAGCCCTGGATGTCCTACGCAAGCTGAACCCCGATCTGCCCGAGGTCGGGAATTCCCGCTTCTGGGAGGGGCAGCTCGGCGGGATCGAGGCCCTCGTCTCGCACAACGGCTACGGGGAAGGCGAGATGAGGTTCGACCTCCTAGTCCATCCGGATGAGGCAGCCAAGCTCTGGAACCTTCTCCTCGAGGCGGGGGCCGAGCCGGCGGGGCTGGAGGCCAGGAATGCCCTGAGGTCTGAGGCCGGATTGCCCCTATACCGGCGGGGGGAGAGGCCCGATGCGCTCTCCCTTTACAAAGCCGGACACAGCTCGCTCTTCCATGTCTCTAAGCCCTACTTCGTCGGCCAGAAGCACCTGGAGAGCGTGAGGCCCAGGGTGGAGAAGAAGGAATGGCGATGGGATGAGAGGGAGCTGGGGCTCAGGCGCACCCCCCTCTACGAGGAGCACCTGAAGCTGGGGGCGAAGATGATCCCCTTCGTCGGCTGGGAGATGCCGGTTCGATATACGAGCATCGTCGAGGAGCACCGGGCGGTGAGGGAGGCAGCGGGGCTCTTCGACGTCGGCCACATGGGGGTGCTGGAGGTGGCTGGCGAGAATGCCACCAGCTTCCTGGACCTGGTCGTCTCCAACTACGTGCGCTGGATAGGCGATGGGCAGTCCCAATATGCCTACCTCCTCGACCCGGACGGCAACGTCATTGACGACCTCTTCATCTACCGCCGGGCTGCCGACCGCTACATGCTGGTGGTCAATGCGTCCAACGCCGAGAAGGACTTCGCCTGGCTGAATGCCGTCAACTCCGGAGAGTACTTGATAGATCGGGAACACCCCGATCTGGAGATCGAGGGGAAAGCCATCATCAGGGACCTCAAGGACCCATCATCGGGTGAGGATAGGAGGATAGACATCGCCCTGCAGGGACCCAAATCCCTGGCCATCCTTCAGAGCTTGACGGACGATAGGGAGCTGAAAAGGAAGCTGGCTAGGATCAGGAGGACGGAGTTCATAGAGACGGAGCTGGCGGGGATGGAGATGATCGTGGCCCGCACCGGTTATACCGGCGAGGATATAGCCTATGAGCTCTACGTCCACCCCGATGATGCCCCGAGGCTCTGGAACCTGCTCCTGGAGAAAGGCGAACCCTTCGGCGTGAAGCCTGCCGGCCTTGGGGCCAGGGACTCCACCAGAACTGAGGCCGGGCTCCCCCTCCACGGCCACGACCTGGCAGGACCCTACAACATCTCCCCCATAGAGGCTGGCTTCGGCCCATACGTCAAGTTCCACAAGCCCTACTTCATTGGCAGGGAGGCCCTCCTGAAGAAGGAGGCCACCAGGACTATGGAAATCATCCGCTTCCGGATGGTGGAGAGGGGGGTGAAGATGGCCAAGCTTGGAGACCTGGTGGTGGATAAGAGGGGTAAGTATATCGGTCGGGTGACCAGTTGTGCCCTCGACGCCCAGGGCTTCCAGGTGGGGCTGGCCTACGTGGAGAGGAAGTATAACCGGGAGGGGACGGAGATAGGGATAATCCCCCTTCCTCCAAAGGAGAGGATACCCCCTGCCAAACCGGTGGAGGAGCTGGAGCTGGGGGATAGGGTCCTCCTCGCCGAGAAGGCCGTAGTCCTCACCCGCTTCCCCGAGGAGGAAGAGAAGTTGAGATGGGGAGCAGCCCAGGAGTGATCGGCCATAAAAGCCCCCTCCATGAAGACGGAGGGGGCTTTTTACCGCCTCTCGAAGGCGATCTTATCGCCAATTTCAAGAGCTATGGGGGTTGCTAAGTGATATTGCGGGGACGGAAGGTCATCCTCCGCAGCTACGAGGATGGGTTCACCGACGATGAGCTGGCCAGGATATACCGCTGGAGCCGGGACGAGGAGGTCCTGCGGTGGAGCGGGGGCTCTCCGACGCCGTTGACCTTTGAGGAGTTCAAGGAGGGGTTCAAGCGGGAGCGGCTGAGGCCCGACCCCAGGAGGGAGATCTTCGCCATCTTCACCCCTGAGGGTGAGCTGATCGGGCGGGTGGGCTGCTTCGCCATAGACCGCAAGGAGGGGCAAGCGGAGCTAGGCATCGTCATCGGCGAGAAGGATTATTGGGGCCAGGGCTATGGGAGCGATGCCGTCATCACCTTCTTGCAGCACATCTTCGAGACAGAGGGTTTGCAGAGGGTCTACCTCTTCACCTTCACCCACAACCTCCGAGCCCAGAGGTGCTTCGCCAAGTGCGGCTTCAAGAGGATGGGCGTTGTCAGGCGGTTCTCCGTAGAGCTGGGCGAGCACGAAGGCGTCGAGATGGAGATACGTCGGGAGGAGTTCGAGCAATTGAGGCAACAAGATGGGACATCGCCTCTCCCCTTAGCAACCTATGGGAGGAGAAGATGAACGAGCGAAAGCTGCTAATGATTCCGGGGCCCATTAACTTCGACCCGGCGGTGCTCCGGGCCATGGCCGTAACCACCCCCTAGCCATGTCTCCCTGGAGTTCATCGCCGTCTTCGGTGAGGCCATCGAGAAGCTGCGGGAGGAGGATCGGCTGTATGGCCTGCGCTTCAGACGACGGAGCCTCCCTCGGGGCAGCGATGGAACCGGCGAAGGCAGATCAGTGCAGGGGATGCCACGACATGAGACAGTTGACCCGAAAGCGAAGCGATGATAGAATGCGCGGGGAACCGGTAAGAGGAGGCGAACCATGAACCGCACAATCACGCTGGAAATACCTGAAGAGACCTATGAGGCCATCAAGATGCAGGCGGAGATAAGAGGGTTGGAACCTGCACAGATGGTAGTGGAATGGCTGTCCGAAGCCATCAGGCGAGCACAAATTGCCACTGAAGACCCTCTGGAGGCCCTGATCGGCACCATTGAGTGTGAGGTTAGCGGCGTAGCGGAGCGCCACGACTATTATGTGGGGCAAGCCCTGGTGAAGGAGCTACGGGGTGGATGAGGTCTTCATAGATACTGCCGGTTGGGCGGTCCTGTTTGTCCGCACCGAACCGCAACACGCCCAGGCCTCGGAATCGTTCCGTCGCTGGAAGCGACAGGGAAGACGGCTGGTCACCACCAACTACGTTCTCGCCGAGCTGGTCTCGCTTTTCACCAGTCCACTCCGTGTGCCCCGGCCGGCACAATTCCGCTACATAGATGCTATCAAAACAGCCCCCATATGTCGAAATCGTCCACGTGGACCCCTCACTGGACGCGGCCGCCTGGGCCCTGCTGAAATCGAGGCCCGACAGGGACTGGTCATTGGTGGTGCTGTCAGTTTCATCGTTATGCAAAAGCGCGGCATTGTCGAAGCGCTCACCACCGATCACCACTTTGAGCAAGCCGGATTCATGCGCTTGCTCAAACTCTTAAAGCCATAGGCGGGCGGAGATGGGTTACACTCCTGAGAGACATCACCGGCGTTCCATAAGGCTGCGCGGCTGGGACTACACCAGCCCAGGGGCATACTTCGTCACCATCTGCACCCACAACGGCCAATGCCTGTTCGAGGACCCGACATTGCGGCAGGTGGCGGAGAGGGCGTGGCAACGCATCCCACGCCATTTCCCCCACGTGCAGTTGGACGAATTCGTGGTGATGCCCAACCACGTGCACGGCATCATCTGGATTACGGACGCCGATGTAGGGGCGAGGCATTCCAGAAAACCATCATCGCCAACCGGTGTAATCCCACCTGATGAACCGGCACGGTCGAGGGAAAAATGGTGCAGCGCATCGGGCGCGTTGACCGCCTGGGCTCCGATTACGATGTCGTCCACGCCTATAACTTCATCCCTGAAGACGCCCTCGAGTCCCTCCTGGGGCTCGTGCGGCGGCTAAGGGAGAGGCTCGAGGACATCAACCGCAGCGGGCTTCTGGACGCGCCGGTGCTCGGCGAGATGCCGACACCCCAGGACTTCAACGCCCTGCGCCGCATCGCCGACGAGGATGAGACGATATGGGGCGAGCTAGAGTCCCTCTCCGAGCTCGACGTGGGCGAGTTTCTGAAGCAGGAGCTGCTTGACTTCCTGAAGCGCATGGGCGAGGAGAAGCTGAGGGACATCCCGCTGGGCGTTGGGACGGGGAAGCGGGCGCCCGATGGCAGGCGGGGGCTTTTCGTCCATCTTAGAGGCGGGAATCAGCACTTTTGGCTCTTCTATGACCTGGCGAGGGGGAAGTTCCTGGGGCGCAGGCTGGAGGTGATGCGGCTGGTGCGCTGCGGGGAGGGCGAGCCGACTGTCGTCCCCGATTTCGACATCTATCCCATCATCGAACGGGCCAAAAGGCACGTCGTAGCCCGCCTGCAGCGGGCCCGGCTGAAACCCCCTCGCCTCCAGCCTCCCCAGAACCACATCCTCAACTGGCTCAAGACCCTGCAGCGAAGCGAGGCGGTGGAGGAACTCACGAGCTACTTTGCCGAGCCGCTCCCTGAGCCGTATCTGCGGAGATTGCGAAGGATCTGGCGCAATAGAGGCGACGCGGAGGCTCTCCTGGCCAGTTTGGAGTCCTTTGCCCGTGACAATCCTCTGACGCGGCCGGAGCGCCCACCGGTGCCGGAGTTTACTGAAGAGGATTTGAAACTCGTATGTTATATGGCCTTGGTATAATTGAGCTGACAAGATGAGAGGTCGCGAGGTGATCCTGCGGCCTCTCTATTTTACGCTCTGATGCTCCCCAGAGCAGGGGGTGAATCGCACAAGACCCAATAGGCCAGGTTGGTGGTGTAGATGTGCTGGAGCAGGATGCGGTGGTGGAAGCCATGGCCTGACCACCAGGGCTGCCTCTCATCAGACCACATGCCCTCCAGGACGCCATGGGCAGGGAAGAGGTAATCCCCGCTCTGGGTCAAGCGCCAGAGGGCGAAATCCCAGAAGGAGGGCGCTATCCCGTTGCCATCGTAGACGTAGCCTCCTCCTTCTTCGTCCCAATTTATCCATCCGGGGCACTCTTCGTCCTCCCTCATGTACTCTTCGGCGCATTGGTGGTAGCCCTCAATCCAGACCCAGCGATTCCTCTTGTTAACGCTGCGGAAGTAGATATCCGCCAGCTCCGGCAGCTTGGGGAAGAACTCCAGACCCTCGGTGGATAGACCGGCCATGCGCCAGCAGGTCTCATTGAGGCTCTGGAAGATGATCTCCAAGGCGATGTAGTGCGGGTTAGGGTGGATTCTATCCGGCCAAAACCTCTTTTCAGGAGCGAGATTAGGCGCGAAGCTAAGGGCCCATTCCGCCGCTCCTCGCAGATCGCTATCCCTCCACATGCAATAGGCCAAGACTATGTAGTGCCTCTCTCTGGAGCCTTGCCAGTCGTCCACGAGGGAGGGCTCATCTCTGATCCTCCCCAGATATTCGAAGGAATGATCCCGCATGAGCGAGTGGATAGCCGCCAGCATATCACGAGGCAAGCGATTGTGGATGAGCCACGCGGCCAGCCAGGCGCTCTCCGTGACCATGGCCTCCCTCTCTGCATCCACCCACTTTTCTTTGTGCTCCAGAAGCCATGAGAGCAGATTGATGACTTCATCGGAATGGGTGCCTCGCCCAGCCCTCTCCAAGACGGCTAGGCTTAGCGCTTTGCAGCTCTTCGCCCAGACTACGGCCAGGTTCTCCCAGAACCCCTCGGGTGGTTCCTCTTCTAGATAGAAGTTCTCCAACCGCTGGAGTTGAAAGGACCTCAGGGGGCTTGCACGCGGGGGGCCGAGTTCCCTAGGCCCCTTCCCCCTGCCGAACAGGAAGGACAAGATCCTCCGCAGAATCTCCAGAACTATCCGGATTGGTGACACTGCTGCTGTCCTCGATTTTGAGCTGAGTCTTCCCATGACCTTCCTCCTTATTCAGGCTGCTTGAGATGGACGCTTGCCCTAGCCTCATCGAGTTGAAGGCCTCTGGTTTTTTCAGCTTCTCATGGGGATAGTCTATCACGATTATCCATATCGCGCAACAGACATTTTAAAAGCCCGTTTTCCTGCACAGGGCAGCGGAGCCGCAGCCGCCTAAACATAACTCCTCAAAACCTCTATCTCCCCTCGAATGCATCGAGGTGGTGTCTGGGATGTAACCAGAGCGCAGGGAAGAGGGTGCTGAGAGCTAGCCCTTTCAAATGCCTGTTGTCCAAGGTCAGCATCTGTGTTATAATGGTATGCGATTTCTGTCGGCCAGGGATCGGGGAATGGGATTCTGGGCCGAAGAGGTGCAAGAAGATAGCTGAGAGGAAGTGAAAGCGATGAACTGGTTGGACATCATGATCATCGTCATCATGGGCTGGTTCGCCTTGACCAGCCTGATGACGGGCATCATTCGTGAGGCCCTGACCCTGATCGGCTTCGTGCTAGGGGTCTACCTGGCTGGCCTCTACTACCCGGCTGGGGCGGAGCTATTGAGGGAATACATACCCACTCCGAATGTGACAAAGGCCCTCAGCTTCCTCTCCATTCTGATAGGGGTATGGATAGCGGTCAGCCTGCTCTCCCTCCTCCTGCGGGAGCTGGCGGAGGCCCTCTCCCTGGGCTGGTTGGATCACCTGGGCGGGCTGCTCTTCGGCCTGCTCAAGGGCTTCGTCGTGGTGGAAGCCCTGCTCATCGTCTTCACCAGGTTCCCCCTCCTGGGTCTGGATGAGGCCATCTCCAAGTCGGTCATCGCCTCCTTCGCGCTGCGCCACCTCCCCCTTCTCCTGGCTCTCTTGCCCATCGAATTTCATGCCCTACCCTGAAG